>Ga0182030_10000908_pt1 | contig 58916 bp, 43 predicted proteins | sample 812S3MmetaG_FD_121299 | JGI IMG/M metagenome (GOLD analysis project Ga0182030, IMG submission 121299) | Permafrost microbial communities from Stordalen Mire, Sweden - 812S3M metaG (Illumina Assembly) | ecosystem: Environmental > Terrestrial > Soil > Wetlands > Permafrost | place: Sweden... | reverse complement strand
TTATCGGCGAGCCGGATTGCTTTCTCGTACCAACGGCTGTCTCCCGTCTTGTCTCCGCCCACGAGCAGAATGGCTTGGCGGATTGGGTCGAAGGCATACAGGATGCGATAGGGGTGGCCCACGCGCTGAATCCGCAATTCGCGCATACCCGCGACCTTGGAACCTTTGATGCCACTGCTGAATGGAAACTCCAGAGTTACACCGCGTTCCTGCAACAAACCGACGATACTATCAATCGCCTCTTGCTCCAGACTCATTCAGGCCTTCGAACCACAGCTTGAATTCGTCCGTAACGATGATCTCGGTTGCCACGTAGTTAAATATAGCCCCCAAACTATTATAGAGTCAACACTATATTTTACAGAAGTATTCGGCATATTCACGGAGGCGCAGGAACCATTGAGAACGGAGCCACTCGCTTCGTGAATGCGGCATACCTCAACGAGCAGTACAAGCCTTTGAAGCCCGCGGGCAAAGTGCGCGTCGTTGATCTGTGAGTTTTTGGCAAGGATGCGAAGCATGTCTGTGCAAGAGTTAACCGGCTGCCGGGGGTCGGTTAGGTGTGGACGTATTTTGCAAGCATGCCGTCCATATCATCGCCGACGCCATATCCAAAACTGTGGCTGATGGTGCGCACACGGTCCAGCCGGACGATCAGGGTGTCGCGATCACCTGCAGATAGCTGACAAGTGGCCTTGAGGGCCTGTTCGAACATATGTACCAGAGCATCGAAGTAGCCTTCATCCTGGTTACCGACATCGCTGGAGAAGCCGGCAGCACTTTCTGTGAACGGGCGGCAGACCACATTCTCAGTGCAACCGGATCGCTCTCGGTAAGCTGCCTTGTGTCCGGCCATTCCGTCATTCCAATGCCCTCGACAGAGTGGCCAGCAATCAACTGTCCGACGATCCAATCCCCAAGCTCCGCACACCCTGCGCACACAGAAACCGCCCGCCGCAGCACCCACACGCGCGCCACATTCGATCTGCTGATGGCCAGTCACCCGACCATAACCTCAACTCGATGCACTTTTGAGGTACGCGAGACGGCCTGCCAGACGGCATCCTGTGTCTTTACTTCTGATAGAATGTAAAGAAAGGAGAACCTCCTCCAATGGAAGCAACACTCAGCAGTAAAGGGCAAGCGACGATCCCCAAGACGGTTCGTGATCATCTGCAAATAAAGCCGGGAGACCGATTCAAATTCTTTTTCCACCCTGACGGTGTGATCATTCTGCCCAAGATTCCGACTGCTCGACTCAAAGGCATCATTCCAAAACGGGCGAAGCCGGTATCGCTAGAAGAAATTGATCGTGCGATAGAGTCAGGCGCAACGCAGAGATTTCGGCGCAAGAAATGATCGGACTCGATACAAACGTTCTTCTTCGTTACCTTGCGCAAGACGATCCGAAGCAGTCTCCCCGCGCAACGGAGATCATCGAGCGGCGCCTGACTGAAGAGGAACCAGGTTTCGTCAGCCTGGTAACTATCCTTGAGATTGTCTGGGTTCTCAAGAGCCTGTTCAAGCGGTCGCGGCAGGAAATCGCGAATGACATCGAAATGCTGTTGGCGGCTGACACGCTTGAGGTTCAGAACGAGCAAGAGGTCTATCTCGCCGTTGTTTCCCTCCGAAATGGGATTGGAACATTCGAAGATGCCTTGATTGGCTCTCTGGGCACCTGGAGGGGCTGTTCGGCAACCTTAACCTTTGATGAAGATGCCGCAAAACGATTGCATGGGTTTCAACTAATCTGATGATCAAGGGGGCGGCTCTTTAGAAGCCCCTTTTTCGGGGATAGTAGCCTCTATCAAGATGCTGGCAGGAAGCGGGGCCCCGCCTCCTGAAGAAAATCCAACTGAAAGAAAAATATAACTTCTTGCTGCCAGCCACAATCGCGCGGTCCAGCTTATTGGCCGGTTATCTCCGCCGAGTCACTCATCGAAGATCGGGTTAGCCCTTCATACGCCGGTTTGTGTCGGATATGGACGATCCGGGCGGTAGAAGTCCCAAGCTCCGCACACCCATTGCACACCGGAACCGCCCGCCGCAGCAGACACGCGCGCTAAACCAGAGTCGATCTGCTGAGGGCAAGTCAGCCTACCGTAGCCGTTCACAGTTCCGGCGCCAAACTCTGATAGCCGAAGCAACGACCACGAATGAACGGGGGCCGGAATTCTTCCAGGAGGAGCCAATGCCCGGGAAACGTTTTTTCCCGGGTGCTGGCCAGAGGCTTTGCCTTGTTCTCCCAACCGACTGCTCTATCGATAGCGATATGCAGGTCAGGCTCCTCCGCGTGCTGGGGTTGAGGACGGCACCAAGAGCGTCAGGGGCATCCCCAACATTTTGGCGGAGGAAGAGCGTCTCGCCAATCTGATCGCGGACAGCATCTCCCCAAGGCTGGTTCCTTCCATCGAAGTGATGCCCTGGAGAAAGACTCAGGTCTTGGCGGTCGAGATTTATCCTAGCGCCAGCCGGCCACACTTTTTGAGTCGGCTGGGTCCAGAAGAGGTTGTCCTTGTTCGTGTGGGTTCAACCAATCGGCGAGCAGATCTGTTTCTGGTCGAGGAGATGCGGCGTTACAACCAGGTCGCCTCGTTCGACGAACAGCCCAAGCCTGAATTGAACTCTGAAGCGATCGACTTCCGAGCTGCTTCCGAGTTCTTCAAGCTAATTCGCAAACTGACGCGCCACGAGCTGCAAACTCTCAAAATCGTAACGAACTACCAAGGCCGGATTGTGCCCACAATCGGAGGCATCCTCCTCTTCGGTGCCAATCGGCTAAATTACTACCCGGACGCATGGATTCAAGCAGGCCGATTCGCTGGCAACGATCGGCGCCGTATACTCGACTCCACAGAGGTGCGCTCTTATCTCCCTGGCGCTGCTGAGGATGTGATCGCATTCTTGCGGAAGCATATGTCTCGTGAGGCAGTCATAGGCTCCGTGAAACGAACGGATCGCTGGACGTTTCCAGTGGTTGCGGTCCGAGAAGCGATCATGAATGCAATCGTCCATGCGGATTACTCGCAGCGAGGCGCTCCGATTCGCGTAGCATTGTTTGACGACCGTCTGGAGATTGAAAACCCTGGTCTGCTCCCATTCGGACTCACAATCGAAGACATCCAAAAGGGCATTTCTAAACTCCGAAACCGCGTCCTCGGCCGAGTGTTTCAGGAGTTGGGCCTGATCGAACACTGGGGGAGCGGTATCCAGCGGATGACCGCTGCGTGCCGGGAGAGCGGGCTGGATGCTCCTCAATTTGAAGAGATCGGGACACATTTTCGAGTGACGCTCTCGGCTATACCCCACCGCGCGCCAGCAACAGACGCACGGAACGAAGCTATTTTTGCCGCACTCGCTGCAAGTTCAGAGGTTGGACTCTCAACGTCTCAGATCGCAAAGCAAATTAAGCTCTCCCCACGCGCGACCCGAACACGCCTCGCATCACTGGTGGAGCGAGGATTGATTGTAGAAATTGGAAGCGGACCGCAAGACCCTCATCGACGCTATCACCTTGCATCTGAGAATCACGTGTAGTTCAGCTAACGGGCGAAACTGTCGTGTATGGAGACGGCATGAAATCACGCCTCAACCCCGTCAAAGAGCCGTACCAAGAGTGGAAGCGGACAAGTTCACTGGGAGCCGATCCAACGACAAACGTCGTCGGATTATCCGAAGACCTCATGGTCGCGTTGGAGTCATTCTTCGATTGGCAGGAGAGCAACCGTCCGGAAGCCAGGAAAAAAACGGCAATGATGCTGACGCAACTTTCCGGGGCGGGCCCGGCGCTTCCGTCTGACGTTGTAGCTACCGAGATTTCAGGGTGGATGAAGGCCGATGAGTATTTCAAAGCCGTCGCTCACAACAAGCACAAAGCTAATCAAGACGAGTTCATCGGCAAGCTGTTTCTCATATGGGCGATGGCTGAAGCTTGCCACGCCAGAAGCAGAGTTCAAGCGAGATCAACTCGGCCCGACACTTGCCGTATTGGAAGAGAAGCTCAATTCAGTCGAAGAGCCCTCGGTAGCGGTGCGTGAGATGTTCGGCATGCAATTCCGAACTCTTGCATGGCTCGATCACGAGTGGTTCAGTTCGGATATTCCTAAGCTGTTTCCTGGCAAGACTGGAAGGTTGCCAGTGGAGAAGACACAGGATCGGTTTGCCTGGAGTGCGTACCTCCGTTACGGTGGCCTTGCACTTTCTATGTTGCCTGCCATGCGGAATCGTTATGCAGCTGCAATCAAGTCATTGCCGAAGAACTCGACAGAGATTGACGAGGTGGAGCGCACACTCGCGAGCCATTTGATGCAGTATTACGCTCACAGTAAAATCGAGTTGGATGTCCCACTGTTGACGCAATTCTTCACTCTCGCGAGTCCTGCGTTGCGCGCGCAGGCCCTTGGCGATACCGTAGGCTTCATCCGCAACCTTCCCCACACTCTCGTTACGAGCTTCCGCGCCACCCTCGAAGAGGTCGAGCGAGCCGAAATATTGATCCATGTCCAAGGACGCTTCCAGCCCTATGCGCGAGGAGCAGAAAACTCAGGTTGAAAGAGTCTTAGCCGAGCTTGGCGTCTCGACCAAGCCCGTCATCCAGATATTGAACAAGGTAGATCTCGTCCCGCCCCAGGAACTTGCCCACCTCTCGAGCGGTCGCGAAGCAGTTCCCGTCTCTTCGCTTCAGCACACCGGGCTTGAACAAGTCCTAATTGCCATCGATGCCGCGCTCGTAGCCGACCCGCTTGTCGAAGTAACTTTTCGGCTCCCGCAGTCCGAAGGCTCCATCCTCGCCTCGCTTGAAGGCGGAGCTCTAATCAGCGACAAGCGCTTCGAAGGAAATCTCGTCTTTCTCCGTGCCCGCGGACCGGCATCTCTTCTTAGCCGGTACCGCCGTTTCCGGGAGAAACACAATCTTTCTGACGAGTCCGCAGGAGCGAAGCATACGTGACTTTCAGCATCGGACATGAGGATATCCGACGCGAGAAGACTACTTCACTGTAGGACCCTCGGTTGTTGAAACGAAGGCGCGATACGGCCTGCCCAGATTCGAGGAGCAGTGGTCCGCTTCGCAAGGGTGCCTCTTCTAGCGGTTGGCAATAATGACAATGATTACGGATATTCGTGCCTATTCCAGTCACCACGCCAAAGAATAGGGTGGTCACGTAGTCTAAAAACGTGACCACCTCATCACCGCATGATCGGTTGCCATTTTCGAACCTTCAGACAGCATCGCTGCAACCGCCTACGTCTTCACGTTTAGGCGGGCATGCGGGGGCGCGGCGAGAAAGAAAGTGCGCCCCGTATAGGGTCTCTGTGCGCGACTGGGGGGCATTCCTGAGGAGATCTCACAATAGGCCACGTCATTTCGCCCCAACTTGGGTTGGCCACCACGATTGGATGGCAGTCTAACGGTCATCCAATCCTCGCGTGAGTGGACTCCTCTAAGATCGCGACAGTTTGCATCCCCTCTATCCCGCCTGTACACCCCAAACTTCGCACGACGTCTGCCTGTATCGAGCCGGTAGATGCCGGATGGACCTACCCAGAAGCGCCACGCGGCGGACGCCATGTACGGCCAACGTCTTGCCATTCATCCCAGCTAGGAGCTGGGTGTAGATAGGTTGGCGGTGTCGTTGCTTTCGTGCAAGTCGAGTTAACGTAAACTCAAACCATCAGGCTGGCAGTTGATTTTCAGGATTGGCAGAAAGCGGAGAACTTGCATGAACCTAGCCTATTGCCCTGCGTCACGTGGCTCCCGCGGAAGATCGATTTCTCTTCAGATCGGCTTGTCACTCTCGCTCGCAATCGCTCCCCTTCTGCAAGCCCAGCCCCCACAAGCGCCGGCACTTCAGACTCAAACTCATCAAGCCGGTCAGACGATCACCTTTCCCGGGGCAGAAGGCTACGGCGCTACAGCGACCGGCGGCCGCGGTAAAGCTGCGATCGCGGTCACAAACCTCGCCGACGATGGGCCCGGCTCCTTCCGTGACGCAGCGCGCCATCCCGGTGCAACCATAGTTTTCAAAGTCAGCGGCGTCATTCATCTCAAGTCCAATATGACCCTCGCGAGCAACCTCACCATCGCTGGTCAAAGCGCGCCCGGAAGCGGCATCACGGTGGCCGACGCGAAGGTCACCATGACGGGCAGCTCTAACATCATCATTCGCTACATGCGCTTTCGCGGCGGCATCGCCGAGTCGTCCGGCTCCAGTTCGCTCCAGCTTGGCGACGCCAGCCACGTCATGCTCGACCACCTATCCATCGAATGGGGGCGCTGGGACAACATTCAAGCCGAAGGAAACAGCTTCAGCACCCTCCAGAACTCCATCATCGGCGAGGGCATCGTTCCGCAGCGCTTCGGCTGCCTCTGCGAGAGCGATTACACCTCGTTCAGCCACAACCTCTGGATTGACAATAAGAGTCGCAATCCCAAGGGCAAAGGGCACATCCAGTACATCAATAACGTCGTCTACAACTGGGGCGTCGATGGATATGTCGGTGGCCACGGCGGCGCCGACCACTACGCCGATCTCATCGGCAATTACTTCATCGCGGGGCCCGATTCATCCGCCTCCTTCATCGGCGAGTTTGCCAAGACCGACCACACCTATCAGTCCGGCAACCTGCTCGACTCCGCTCGCAACGGCAAGCTCGACGGACGGCCCGTCACCCAGGAGGACTTTGAGAAGGTGAAGGCGGACGTAGTGCAGAAGCCCTTCGCCAACCCCGATGTCCCGGTGCATGTCGATCCCGCAGCAACCATCGTCGGCGAAGTCGCCCGCCAGGCCGGTGATTCGCTCTGCCGCGACTCAGTCGACGCGCGGCTAGTGGGCGATCTTCTCTCCTTTGGCGTCAAAGGCAAGCTGATCACCGACGAGAGCGAGGTTGGCGGGCATCCCGCCACGGTGGATGGGCAGGCTGCTCCCGATAGCGACGGCGACGGAATCCCCGACACCTGGGAGTTAAAGCATCACCTCAATCCGCACAATCCAGCGGACGCTCAAACGGTGGACCCGAAGACTGGTTATAGCAATCTGGAGCTCTATCTCAACGAATTAGCAACCCAGCCCGTACGGCCGTGCTCGATACCCCGGTAGCTCCGCCAAGCGAGTGGCATAGAATTCAGCAGACCAGTCAGGATTGGCGGGTTGAACTTGCCAAAAACGTCGTGTTGCTGAACTTCGTTCCTCATTTCACGCGAAGCATTGGTGGCAAGTGTGAGCAGCAATCCGAGGTTTCTTCAAGTCGTCGATGCCTCCCCCTGAGGCAGTCTGGACAGAGGAGCGCAAGGGAGTCAGCACCCAGCGGATTCAATTCTCAGAATTGACTCTCGAATTCAAAATCGCACTTCCGATCTCTCATGATCTGGGTGTTCGGCTCTCGGTCGCGACTGAACGAATAGGCCGTTGTCCGAAACCGTTCTCGATTTGGTCTTTTCCTCGTGAACACGATGCGGGTCCAATACAAAGATCGAGCAGAGCCTGTATGTGACTCCCTTCTCGAATCGAGGAAGCGCTGGAAATCAGGAAACAACATCTTGCTCCAGCTCTGGCTTTCGAACGCCAGCCCGCCTCGTAAGACAAGAACAGTGACGGCGGCTTAGATCCATTTCATTCGCAGCAACCAGACCTTGACCAACTGCGTAAGGCATGTGTAGGCAAAGAGGGTCGCCATCAGGATGGGCCAGTAAAGCCCCGGCAGGCGCACGAGGCCCAGCGAAGACGCCAGCGGAGAATATGGGAGCCACGCTCCAAAGGACATGATGGCCAGTGTGGTGAGGGTCAGGGATAGGCTTGCGCGGCTTTGTAGGAAGGGGATTCTATTGGTACGGATGACGTGGATGATGAGCGTCTGCGTCATCAGCGACTCGACGAACCAGCCCGTCTGAAAGAGCGGAGCGCGGGAGGGATCCCAGCACTTGAAGAGATACAGCATGACGAAGAAAGTCGTGTAATCGAAGATCGAGCTGATAGGGCCTACGCAAAGAATGAACCGTTTGATTTCTCCGATGTTCCAGGGTCGCGGCAGCTGCACTAATTCTTCGTCCACTGCGTCCGTGGGAATCGGCACCTGCGAGAAGTCGTAGAGCATGTTGTTGGTCAGAATTTGAATGGGAGCCATCGGGATGAATGGAAGAAAGGCGCTTGCTCCCAGGACGCTGAACATGTTGCCAAAATTCGAACTGGCTCCCATCCGGATGTACTTGAGAATGTTGGCGAAGACCTTTCGCCCTTCGATCACACCCCCATCGAGCACCATAAGATCTTTTTCCAGCAAGATGAGGTCCGCCGACTCCTTGGCGATGTCCACCGCCGTATCCACCGAGATGCCGATGTCCGCGGCGTGCAACGCGGGCGCATCGTTGATTCCGTCTCCCATGAATCCGACAACATGTCCTTTGCCGCGGAGGACTCGAACGATTCGCTGCTTGTGTGCAGGCGAAAGGCGCGCGAACAGGGTTGCCTTTTCCGCGGCGTCCGCCAATTCAGCATCGGACATCTTCTCCACGTCGTCGCCCAGAAGCATTGGATCAGGCAGGAGCCCCACATCGCCGCACACCTTGCGGCTGATAAGGTCGTTGTCGCCCGTGAGTATCTTCACTGCGACGCCATGCTTGTGCAGTGCTTCAATTGCGGTGGCTGCGGTTCGCTTGGGCGGATCGAGAAACGCGACGTACCCTCTCAAAACAAGATCGCGCTCGTCTTCCTTTGAACAGGACAGCTTACCCTGGAGTTGCTTGGTGGCCACGGCCAGAACCCGGAAGCCGTCATTACTGAGGCTGGCATACTCATCTTTCAGTCCTTTCATCAACTGAGGATCCATCGGCGACATCTTGCCATCCAACTCGAATTGAGAGCACTGAAGGAATATCTCCTCTGGGGCGCCTTTGGTGAGCAGGATTGCGTGTCCGTCAGGATCCTGGACGAGGACGGACATCATGCGCCGGGTGAAGTCGAAGGGAATCTCGTCTAGCTTTTTATACTTTTCAATCAAAGCCTGCTGATGAAACTCCGAACTATCGAGGATCGCCGTATCCAGTAAGTTCTTGAGGCCCGTCTGGAAGTGGCTGATGAGGTAACCATCGAGGAGCACCTCGTCCGTTTCCCTGCCGGCTACGTTGCAGTGCCGCTGCAGCACGACACGATCTTCAGTGAGCGTGCCGGTCTTATCGGTGCACAGCACGTCCATGCCGCCAAAGTTCTGGATGGCATTGAGCCGCTTGACGATCACCTTTCTGCGGCTCATGGCGATCGCTCCCTTGGAAAGACATACGGAAACGATCATGGGCAGCATCTCGGGAGTAAGGCCTACCGCGACTGCCATCGCGAAGAAGAACGCGCTCTTCCAATCGTGTTTGGTAAACCCGTTGATAAGGAAGACCAGGGGCACCATGATCGCCATGAGCTGGATCATCAGCCATGTGAAGCGGCTGAGTCCGCGGTCAAAACTGGTGGGCGGCGCTTCCTCCGTAATCGAGCCGGCCATGCTGCCGAGATAGGTGTTGACTCCGGTCGCAACCACGACTGCGGTTGCCGTGCCGCTTTGAACGCTGGTTCCGAGGAAGCAGATATTCTTCAGCTCAGTGGGCGAGCTCGATGCCTGCGAGTCTGGATCATGGAACTTCTCGACAGGAAGCGACTCTCCGGTAAGTGCGCCCTGGCTGACGAATAAGTCCTTCGTGGACAGCAGTCTCACGTCGCCGGGGATCATGTCGCCGGCGGCCAGTTTGACGATGTCTCCGGGAACAAGATCCCTGAGCGGTATCTCCCTCGCGGTGCAATCCCGGATGACCGTGGCGGTCACATGAATCATGGCTTTGAGCTTCGCCGCCGCCGTGTTCGCCCGCGCCTCCTGCACGAATCGCAGTGTGACGCTGAGCAACACCATGCATGCCATCACGGTTCCGGCACGCACGTCGCCCGTGGCAAATGAGATCGACGAGAGCGTCGCCAGGAGGATCACCAGCGGGTTGCGCAGGATGATGAGGAGGCGGATAAACCAGCCCCGCGGTCGCTGTTGGGCAACCTCGTTTGGGCCCGATGTGCGCGCTCTCGCTTCGGCGTCCGCCTCCGTCAATCCCGCGGGAGCGGTGTGCAAGGAACGAAGCAGGTCGTCGCCGTCCTTTACTGCTGCGTCGAGGACCGCGGGGGAAACATGAATATTGTTGTCCTTGGCCTTCACGGGAATTGGAGATGCGCTCGGAGGCGGAAGAATCTCCGCGGCACTAGTGGTGCCAGAGATCGCTTCTATGGGGCGTTTCTCCACTGAGTCGTTCGGATCGGGTGTCGTCATCCTTTTTCTCCCCGCCATCTATGTCACTTGTTATGAGTGCCGAAGCGGCGGGTAAGAGATTCGATTTCAAGAACCGGACTGATCACCGCTGCACCCTCGACAACCAGATATGTGCGTGCCATTCATAATTGCACACATTGTTTACTGGCTTGCAATGAATGCAGGAATGGCGTCGCAATCTAAAGATCCAGAGACATTCAGCGGGGACAAGATTCCTGGACCTTTTCGCGAGCATCTGCTTTGAAGCATAGCTGTCTTTGCCTCGCCATCCAGCTGATCGCCGTCCCAGCCGCAATGCCTACTGCGAATGTCGCCACTACTGTTTCAATCGGATGCCGTTCTCCGGAACCGGGCCATTCTCCTGTAGAACCCATGGCGAAACTCTACTGATCGGACGGGGATGAAGATCACGCTCGAATGGATGCGGAGCCACGGTTCAGAATTGGCCGGTGTCATCTCAATATAGGAAATGGAGATGATTCAGACGCCGCAATCGATGGAGGACGAATTGAGGGCCTGCCCGTAACAGCATAATCCGGCTGAAATACCGAACCAACACTCTCAGGAAGGACGCCGGAATCTGCAATGCTGCTCCAATTCGTCCGCTCGATGATTGTCTTCGGCTCGTACGTTATGCCTCGCGCGAGACGCCGTCCCTCTCGTTTCGCCGTCGCCAGCAATAGGGGCCCGAGCAACCATCCTGAAAGCACGGACGCGAGTCCGAACTCCCGCTGGAGCTCATAGCGTAATACCCGAATCTGCCCTGCCACGCGTTCATTCGTGGGCCTGAGAATGCGTTCCATCGCCCACAGTAGTCCACCAATACTCCACTTTAATGCCCTCGCCTCATGGCAAAACCTGCGACGAATCCGCAGATCCGGATGGCTCTTGTACCGCATCCAGCCCTGAAGCGTGGTCCTACAGACCCGAAACAGGCTTGGCCCGTTGCGTTCAAAATCGAGTCGGAACGCCCAATCCAGAAACTCTTTCGACTGGTCCCGCGAGATCGCCGGATGACGAAAATTAAACTTGAATTGTCCGTGGATGTCCGCCAGATTGCCATCCACTAGCCGGTCTTCGCGCTGCATTTGCTGATAGAGCGGTGTGCCGGGTACCGGCGTGTACAACATGAACTGGTGGAAATCAGTGTCATGCGCAACTGCATGCTCGATCTCTTCACCGATATTCTCGGGCGTGTGATGCTCCATGCCCACAATCGTCGATCCCAGGACCCGAATGCCGTGCTGTCGCAGTTCCTTCGTCATTGCGAGCGTATCGTAGCCATCCAGCTTGCGGTACCCTGACTTCGGCGACTCAAGCCCCATCCACACCCAGGAAATGCCCAATTCCTCCAGTTCTTCCATCGTGTACTTGGCAATCGCGTTCGCCGACGAGAAGACATAGAATTCCCATGATTTTCCGTCCCGCTTCATGTACGCGAGCAGTTCCATCGCGCGGCGCTTGTTCAGGAGAAAATTCTCGTCCATCACGAAGAATGAACTCACGCCGAGCTTGCGCTCCATCTCGGACATTACCCGGTACAGTTCCTCCCCCGTGTTGTAGAAGTTAAGGACTTTTCCCTTTCCGCCAAAGAACGCTGAGGTTGTGCAGAAGTTGCAGCCCATGGGGCACCCCACCGAAGGCACGATGGTAGCCGCCGTAGAACCGAGCTTGAATGGTAGCTTCAGTCCCATCACGCGATGACCGAAGCCGGAAACGATCGCCGGATGCACGATGGGAGCCTTGTCATCGAGACCAAGGAAGCGTCTCATCCATGAGATTCCTTCGCCCCGCACGATAAAGTCAGCGTTGATCATCGTTTCGATCGCTGGAATCGCGGTCACATGGCCGCCGACCACAACAGTGGACCTCGGCGAGATTTCTCGCACTATCCGGCACATCTCGCGCACCTTGCCGACGTTCACGATGATCGACGTGATCCCTACAATGTCATAGTCGTGCTCGCGCAGCTCCCGCTCGAAAACCTCACGTGTGGGAAAATCCAGCACAGTGGTTGGCGCTGGGATGTTGGCCTGGATCATCATGATGCCCCAGCTTCTGTGGAACATCCTTAATGAGAATGCGCCCTGAGCCCTGGTCACCTGGTTGTGATACAGCTCCATTGGATTGATCGAACGACTGCCAAATTCATCATCCTGCGCGTAAGGTCCGAAAACGGATGACAGCAGCACACGGGCTTGCACTCCCTTGGGGTGGGTCTGCATCGATTGGCCTCCTGATAACTATGGGACGCGCTCCTTTGCAAACATCGATGTAATTGTTTTGTCACACTCATTAGGAACCCGCCCACTATCCAGGCTCTGGTCCGATGTCCGCCGCTTCGATCGTTTATCCGAATGCGCCGAGACATAAATCAGATTTGTTCAGGGCTCATACTGCCCGCATATTCCCAGCTCGGAATTCGCTTAACAAAACTGTAATTGTTGTCCGCATCGAGCACCACGATGCCTACGCCACTCGACCAGCCTGGCCGCTCCAGCGAACCAGGCAATGCAACATAGATGAGGTGCCGGCCGCGTGGGCGGAAGCTGTTATTGACTCGGGGGGCGGGCTTGGGAGCTTGCGCCACTGCCGTCGCAGCGCACAGCAGCAGGGTGGCCGAAAACCCCGACATCGACTTGAATTTCATTTCCATTCCTCCAAATAAGACGACTCAGCGCAGCTAGCTCAATCGAGCGCTTGCGGTCAGCTGTCTAAGAAATCCGCTGAATCTCCACAAGTATTGTTCGGCGTTGAATCGCTAGAATTGTACCGCTCCCGATGGGGATTGCACGACCCAAGCCGTAGGTGTAGTCGAAAAACGGCGCGATTCTGTGCCGCCTTGGAACCGACAGTGCAATCAGAGTCTTCCTCTTCGATTTCTCCGGCTCCTTGCTCTTCAACTAATGTGCAGGCAAAACGGGGTTATAGGCAAAGTGACCGCACCAGGCGTCTTTACCGATAACCCGACTTTTCGAGCATCTCGGTCGCTCTAAATCTCAGTACGGTCTCGGTTCGCGCCGCGCTGCTCCGCACTTAAGGTTTTCGCCCGCCTGGCGGCTCCTCCGACTTCACCATGTAGATCGCGATGGTCTTGCCCGGCGCCACGATCGTCTGGTGGGGCACATTCGCCTCGATATGGAGCGTGTCGCCCTTGTGCATCACATGTGGAACTCCGCCATCCATCTTGTTCCCGCGCACCTCGTCGGGGCTGATGTCCCCGCCGTCCACGAGAGTCCCACCGGTCACGACCGTCGCCTCGCCGTCGATGACAACCATGTTGTCGGCAATCTTCCGATGAACTTCCACCTGCCCCGTCCTGGTCCGCGCGACCATCCAGACGGAGTGCCCCGGGTACGTCGCCAGCATTATATCGGCGATACCGCGGGGATCTGTCCGTGCCTTGACCAGCAGGGCCTTCGCCTGATTGAGCAACTCCGCCTGCGACAGATAGCGTGCTCCGCCCGCATCTGTCTGCGCCAAACCACACGAAGCCAGCATCCACAACGCTGCACCACCAACCTTAGCCGCATCGCAATCGCTCCTTAGCCAAGTCCTCGTAAGATCGCCAACGAATGATAGCCCGAAAACACAAATTGCGCGAAGCCGTCATAGCCGCGAAACCCGGCCCCTCGACTTGATGAAGTGATGTCGAAAAACGGGCGTTCACGGTAAAGTGACGGGCCGAGTGCGCGGTCTGGGTCACTTTACCGAGAACGCGACTTTAGGGGCACTAGAAATCCACTTGGATCAGCCCGCGTATAGCACAGAAGTGGTGTTTCAACTCTCCGTCGGGCAGATGAAGTTGGAGTTACCTGCCGATAAGCAATGGGCAGGTGGCGGCGATGTTCTCACGCAGAGTGTTTGGGCCTACAGATACGGTTTTCACCCTATTGTTCCTCGGGATCGTCAGTTGGCCGCAGTCGTACGCTCAAATCACGGCTATCCTGTTGGCCAACGCAGTCTCGCCAGCCGCGGCAACCGCCCGGCATCCCCCCAGTGGGGATACAGCGCAATTGAAGCAAGACGAGACCCGGCTTCTGGTCATTCTGGCGCGCGACCCGGACAATCTTGGGGCACTTGCGGGCATGGCATGGGTCCGCTCCAGGCAGCAGAACTACCTCGCCGCGGTCAGCTACCTCGAATCAGCCACGCAGAAGCACCCTGACGATCATGCCCTGTCCGTAGCCTTGGACCTCGACCGTTTCCGATTTATAGAAGCGGAGGCCGATTACGCATTGTCCACAGGCGACCTCTCGTCCGCCCGGAAGTTCTACACCCTGGCAATCCAGATCCGCCCGCATTGCCGCGAGGCGTCGGCTGGCTTGCGCTCCACGTTTCTCCGCCAACAGCAGTCCTTCGCGGCAGGCAAAGGCAACCAGCCCGACCGTTGACTGGGACAAACGCCTCCACACGAATAAGCGCAGATCAGGATAACGACTCTGATTGGAGCCCGAACCTGCCTGAAAACGGCTTTTCGGTAAAGTGCCTGGCCGCAGGCGAGTACCCTCGCTCTTCTGAAAGAAGCATGCCCCCTGGACGATCATAAAGCGGCGGTTAGGGAGACCGCTGCTATGCGACAGAGAACCAAGCCTAAGCGCAGGCCGAAGAGTGTCTTGCGTTTGCCAGACCTCGATCATTCCAAATCCTCGGTTCTACAGAGTCTGGGATCTACCGCCTCAAAACGTACCTACGGATTTGCCATCGACGACTTCATCAGTTGGTATTGCTCGGAACCCCGTCTGGCTTTTGGCAGAACCGTTGTTTTGCGCTATCGGTACGAACTGGAGTCCCGCCAACTCGCCCCCGCCACCATTAACCTGCGCCTTGCAGCCGTTCGGCGGCTGGCATATGAAGCATCCGATAATGGATTGCTGAGCCCGGACCTGGCAGCCAGCATTCGGCGGGTGAAGGGTGCCAAGCGCCTGGGAATTAGGCTCGGCAATTGGTTGACGCCCGCACAGGGGAAGCAACTCCTCAATGCGCCTGACCAGGCTTCGGTGAAGGGTAAGCGAAACTACGCTATGTTGGCTGTACTTCTGGGTTGCGGTCTGCGTCGCTCAGAACTGATCCGGCTTAGCGTGACACATCTTCAACAGAGAGACGAACACTGGGCCATCATCGACCTCTTAGGCAAGGGAGGCCATGTTCGCACGGTCCCCGTGCCCGCCTGGGTCAAACTGGCCATCGACGCCTGGGTTGCGAGCGCCGGTATCGAGGCGGGCCTCGTCTTCCGTTGCGTCAGCAAGTCGGGCCACGTTTGGGGGGATGGAATCAGCGAGAAAGTGGTTTGGTGGGTCGTGCGCGAGTATGCGAAGCTGGCTGGTATCGACGTCCTGGCTCCGCACGACCTGCGGCGGACTTGTGCATGGCTTTGCCATTCGGCTGGAGGCGAGCTAGAACAGATTCAATTCCTGCTCGGCCACCGCTCGGTAGAGACCACGGAGCGATACCTGGGATCACGACAAAGGCTGGTGCAAGCCGTCAACGATCACCTCGGAATAGAACCCCAGGGTGGCTCCTCGTGAGCCACTTTACCGAAAGCTTTACAGGCGGTTCGGCGATCTGGCCCGAGCCACATCACAAGTAACCTCATGTACACTGTTGCAACTTCGATGCTCAGCTATGTCAAGACCTCCTACTTCCTATCCCTCCTCCTCGCCTCTCTATCATCCGTAGCCTCACCGCAGGCCGCGCCGCCCAACCCCCAACTGCAACCTGCCGTCGATCTCGTCACAAGGCAATACTCCATCGATCCCCTCCATAAGGTTCCCTCCACTAAAAAGCCGCTCCCAACCACCGGCACCTGGTCGGCCACAACCCAAGATGACGGTCTTCCCTTCCTTCCTGCCTGTTCCGCCCCCGCAAGTTGCGTGCAGGTCCTTTGCCACGAGCCTTCAACCTCCATCGTGTGCCGCTGGACCGTCCTGCTGCAGCCAGACTCAGGCGCACCGCTCATCATCGACCAGGACGCCTCCGCCACCCAATACACCGTCTGGCAGCAGTCCGCATCGAACCAGCCCAACTCCAACCCCGGCACAGCCACCCCGGTCCAGTTCGTCAGCGGACCCAACGCGCTCATCCCTCCTATCGCCCGCGCCGCCAACATACACCAAGGATCGGTCAATATCTCCATGGTCATCGATGCCAACGGCAAGGTCGAGAAGGCCGAGGCCCTCGACCCCCCGTCCATGCTTAGCGATGCCGCCCTAGAGGCCGCGCGTGATTACGTGTTCAAACCCGCCACTCTCGCAGGCAAGCCAATAGCAGCCAGAGTTACTGGGAGGGTTCACTTGAACTAGGAGCGGAGCGGTTGGGGTATAGGTAAAAGCGGCGGACCATCCCATTAAAGTGACCGCAACCAGCCGTCTTTACCGAAAAGGCGTGCAGGCAATTTGCATGCGAATCGCCAGGAATACCACTAAGGTTAGCCGCCATGATTTCGATCACTGCCGCAGAGGAGCCGAGTTGATACACTCCGGTTGTGCGAAGTCTGGATCTTTCGAAGCGAATCCGCGAGGCAGCCGAACGCGGGGACAGCTTCGCCCAATTTCAGATCGCCATCGACCTTGAAAATGGCACCGGCTGTGAGCCGGATTTTCAGCTCGCGGCAGATTGGTATGCCAAAGCTGCAAGCCAGGGGCATCAAACCGCCGAAGGCAACTTCCTGTTGCAGCATGTCCTCGGTCAAACTGACATCCTCTCTCCCGCCGAGGTTTTCGCTCGACTGAAGGCAAGGGCGGCCACAGGAGACCTCGCAGCCGAAAACAACCTCGGTCTTTGTTACCAATCCGGGTACGGAACGCCATTATCCTCTGAAGATGCAATCGCTTGTTTCCGTCGTGCGGCGCTGGGCGGACAGCCGACAGCCCAGTTCAACTTAGGCGGCCACTATTTCGAGGGGAATGGAGTGGAGAAAGACCTGAGCCTCGCCGTTGAATGGTACACGCGAGCCGCAGAACAGAGAGAAGAACTTGCCTTAGTGCAACTTGGCAGCATGTATCAGAAGGGCATCGGGGTAGACCTAGACCTAAATCGCGCCGTTGTCTTGTACCTACTGGCGTACAGGTTGCGGTCAGTGAGAGCTGCCTGCCATCTTGGTTTCATGTTCAAGAAAGGCTTGGGGGTTGACCGTGACGACTCCTTGGCCTATGCGCTCTACCTGGAGTCAGTGGCCGGCTCGGATACTCCGGATATTGGCGAGGAAATCTCGTATCGTGGAAGCGCCTTCTACTGGCTTGGATACATGGCGGAACGGGGTGAAGGAATAGAGCGGAACTTAAGGGCTGCAAAGCGATGGTACGGTCGCGGTGCGGCCTGCGGCGAATCCAATTGCATCGAAGCTGTTGCTCGTCTTCGGCCCAGTGCCGCAAGAGAATGCCGCGTTAGCGAACGCACTTAGGCGCAGCCATACAGTCTGAAGTGAACCGCACGAAATACGGTTATAGGTAAAGTGACCGCCGCAGGTGTCTTTACCGAAATCGCACGACATTGCGGGCAGATCGCCCACGAATCCACTTGTCTTTGTGTGCGCTCCGGGGAGTATCCTTACTGCATTCGCAGCGCCTGGCCAGGATTATCCCTGTCAGCGGCCCGACGCCAACGCCGGGTCAGGGCACGGGGCTCACACTCGGACGTCAAAGGCCAGATGGAATGAGAAACGGGCTCAGGTCGTATTTGACTGCACTCTCCGGCATCACCCTCCTGCTATTCACCGGCTGCGGTGGTTCCGTTTCGCCGCTCAGTCCTTCCAATCCCACGCAGCCCGGCTGCTCCGCAGGCGTGACGTCCGCTCCAGCCGCCCAGAACGAGTGGACCTGGATGAGCGGCGCCAACATCGCCAACCAACCGGGCGCTTACGGAACGTTGGAAGTCGCCGCTGCGACCAACACTCCCGGTGCGCGCGTCTATCCCGTGTCCTGGAAGGACAAGTGCGGGGTGTTCTGGCTCTTCGGAGGATATGGCGCTGCCTCCTCAACCATCCCCCAGGGCGACCTCAACGATCTTTGGAAGTTGAGTGGCAACCAATGGACCTGGGTCAGCGGATCGAACCAGACCGAGCAGTCCGGCGTTTACGGCACCCTTGGCACGTCCGCTGCCGCCAACGTCCCGGGCGCGAGATACCAGGCCGCCAGTTGGACCGATCCGCAGGGCAACCTGTGGCTCTTCGGCGGCCTCGGCAAAGACTCCTCCGGCAATCGCGGCGACCTCAACGATCTCTGGAAATACGCGAGCGGCGAGTGGACCTGGATGGGTGGCTCCAATCTCGCGGTCACAGCCGGAGCCCACCAGCCCGGCATCTACGGTACCCGCGGAGTCGCCGCGCCTGCCAACACTCCCGCAGCCCGGGTCGACGCCAACTCCTGGTCTGACGCCTCCGGCAATCTCTGGCTCTTCGGCGGTCTCGGCAATGACTCTATCGGCACGCCCGGCGACCTCAACGATCTCTGGAAATTCAGCAACGGCGAGTGGACCTGGGTCGCCGGATCGAACCTCGCTAACCAGTATGGGGTCTACGGAACGCTCCGCACGCCCGCCGCCGCTAACTCGCCCGGAGCCCGCATTAACGCCGTCACCTCGACCGATCTCGCGGGCGATCTGTGGCTCTTCGGCGGCGAAGGCTACGACGCTAATGGCTTGACTTGCGTCATCAGCCCCTGCAACCTCAACGACCTCTGGGAGTTCAGCAATGGCGAATGGACATGGATGGGCGGCTCCAATCTGGTCAATCAGCCCGGCACCTACGGAATCCAAGGCGCGCCGTCGCCCGGCAATCATCCCGGCGCGCGCTGGGGCGCCTATAGCTGGACTGACCCCGCCGGAAACTTCTGGCTCCTCGGTGGCAACGGCTTCGATTCTACCGTTGGGCCACCCGAGATCTTCGGCGACCTCAACGACCTCTGGGAATACACCAACGGCCAGTGGATCTGGGTCAGCGGCTCCAACAAGGCCCTGCTCGTCACCGGAACCTACGGCACCCTTGGCGTACCCGCCAGCACCAACATCCCTGGCGGCCGCGACAGCGGCGCAAGTTGGATCGATTCCTCCGGAAACATCTGGGTTTATGGCGGCGAAGACTCCTTCTCCATTGGGTTCGGAGGAGGAAAGCTCAACGACCTCTGGGAGTACCAACCCTGATATGACTCGCTTGGAAGGGAATAACCGGAATCCACGCCGAAGCGAATTGCCCTTCGGCTGCAAATCGTAGTCCCCGAGATACGGGGCAGTGTCCGGGAGCATTTCTGGAATGATGCAAAGTCGCCGAGTCACTCACTGAACGATCTGAGTATGCCAGTATCATTCAATAATGGAACTATATTGACAGAGCGAGCGTCCGGTTGCGCGGGTAGTCATCAGAAAGACTTCGGCACAGCCGGAAACGGCTCTCCCGCGAGACCCTTACGGACAAGGCCAGCAAGGAAGTCGGTGAAGGGGACGATGTCTTCTCCGACACTCGCACGTTCCAAGGCGCTCATGTAAACGTTGCGATCTCCGACCGGTATCACTGTCCAGGGGTATCCACCCGACGCCAGCATTACGTTCATCACGAAGCGCCCGACGCGACCGTTTCCGTCCATGTAGGGATGAATGTAGACAAAGAGAAAATGCCCCAACACGACGCGGACCGCAGGGTGCGTCTCTTCGCGGAGGAGATCGAAAAATGCCGGCATGGCGTCCCGCACCGCATCGCGGTTGAGCGGGACGTGCATGGACTTCCGAATGTAGACCTGGCTGTTGCGATACCCGGCAAGGTCTGCGGGTTTCAAGATGCCAGATGCAACGCTGGGCGCGAAGAGTTCCCGATACCATGCCCCATGTTCGTCGTCCGCGACTTGGCCGGAATTGTCGCCGCGCAGAACCCGTCCTACGCCTTGCTGGACGGACTGGAATGCCAGCCAGTATCCACGCGCCGCCATCGCGTTCCGCTGCTCGCGGTCGCCCTCGTTCGTTTCCGGGTTCCATGAGCCGGCGCGGACTCGCTCAATCAGGTCGGCAGTGACGCGATAGCCTTCGATTGACAGCGAATGATAGGCGTCGGTGACGTAGGTTTCGTTGACGCGCTTCAAGTAGGCCGCGATATTGCGCGGCGTTCCCGGCGCTTTGGGGAATCGCTCAATAATCGGCTCTCGCATCTTCTGCCAAAGCAGCCTTATCCGGTTCACATACGGGGACGTTTCACGGGCGCGAAGGACGAGGTCCGGCCTATCGGTGAATGGGGCGCTTTCCCGAACAGCATAACCGGCAACGGTCATCGTCTTCACAATGTCATCCGCGATGCGATCGCGCCCGATGTTGCGGAAGGCTCCGGCCAGACGCCCCGCAATGATGGTGTTTCCTCCCGCCAACAATCGGGCCAGGAGCCCGGAGGCATCACGGACCATCAGCAGGACAGCGCGAACATCGGTCGAATTGTGGGAGAAGAAATTGGGAGAGCAGTCGATGAGGGCGGACTCTGGTGAGAAGACCCGCAGGCCGTCTATTACCTGCCAATCAGCGGCTACGGGCAGGGAAGAGCGAAGATCGAGGAGGGAAGTTCCATGCGAGAGTTTGGTGACAGCATTCCTGGCTTTCGGCGCCCTCACCATCAGTTGGCGAGGCACCGTCCAACTGCCAGCATGGAGCGACAACGATTGTTCTGGAGAGAGGCACCATTCCGTTCCAAAACGCTCTCTGAGGTAGACCGCGCAGAACTGCCAGTAGGAGGCGTACCAGGCCGTGCTCTCGCCCGTTGCATCGTCCGGGCGGCTTGGGATGAGCCAGCCCTTTAGAACCCGCTGGAGAAAGCCTTGAGCGAGCAACCGCTCCCTGTGCGTGCGAGACAGATCCCTTGCACGAATCGCTATCCCACCGTCTGCTCTCTGGAGCTTGGCAAGGGCCTCCAAGGACTGCGCGAGTTTCTCGGACGGTGTGGCCACGTTGCTCCCTTAGCTTTTTCTGCTGTACAGAAATTAGCTTTTCATGTTGTACGCTTTTTATCTTATTATGTCGAGATTGACCGCCGCCACGCAGTTCGCATTGGCGATAAGGCACTCGTTGAAATCAACTAGCCAAATTTCCTCCACAGCGTATTCGCCTATTATTCGCTATACTTTCCGGATGGAACCGCGGACGGTCAACTGGCTTTTTGTCGATCTCAACAGCTACTTCGCATCCATCGAAGCGGAGCTGAGGCCGGAGCTTCGTGGTCAACCAATCGGGATCGTGCCGGTTGCAGACGTGGAGACCACCGTTTGCATCGCGGCCAGCTACCAGGCGAAGAAATATGGGGTTAAGACCGACACCGCCGTTCACGATGCAAAGATGCTTTGCCCTCACATCCTATTGGTCGAAGCCAGACCCCGGCACTACGTTGAATACCACCACCGCATAATCGCGGCAATCGAGCGGTGCATCCCCGTGCATACAGTGATGAGTTGTGATGAGTTCGCCTGCCAGCTTCTAGGGCGTGAGCGTGAGATACAGCGAGCAACATCCATCGCATACGCCATCAAACAAGAGCTGCGAACGGTGGGCATTACACTTCGATGTTCGATTGGGCTGGCGCCGAACCGGTTGCTCGCAAAGATTGCAGGTGACATGGACAAGCCGGACGGTTTGATGATTTTCGAGCGCCGCAATCTGCCGCAGGCTCTCTACTGTCTCAAGCTAGATGACATCCCCGGCATCGGGTCACGCATGGAAGAGAGGGTCCGTGGTGCCGGCGTCTCCACCATGAAGGAGTTGTGCGCTTTGCCGCGAGACAAGATGCACGGGATATGGGGGAGCGTTTGGGGTGACCGACTGTGGCATTGGTTTAGAGGAGACGATTTCTTAGAACCTGAACCGCGCAAGCTGCAAACTCTCAGCCGTCAGCATATTTTGCCGCCGCGCTGCCGTCCGCGCGACGTTGCCCGTGGCGTTGCTTTGAAACTGTTGCACTCCACTGCAAGGCGGATGCGCCGTGAGCAGCTTTGGGCCGGAGGTGTCGCTGTCCAGATTAGCTATTACAACGGCAAGCCCTATGAGGCGGGTATACGCATTGCGCCGTGCTGCGATACGCTCACCCTCCAAGAGCATTTCTTGATTCTGTGGAATAGATCACCAATGCATGACGATCTTGCTTCCCTGGCCGTGATGCTGACGCACCTTGACACTGAGCCCACGGCTGATCTATTCGTCCCGGACTCCACGCCAGAAACAGCGCAAGCGAAACAGCGGGTCATCTCAGCCGTTGATGCCATGAATGCGCGGTACGGATTGAACACTGTGTTTCTCGGCTCTATCCACGATGCACGAAAGGAAGCGCCCACGCGCATTCCATTCGGGCCGCCGCCGCCATTGGAAGAGTTCGACGATACGGCAGACAACGTGCGCCGGCCGCCAACGCGATACACACTCACACCTGAGCAGTTGGGGCGAAGGCGGGGAAAGGCGGGGTAATGATTATTCTGAAAGCGAGAACAGAATGGAGAGCCGAATGACTGACGCCGAGCCATTGCCGGCTGCACTGCTGTTGTACTTGCGACTTGGGAATCAGGACTTGCGGTCACCACGGATCGGTACGGAATGGTGCCGCGGGGAGGCCGTCCACGTTGTAAAGATTGCAGCCTTCGGGATAATTGTCCCAGGCGTAACGGACGGCGGCAGGGTCCGGGACGTCGGGGCTGGAAACGACCACAGTGCCTTGGTCTATCCGGGCGGTCGCCGGAAGGAACTTGCCGTCCTTGCCGGCGATGATAAAGGTCTTGAGGTCGCCGCCCTTCGCCACCAGTCCCCCGGTGACATGGGTGAAGCTGATGCGGATGGAGCTGCCTTCGACCCTCATCGAGTCATACACGGGACCCGAGTACTCGATCTTGCGGCCGTAGGTCTTAGCCAAGGCAATGCGCGTCAGCCGGTCGGCGACCGCCTGCTTGTCCTTCGGATGAATGTTAACGGGGTCGCCGATGTCGATGGTGACGGCCATGCCGGTGTTGGGGAGGGAAAGGACCGTAGCCTGCGCCTCGCGGACGTCGGGGTTGTTATACCAGGTGTCTGGTCGATTGGGCCACGATTTGAGTGGGGCAAGCTGGCAGATATAGAACGGGAAGTTGCCTTCGCCCCAGCGCTGACGCCAGTCTTTGATTAGGGTGGACTGCAAGAGCGGATAGAGTTTGTAGCCAGTGTCGCCCCCATTGATGGCTTCGCCCTGATACCAGAGGACGCCCCTGATGGCATAGGGAATGACCGGAGCAATCATGCCGTTGTACATCACCGTGGGGTTATGCTGGTCCTGCACAGGATTTCGATTGCTGGGTCTTCGCGGGACAGTCTTGCCGTCGGCTTTGGCCTTGTCGGCGGCTTCCTGCCAAGCCTTCAGGGCGGCGGTAATGTCCGGTGGATTCGTCTTGTACTCAGCTACCTTGGCGTCGAAGGTGTCGAGGAGTGGCTTTAACTGCGCATCGGATGCGAGCGCTTCTCGGCTGGTCCAGGCCTCCGCCGTGCTGGCCCCGAAAGCTTCCGTGATGATGCCGAAGGGCGCCTTCAGCTCTTTTTGCATATCGCGCGCGAAGAGATAGCCGATGGCGGACATTTCCTTCACGGTGTCCGGCGTAACGACCAGCCATGTCCCAGAGACTTCCGTCTGCGGTTCGTAGCTGTTCTTCCATGCGCCGGTAAACATGCGGATCTGCGGATAGTTCGCGGCGGCTACTTCCTCGGATTCGTTCTTCACGCCAGCGAAGTAGTGTCTCGTGGTAGTGGCGACGGTAAAGTCCATATTGGACTGGCCCGACCCGAGCCACACCTCGCCCACCAAAACGTCCTTTACCACGATCACGGTCTCCCCGGCTTTGTTTCCGGCGATCGTCATCTCGAACGGGCCGCCGGCTTTGAGTTTGGTCAAGCGGACCATCCATTTACCAGCGGCGTCCGCGGTTGCAGACCTAGTCTGACCGTTGAACTTAATGATGACCTTCTCCGCGGGATCCGCCGTGCCCCAAACGGGTACCTGCATGCCGCTCTGCAACACCATGTGGTCGCTGAACAGCGCGGAGGGCTTGACCTCAGAGGATGCCTTCGCCGCGAAGCACATCGTTACGCAAAGGAGAGCGATGAGTGAGCGCTTGAGAGAACTCATAGAGATTGGCGGGTGCCTTTCATTTGTGAGTTAGGCCATGGGCAGGCCGTGGATCTTCACAGTGTCACGGCTTCTTTGCGGAGCAGTGACGATGCCGTTGTCAATTGTGAAAGTGCTGGCGTCGTCTATGACAGTAACAGCGGCGTTGGAATCGTGGTTGAGAGCAGCCGGAGAAACCTGAGCTCCGAGCATGAGCGCCGTCGACATAGTCCAGCGTGATGAAGCCAGCCGCAAGGGGCGCCAGCGGACGGATGAATTGCAGTTTGTTCATTTCAAGCCCCGGAGGATAGAACGGCGCTTGCCTATCCGAGCGCCAGACAGATGATTTACTGAAGTTTCCGACGGTGCGATTGTATCCCGCCTTATTGCGTCCGGCCTTTTCAATTCCATGGCCAACCTCGGGGCCGTCTGTCAGAACAATTAGTTAGATTGAGACCTTGTCGGTTGCCCAACCTACGGCAGTGTCGGATAGTCGGGCCTTTGATTGTCGGGTGGATTTGGGTAGGGCTTGCTGCCATCGTTCAACTCGAGGCGGACGTAATCCCAGACAACGCCGGTGGTGACGTCTCCCGCGGGAACTGTGAAGGTCATCTCATTCGCGCCGGATTTCAGCAGTGCGGCATCGAACTTCTGGATGTATTGGTACCAGACACCCTTGTTGGTGTTGTAGCGCAAGGCGTTGGTGGCTATGGGATGGATGGTGCCGACGGTCTGCCCGTTTACGCCGATGGCGAGGCCGCCCTGAGCGTCCGAACCTACATAGGCTGAGCCGCCTCCGCCTGCGGGGCGCTGTGCTTCGGCGCCGGGGGCGCGGTTGCCTCCTCCTCCAAAAGCTACGTTGGCTGCGCCGCCGAGGGTACGATTGCCGCCACCGTCGGCGCCGGCGAGGGACACGCGCAGAATGGCTGTGCCTTGCGAGGCTTTGGGCATGTTGAACTTCACGGTCCAAGTGGTAGCGCGGCCCTGCCCCCACTGCGGCCACGAATCGGCCTTGCTGGGTGGGGTGGCAACCCAGCCGAACCGCTGGTTGTAGGGATCCTTGGCGGCGGGATTGAGCCAGGCGGCGGTGGTGGAGTGCGGGACCTCCTGGAAGAACCAATCCTTGTGGTAGTCGCTCTTGCCAATGGTGTAGGTGATGTCGTTGGGGAAGAGGCCGCTGTAGCGCAGACCCCAGCCCCAGAGCCAGTAGTTGTCGGCGTCGCCCTTGAAGAATTTGTCGCCCGTGCGATCGGGATAGCCGATATCCCAGATCTGCTTGCCGTAGCGGACGGGCTGCCAGGTGATTTTGCCGAGGTCGATTTTCTTGCCTGCTTCGACGGTGATATCGGCTTTGGCAAATTCGCCGAGGACTCCATTGGCAAAGGCGTGGAGGGTGTAGGTCCCGGGGCGTACGTTGGGGATGGTGAAGCGGCCGTCGGCGGCGCCTTCGGTCCAGAACTGATAGTAGTTGCCGTCGTGCGGCCAGGTGACGATCGGCCCGTTTCCTGCGAGCAGGGTGTACCCGCTTTCGGAGCCCTTGAAGTTGGCGTGGGTGAGGCCGACGTTGAGATTGGGGAGAGTCTTGGATGCGGCCTGAGGATCGTCGAGAACGAGTTGCCCACTGACGGTGGCGCGCTCGGCCTTGTGCGGGTAATCAACGCCTTCGACCCAGGGGAATGGCCACGCTGCTTTGACGGCCTTCGACTTTTCGACCGCGTCGTTCCAGAGGGCAATGCTGTTGTCGTGCCACTCTGCGGGGACGGCGGGCATGCCACTGCCGGAGGTGGCCGTGAGCTTATTGAGTTCGGCCCGGGAGGGATCTTTGGGGTCAGCCAGCGAATTGAAGTAGACAAAGATGGGGCCGACTACGCGCTTCCATTCCTGGCCTGCGGGGATTTCGGTATTGTCGCCTGCGCCATAGTGGCCGGAGGTCCAGTAGTCGAGAATGATGCCCTGGTAGGAGGGAGAGCCGGGCGCGGTCATGTGATCGATGAGATCGAGTTTGTCGGGGCCGCCGCCGATGTACTCGTTGGATGGGTTGATGAAATAGACGCCGATGTGGTCCTTGGTGCTGGACCAGCCCCAGGCCTGGAGTTTGTACATAAGTGCGTTGTAGCTGTACTTGTGCTCGACGGAGTTGGCGTAGATGCCGCTGGTATAGATGCTCTGCTCTTTGGCGTGGATGGTGTGGTCCTCGGGCTCCTTGCTCATCAGCATGTTGCGATCTTTGTCGACGGACAGCCAGTCGAAGTCGGGATTGATATCCTCGAGGATGAAGCGGTTTTCGCCGACGTGGACGAAGGGGTAAGAAGCTTTGTGGTTGTACTCGTCGTACGTGTAGAACCCGCTGGTTCCACGCTCCATGGTGACGCGGGTTTCGATGTCCATGCCGCCACCTCGACCGCCGGTGCCCCCTGAATTGACGCCTTTGACGGCGACTTCAGCACGCTCGCCGCCGTTTGTGGCGGGATCAATAGTGACCGTTGAGGTGACAGCGCCGGACGGCGTTTGTTCCCATTCCCTGCCGCGGGTGATGATGCTGACTCCGTGATAGACCAGCGAAGATATATTGCCGTCGCGCTTGGCGACCGCCAGCTTAACGATACCGTTGTCGAGGGTCCAGCTATCGCCGTTGTCGGTGAGGGTGACGGGGGTGCTGACGGTTACTTTTTCGACCTTCGGCAAGGGATGGGCGGCGGGTTGCGGCATCGCGTCGGATGGAGAGATGACCGCCAGGGCAAGAACGGTGGAAACATAGAAGAGCGCTGCTTTCGTCATGGCAAGACCTTTCATAAGGGACCTTTGGGTGGACGATTCTCTTGCCAGAACGGACTCAAGCGAATCGCAAGAACTTACTCGAAGGGGCATTCGGCTTGCCATGGACTACTTTGCCGACGCGGATCGGGCTCAGCGGTTTTGGCCTGCTATGGCTGTGACGCCATCCAGCCATGCAAGTGCATCCAGTTGGCGAGCAGTGTGGGGAAGACCGTGAGTTCACGCATTGCAGGGGGCTGGTCTGTTCCCATGTGAGTTCCATGAGGCCCGAGTTCGAAGATGTGTAACTCCGCGGGCACGCCAAGCTTCTTCAGCGCACTATAAAAGTCCGCCGCATTGCGCGAGTCGACGCTCATGTCGCCGCTCGTCGAGTAGAGGAACGACGGGCTTGTATCTGTACTCGCATGCTTAATCGGGTCGATCGCATCGATGGCTGCCTGCGTCGGCTGCGGGCCGAGGATCGCCTCCTTGGGTAGAGTTCCGTTCGTCAGAGGCACGTTCATGTCCAGCCGTCCATAGGAGACAATCGCGAAGTCGGGCCGATCGCTCACCCGGTTGACAGAGTCTGTCGTAGTTGCGTCGCCCGCCGTGTGGATCGTTGCGAGGTAGCCTACAAGAATCCCGCCTGCGGAGAATCCCCAGACGCCAAGACGCGCTGGGTCAACCCCCAACTCCGCTGCGTGTGCGCGGACGTAGCGGATAGCGCGAGAGGCATCTAGCATCGGCGCGGGATAGCCGTAGGCGGGAAACAGCCGGTACTCCAGGACAAAGGCCGCAACACCGTGCGCGACCAGCCAGCGCGCCTCATCCGCTCCCTCCTGCTCCATCTTCAAGCTGGTAAAGCCGCCACCCGGCATTACGATCACCGCTGCATGCGGCCCGCTCCCCGCGGTCGGATACGTAAAGAGCTTCGGAATATCGCCCTCGGCCGTGCCCTTCGCTCCCGGTGCGCCCTCGGGCCACAACACGATTGACTGCGTAAAGCCGGCGGGCGGCGGCGTGCTCCTCGCAGGCCTCGGTCGAGCTCCAGACGCCTGCGGCGCAGCGGCTGTTGGAGTCTGGGCGGCAAGCGGAATGGTCAGCAGCAGAAGGGCAACGGCGAGGAGGTCCCTATTCATAGTTCGAGAGCATAGCGCACGGACACGACGTCTGGGAAACATCGGAATGGTTCGGCTCCGACCACTCATGAAGCGTGGTCCTGCAATACCCATCGAACGGTATAATTCTTGGCGATTCAGTGGAGACTCCGTTCAGGCGAGATACGTCTCCACTTCACGGTTCATTCTGAAAGGTTCCGCCATGACCAAAGCAAAGGTCTTCTTCGTGTCCACGTTTCTTGCCCTGGCAGTTGTACTGACTTACGGCGCAGCGGCACAGCGGGCCGCCAGTGTGCTGCCGGAGGTCGCCAAAGTCACGGTAAACGATCCCGTTACCCTCACCGACAACGGCGACAGCTGGGTCCTGGACAATGGCATCGTCAAGGCCACCATCCTGAAGAGCAACGGCAATATGACGACGGTCTACTATCACGGCATCGACATCCCAAACGCCCGCAGCGAATACTGGGAGCAGACTCCAGCGGGCACCGTCACCGCAAAGATGACGATTGATCCGGCAACCAACGGAGGCGAACGCGCGGAGGTCTCCGTGAAGGGTATTAATCCCGGTACTCCGGGCGTTCGCGGCGGTGGTGGCAGCGCAGCAAGTGGTACTACTGCTGCTCGCTATGGCGTTCCGTCGGGCGCAGGCCGTGGCGGCATGGACATCGAAGTTCGTTACACGCTGGAGCGGGGCGTCAGCGGCTTCTACACCTATGCCGAGTACACCCACCCGGCCTCCTATCCTCCTGCCGGCGAAGGCGAGAGCCGGTTCATCCTGCAGATGAATCCCACTTTCAACTGGATCTCCGTCGACAATGACCGCAACCAACTGATGATCGCCAATGGGGACTCGCGCTCCGGGGTCGTCATTCACGCCAAAGAGCAGAGCATCATCCTGGACGGGGTCTATAAGAACTCTGTCGAGCACAAGTACAGCTACTGCGCAGTGATGGACAAACTAACCGCCTGGGGCTGGTCGAGCACCAAGGACCACATCGGCGTCTACTTCATCAACCCGTCCAACGAGTACATTGGCGGCGGCCCGGAGAAGCTCGATCTGGTTGCCCACATGGGAGCAACTCTGCTGGATTACTGGACCTCCGGCCACTATGCCGGCGGCTCGGGCAACAACATCCCCAACGGCGAGAGCTGGAAGCATGTCGTCGGCCCCATCTTTGTTTACTTCAATTCGCTCGACGATCCCAAGGACCCGTCACAGGACGAATTGGACAAGCTGAAGGCCACCTCCGGCAGTGGGATGCCAGCCGTACCCGCGGAATGGCATGACAACGCGATGGCTCTGTGGGAGGACGCGGTTGCCAAATCGAAATCCGTCAAGGCCGCATGGCCCTACAGCTGGGTTGAGGGCGTGGATTACCCACACAAGGATGGGCGCGCCACTGTCACGGGCCAACTCGTCCTCGTCGATCCCCAGGCAGCAAAGAAGACACTTCCTCATCTGACTATCGGCCTGACCCATCCCAACTACCAGGGCGCCGGTGCGGGATTCCAAGCGCGTGGCGGCAACGGCAACATCGTCACCTGGGCGCACGATGGCGACTACTACCAGTTCTGGGTCGACGGAGGAGAGGACGGCCGATTCACCATCCCCAACGTCCGCCCCGGCAAATATACGCTGCATGCCTTTGCCGATGGAGTGCTGGGTGAATTCGCAAAGGCCGACGTCACCGTGGAAGCCGGCAAGGAGATCGATCTGGGCAAGCTCGACTGGAAGCCTGCTCGCTTCGGCAAGCAGATTTGGGAGATTGGCTATCCCGACCGTACCAGCGACAAGTTCCTAAAGGGCGACGGCGCCAACTACTGGCTGTGGGGCTGGCCGCTGCGGTATGCGGGGCTCTTCCCCGATGACGTTACTTACACCATCGGCAAGAGCAATCCGGCAAAGGACTGGTTCTTCGAGGAGGTGCCGCACTCCACCACTACCGCCTGGTTGAACCCTGCCGCAAAGGATCCCTACAACCAGCGCTTCGGATGGGTGAACACCCCAGCCAGCAAGGATGATCCATGGCGGGATTGGGGCCGCGGCCGGGCCACCACCTGGACTGTCAAGTTCAACATGCCCAAAGCCTCGCAGGGGACGGCTGTGCTGCGCCTGGCGCTGGCCGGAGCAGACGGCGGCAGCTTGGGCATTGGCGTCAACGGGCAGGACGTCGGCAGCATCCGCCCTGTCTCCACCAACGCACTGCGTTACAACACTGATAAGGGCGCCTGGTATCAGTACATCCAGAAGTTCGATGCCTCGCTGATGAAGGCTGGCGCAAATCAGATTACCTTCACCGTCCCAGCTGGAGATGTCACGACCGGCGTCGTATGGGATTACGTCCGTCTTGAGCTGAACGACGGCAGCAAGACCTATCCGACTCCGCCCGACAATCAAAGGCCGGACCTTCCGACTCTTGAATAGGTCGAGCCATCCCGGAGTGGATTTGCTCGGGTATCGACCGCACCCAAGAGTAAAGGACCTCAAGTGAACCGACTATCAGTCATATGGAGCTAGCATGACGTTCTTACCTCCATGCAAAAATAACCGCTGCGTTCCAACCACGACTGCCCGCTGGCGCCGAGCATTCGCTATCATGTCCGGACTGGGTGCCTGTGCGTTTTCCTTGATCTGCCAGCCGTCTGTTGCGCAGACAACTGCCGGGAAACAACCATGGCAGACAATCCAGATGCCCACCGAGGCTGAGGTTGCGCGGACCTGGAAGTCTCCGCCGTCTGAATATGGCCCGGAGCCTTATTACGGGCTGAACGGCGCCGTGACGCGGGAGGTATTGGAGCGCGATCTGGACACCGCAATGCGCCTCGGCTTTCATGCTGTAACGGTCCAGCCTGGACGCGGCAACAAGGAGACGTATCTGTCGCCCGAGTACTTTGCCCTCTTCAAGCAATTGGTGGAGGAAGCCAAGAAACGCGACCTGCGTGTGTGGATTATCGATGATGCCGGGTATCCCAGCGGGTTTGCCGGTGGACTGATCACCAAAGAAAGACCGGAACTTCGGATGCAGGCCCTCACGATTGGTCAGACTGTTGTGGTAAAAGCTGGCGAGACGATTAAGCAGCCTGTAGATCTAGATGCGGTTGCCGTGACTGCGACCAACTCTTCTGGGCAGCGTGTGACGGTTCCGATCTCCGGCGGGAAGATTGCGTGGACGGCGCCTGTCGGTTCGGACTGGAGCGTGCTGGTGGTCGATCACCTCTTCCGCACGTCGCCCACCGCAAGCGCTACCAACCTGACACGCCAGAAGGACACAACGCAGTCGCTTGAGGACTATATGGACCCCGCAGCCACAGCGGCGTGGATCCACTTCACCCATGAAGGCTATTACAAGGCTATGCCCGAGGAGTTCGGCAAGACAATTGTCGGCTTCCGCGGTGACGAGCCGGACTACTCTATCGCGGGGTTACCGTGGACTCCGGCGTTCTTCGACCGCTTTCAGCAGGTCAAAGGGTACGACGTGCGCCCGTACCTCGGCGCGATGCTGCTTACACCGGTCGAACGTGGCGGCCCTGCGCCCAAGCTGACCGACGCCGAGCAGCGCGCAAGAGCGGACTACTATGACGTCTTCTCGCTGATGTTTCGCGACGGCTTCTTCAAGCCTCAGGCCGACTGGTGTACTGCGCACGGCGTGGAGTACCAGGTGCACCTCAACCATGAAGAGATGGAGATGCAACTAGTCCGGTCGGAGGGAGAGTTTATCCGCGACATGAAGTACGTCCAGGTTCCGGGGATCGATGCGATCTGGCACCAGGTATGGACGGATACGATCGCGGATTATCCGCGCCTCGCTTCGAGCGCAGCACACATCTATGGCCATCCTCGCTCGTTTACGGAGAGCTTTGGCGCGTACCGGCCTGCCCCAGATCTGGCCATGGCCCGCTATGTTTTGAACGAGCAGATTGTGCGCGGGATCAACCTGACGGAAGGGATGTCGTATGGGGCTTCGTCGGCGCAGACGCCGCCGCCTGCTGTTGCTCCCTCTGCCGATGGAGCTTCTACTGCTCCCCCTCAGCGTCGCGGGGGAATGCCTGCCGCGATGGCGGACCCGGGCTGGCCCGCGCTGATGGATTACATTCGCCGGCTTAGCTACGTGATGAGCATGGGTCGACCCGCAGCTTCGGTGGCGCTATACCTGCCGTCTAGCTCGCTGTGGCTGGGCGACGCGGCCTCGGACGTTGCGTTCGTTTCGTCTGAGCGGATGCTCTCCGAGCGGCAGATCGACTTCGACATCATCAATCTCGATGCACTTGCCACAGACCTAAGAGCTGGTCCGGGTACCCTGGAAACTATGAGTGGGAACCGGTATCGAACTGTCATCCTTCCCTCCGTCGCGCTCCTGTCGCAGTCTGAGTTGGACCGGCTGAAGGCATTTGCCAGAGGAGGCGGAAAGGTCTTGTTTCTCGGACGAACCCCAGCGCTGATTTACGGCAGGACCATCCTCGATGCACGTGCAGCAGCGGCGTCCGAATTTTCCTGGGCGACGGTCGAGACCTCAGCACAGCTGGCACCAACGCCGACCCCTCCCGGACAACCCCCTTCTGCGCCGCCGACGCCTCTGGATGTACCCGCAGCCATCGATACGGCTCTCGCAAGTGTCGTCGGTTCCCGAGATGTGGTGCTCGATACGCCCGACAGCGCGTTGAAGGTGTTGACTCGCCGGCTACAGGACGCGAACGTCTACCTGTTCTTTAACGAGGGAGCACAGGCAAGCTCTCATTCGGTGACGCTCAAAGTCGATGCCAAGACAGTCGAGGGATGGGACTCCCAAAGCGGCACGATATCGCCCATGGCCTCAACGCGAAGCAAGGGCGCGGTCACCGTCAAGTTGGAGCTCAAGCCATACCAGACCGGGCTGCTTATAGTGCATTAGAAGGAACTACTCCTACAGATACCGCCCTCGGATCTCTGGGAGCTAAGGCCTAGACTTTCCCCTCAAATCCGACGCATACCCCGCGTTGACCATCGACCCGCGAGAATATGAGAACATGATCCGTGCCAATCGCGGACAATTTCAAAGTTCGTTCCGACATGGCTTACAGACAATACTGGACGCGCCGTAACTTGCTAGCTCATTTTGGCGCAGGCCCATGTGGCCGCGGTTGAACTCTTCGAGGGCCATGTCGTAGGGATTGGCGCGGCCGATGCAGGCGATCTCGGAGTTGAATACGGGCTTGTGGACAGAGGCGGCGAAGGCCTGAGCCTCGGCGATATTGGCGCGGATCTCAGCACGGGTGGAGCTGTAGTCATGGAAGGAGAGTACATCGACGGCGGGGGCCGTCTCCTTCATGCAGGCGACGTGGACACAGCCGATGGTGATTGGCGTGTGGGTCCCGGTGGCACGGAGGAGATCGGCGGTGGCGCGGGCGACGACGAGGGCGCGGGTGCGTGCGTCTGTGCCGTTGCGCGCGGCGTTGTCGGGCTCGTTGGCGGCGTCCCAGAATTGGAGGGCAGGCTCGTTTGCGGTGAGCTTGACCATACCCTGGAGCCAGGTATTGAGTTCGGGCGAGAGTGTGGTGCTGGGGGCGACTGGGCGGGGCTGGTCGATGAGGCCGAGCATGACGCCGATGTTGTGTCTCTGGCAGGCGTGTAGAAAGTCGAGGAGATTGCGGTTGGAGAGCTCCGGGTCAGCCTTCCAGGCGCTGTAGGCGATGAAGACGCGGACCTGATTGAGACTAAGACGCTGGACATTGGTGAGGTCGCGCTCGACTTGGGCGGCGTCGTATTTGAGCCAGAGGCCCGAGTGACCGCGCGGGCCGATGGAGGTGTCGAGCGAGGTCGTATAGTTGAAGCCGCGGACGTTGGTGAGATCGGAGGAAGGCTTCTCAGCGAAAGCTGGTCCTACTATTAGAGCAAGAATGAGGATGAATGCGCGTGTCATGGCTACTCCTGGCTGATTGATACAGTTTCGGTTTGTAAGGCTGATAATCTCGATGAAATCTCGATCGGGTCCGCCTCACTTCTCCACTGGTGTCGCCTTCCGAGCGGTCGCAATTTCCCTTGCTGCATCTTTCGCCAGCCCCACTGCTTTCTAGGGGTCAAATGAGCCTGGCAGGATTTGCGTTATACCCGCTGATTGCGCGCCCAACTGTCCGTTTCTTGTCTCAACCAGCACAGCCTCCTACTTCGATCTAACGATTCTAACTAGTCGCACGCCGTGAGCTGCCACCGGCGACGCGAATTGGTCATCGTAACTTCCTAAGTCCATTTGTCTCCATAAATCGCGCACCGTTTGCTTGCCTCGAATCCCGAGATCAACCCAGGACATCGTTACGTTAGTAGTCTCTGAGCCGAGGTTGAACAGCCCTACGGCCCAAGATCCATCCGCAAGGGGTTTGGCGTACACTCGCGTCTCGCCTTCTTGTCTCACCATTGTGGCCTGTTTGCCTAAAGAGTCCTGATCCACGTCCAGAACTTCATCGTTGGTAAGCAGGCTCTTGGTGAAGTCATCCAACTGCTCCAGGTTGTTTCCTAGAATGAGCGGTGCGGACAATAGACACCACAGACTGACATGTGTGTACTGCTCATCCGGAGTAAGCCGCGTTGGGTGCGGTTTGCCCCATCCGACCACTCCGACGACGAGCATGTCGGGATCGTTGAAGTGCCCAGGGCTTTGAAACGGAGCCCACGCGTCCTGATCAAAGCCATTACGCACTACTGTCTTCCATGAGTCATCAATATCGTGGTTGGTACGCCAAAGATTTGCATGCGGTTGGACTTCGCCTATTACGTTCAAGAGGCTGTTCGTCGCGTTGTTGGACAGGCTGAATACGATATCGCGGCCGGTTGAACGTAGAGCGGCCTCCATCTCCTTTGTCTCTGGTGCCTCGACCGGAGCCCAATCATACTTCAAGTAATCCACATTCCATTCGGCGAACTGCTGAGCATCCTGCTTCATAAAGTGATACTTACCGATAGCATGGGGCAGTATCTTCCGGTTCCGAGGGCCGTCGCTGAGAGATTTGTCCCAGGCCCCATCCTGTTTCTCTGAACTTGCGCCGACGCGCCGCCCGTAGGATGTAACCCAAGGCGTGTGATAGATACCAATCTTTAGACCGAGGGCATGAATCTGCTGTGCGGTTTGCGGGAAATTAGGAAATGCCATCGGATCGGGCTGAACTGCATGCAGCTTCCCTCCGCGTGCACCTTGCCAGCCGTCGTCAATGTTAATGTAGGTAAATCCATGTTGGCTCAGACCGCTTTCCACCATTGCCTTTGCCGCAGAGAGAAGCCGCTCGGAGTCGATATTTGCGCCCCACACGTTGTAGCTATTCCATCCCATGGGCGGAGTCAAGCAGATGTCATCACTAACCAGGATCGTGAAATCACGCTCAGCTGTCGCAAGATGGTTGTGGGCATATAGCTTGGTCTTGTAACTGCCCGGTCTCTTGAGCTTTCCAGTTAGAAGTCCCGTAAGCCGATCCAGCTTCAGACCCTGCGGTAGGCCGTGGGCTGAAAACGACATTGGTCGATCGCCCGTTGCAGGTATCGAGAAAAGAACGGCGGATCCGGGCCGTACCCCGAAGATCGTAGGCCCGTGGATCGCCGGCACTCTCGGTGGCGGCGGCGTCAGTATTTCGGGTTTGGCGCGGCCTGAATCGCCCGGAATTGATGTATTCCCTGACGGGGGCTGCGCATCGGCGATAGAGCATATCATCCCAAGGCACAAGAGCAGAAACGCGGATTGAACATTTTTCATAGTTGGCTTTTCATGTGGCAACTTCCCAGAATCACGGCTTATGAAACTCGTTACCTGCAAGCTGCTTGAGGCGATTGGGAGCAGTACGCCCTTTTAGCTACACGACAATATGATCCGCAACTGTGGCGGTCCGGGCACGACCGCTGGAAACGGCACCTGCGTCCAGAGTTTGCGGGCTTAGGCCACGAGTTGAAATACCTATCTATTGAAAATGTTTCCTAAGTAAACGTATACTCTGCCGACAAACATGAGAACCCTAGTGACCGTTTTCGCGGGCTGCGCCTTGTTAAATAATGCTTACGCTCAGCCCCCCTCAACTCCTCACACACCGATTGCTGTAGTTAGCCAGAAGCCTGGGGCATGGGACACGCTGAAGCTGGTTAATTTAGTTCCTGCCCCGAACGATGCGCGGAACTTTGGCGTCGGGCTCCCCATCGGAAATGGCCGCCTCGGCGCCAAGGTTTTCGGTTGGCCCGCTGCCGACGTGATCCCGCTCAACGATACGACTCTTTGGTCCGGACCAGGCCCAGAGCACTTTGAATCGCCCGAACACCATGACGCACTCCTCGCCACGCGCGCCGCCTTAGAGACTCCTGACTACGTCAAGGCCGACCAACTGGTGCGGGGAATGGAAGGCCCCAACACCCAGTTCTACGAACCCCTCGCTGACCTGCACCTCGCGTTCCCTGGCCACGAAGCGTACACCAATTACTCCAACACCCTAGACCTCGATACTGCTGTCATCACCACGCGGTATACAGTCGGTGACACGACCTTCACGCGCGAGATGTTCGCGAGCTACCCGGCGCAGGTCGTCGTTCTCCGCGTTACTGCCAGCAAGCCCGGAGCACTCAACTTCACGGCCGGACTCGATACGCAGCAGCACTTTGGACAGACCAACGTGACGGCCAATGCCATCTCCGTCACAGGTCGAGCTCCCGTCCGCATCTCCGGCCCGGTCGCCAACGCTAACGTCCAGTGGGACGAGCACAAAGGAACTGCCCTCGAAGCCATCCTCCACATCGCTACCAAGGGTGGCCAGATTGTACCCGGTGAAAAAGACAGTCTCACGGTAAAGAATGCTGACGAAGCGGTGCTTATTATCTCCGCCGCGACCAGCTTCAATGGGTTCGACCACGACCCTGCCACCCAGGGCAAGGACCCCGACGCCATCGCCCGCGGACATCTCAATAAGGCCGTAGCTCGCTCTTATCAGTCGCTGCTCGACGAGCATCTCAGCGACTATCGCGGTCTCTTCCGCCGCCTCTGGGTCTCGATCGATGGTGAAACCCCCAATAAGAATGCCTTCGCCTATCAATGGGCGCGTTACGCCCTCATCGCAGCGTCCCGCCCGGGCGGAGGCGCGCCGCGCAACGAGCAGGGCATCTGGAACCACGATCTCGCCCCGCACTACTCCTCCAACTTCACGCTAAACGAGAATCCCGAGAAGTACTACGCGACCGCCGAACCGGCGAACCTGGGCGAAACGGTAGAGCCTGAAATTGACTTTGTGAACGACCTCTCGAAGAACGGGGCAATTACCGCCAAGGTCGACTATGGCTTCCATGGCTGGGTGGTCCACCACAACTCCGACATCTGGGCCATGACCACAATGGTGGGGGGCGACCCCTGCTGGGCAGACTGGCCTGCCGGCGGTTTCTGGCTATCGCAGGCGCTGTGGGAGCGCTACGCGTTCGGCCTGGACAAGGCGGAGTTGCGAACGAAGATCTATCCCGTCCTGAAAGGCGCGTCCGAGTTCGCGCTTGACCTCCTGGTTCCAGATGGAAAAGGCCACTTGGTCACATCTCCTTCGACCTCGCCAGAAAACCACTTCATCGATCCCGCGACAGGGCAGCGGGTTGCCGTGAGCCGGGGCTCAACGATGGATATGGCGCTGGTGCGGCAACTGTTCGAAAACACGATTGCCGGCAGCAAGGCTCTTGGAGTGGATCCGGATTTTCGTGCGAAGTTGCAGGCAACGCTACCGAAGCTGCTTCCGTTCCGCGTAGGATCGCAGGGCCAACTTCAGGAGTGGGCGGTGGACTTCAAGGAGTGGGAACCGACTCACCGGCATGCCTCACACCTGGTATCGGTATCGGAGCTGAACCAGATTACGGCGGCGCAACCGGAGCTGTTTGCCGCCGCGCGAGTCTCGGAGGATCTGCGCAAGACCGGCGGATACCATCCGGATAAAGCGGTGCTGTGGGCTCGCCTGCTCGAAGGAGATAAGGCTTTGGCGGCGCTGGGCACTCACTTCCCAACGATGTATGACTCACCGCCCGCCGGGTTTGCCGAGATGCTGCTGCAGAGCCAAACCGGAGCAATCAACCTGTTGCCGGCTCTTCCAACGTCCTGGGAGAGCGGCGAGATATTGGGCCTTCGTGCCCGGGGAGGTTATGAGGTCGACATACGTTGGGCAAACCACAAATTGGCGGCCGCAACGATTCGCTCTCTCGCCGGATTCACGCCGCTTGTCGAGGTTGAAGGCAAGGTCGTTGACCTGAGCAAATATCCCAGGATCACTTTTTCATTGTTGCGAGATGCGAAGTGATCCATCAGGTGATGGCACGCAGTTCTGCCCCAGAGCGGCGGCCGTGCAGGTGGCTCGCTATTTCCGGTCTGTGGGTCCTAACTATGTGTGCGCTAGCGGGGTATGCGCATGCTCAGCAAGACCCTTTAACTGGTCCGGATTCGCTTGCGGTAAAGTCCTCAACGGGCAGATGGGGCGATCAACATGATGGAACGTTCCTAAATCCCGTTCTTCCGGGCGACTTCAGTGACTTGGATGCGATTCGCGTCGGCGATGATTTCTACGCGATCTCCTCCACCATGCAGTACTCCCCCGGAATGGTAGTTCTGCATTCGCGGAATCTGATCGACTGGCAGATCGTGAGCCACGTCGTTTCTGATCTGGCCGCCCTGGATCCGGAGCTTGGATGGGATCGCATGAACCGCGATGGAAGGGGCATCTGGGCGGGCTCCATTCGTTATCATGCTGGGCGTTTCTGGGTGTACTTTGGAACTCCAGACGGCGGAATCTATGTGACCTCGGCAAGCCGTCCCGAAGGCTCGTGGTCGCAGGTAAAACGAGTCATCGCGGCAGCAGGCTGGGATGACCCGTGTCCTTTCTGGGACGACGATGGCAAAGGCTATCTGGTTGCTACTCGGTTCAGTGCCGACGAGGATGGACAGAAATATCGCATCCATCTCTTTTCGTTGACCGCTGGTAACGACGGCGTCGTGGAAGACTCTGACCGCATTCTCCATCAATCGCGCGGGAGCGAAGCCAACAAGCTATACAAGGTCGGAGGTGTTTATCTCCATTACTTCAGTGAAGTGCGGCCTGAAGGTAGAGTGGCGATGATGGAACGCTCCAGGAGTCTTTCTGGACCGTGGGAAATTCGGCAGCTCAACCACGTCCATGGAACGGTGGACAAGGAGCCGAATCAGGGCGGGCTTATTCAACTAAAGGACGGGCGATGGTGGTTCTTTACACATCAGGGACGGGGAGATTGGGAGGGACGGGCTGGAGTTCTGCTTCCTGTGACCTGGATCGACGGGTGGCCGGTGATCGGGAGACCCGGTCCGGATGGGATTGGAGAAATGGTCTGGGGTGGAGATCGGCCTCTCCCTGCCAAATCGAAATCTGGGTTATTTGCCAGCGATTCACTCCGAGAGCGATTCCTGCTACCTGAATGGGAATGGCGTTATCAACCACGGTCTTATGCGTGGCGTTTTACCGGTCGCGGCCTACGGTTGCAAGCTCTCCTCCCGCTGGCCGGAAAGGCTGGATTCGCTGGCGTTCGCAATGTCCTGACGCAGCGTTCAGCCCGTACCGCAAAGGCAGAAGTAACCGTCAAGATGGATTTAGGGGGCCTCGTGGACGGGGAGGAAGCCGGCTTGGCACACTTTTCGAGAGAAAACTGTAGGCTCGCGGTTGCTCAAATTGGAGGAGTAAGGAAAGTGCTGCGTATTGATCAAGGTAACGAAACGGCCGGACCTGTTGTGAAAACGCTAGGGATCTGGCTGCGTTCGACTTGGAGTGAAGAAGGCATGGCGCGCTTCAGCTATAGCCTCGATGGTTCTGCGTTTACTGAAATCGGAAGTTCATGTCGCCTATCCTGGGGCTCCTACCGCGGAGATCGAATCGGACTCTATACCTCGAATAGCAGGATTGAACGAGGGTATGTGGACTTTAGCGGCTTTCGCTATCTAATCGAATGAAAACGGCCCTCGCAAATGGCAATTGGCTAGTCGTCAGCGCATCAGTCCTGAGAAACGCGCGAGGGAATCTGTGATTCCGGCCAGTGCATTCCTGGATTTACGCAAAATCTCGAATGCGCTCAGGGTGAAATCGCGTCGCGTCGGCCCGATGGGCCAACCCGCCCGAAAACTCATTTTTCGGTAGATTGGCACCTGCCAAGCGACTTTACCTGGAACGCGCCACTCAACCCATGTCAGACTTCGTGACGCCTCAGAGATGCTCCGGCCTCATGAAGTATCAGGCGGCTAAGCTCGCGAAGAGTCGCGCAGAGATAGTTCAGCCTGAACGGGCTTGTAGAGCCGTCAAAGTCTTTGATTGCGGTCTCGAAAAGCTCTTTTTTGAAACGGGCTATTGAGCCCTTCGAGTATCTGTTGTGTTTCCGGCCAGTCGTAAAGAATAGGGATTCACCTCGGAAACCAAGGTTAGGACTGCCCTGCTCAGCTCTTCATGGAGAAGTCTGGCCTAGCTCCGTTTTTGGATCTCGCTCATCCGACATGAGTTGGTTCAGCCCGTCGCGGCCCGCAATGTTTAGTCCACTGCGCCTGTGATCAGAGTATTCCCGCACGATATCCATATTGTGGGAGGCGGCATACTGCTGGACTACATCGGTTTGGTTTTGGGGCGAATACTGTTGATGTTCGGTCGACCTACGGACGTACTGCGCCGCACGCGATGGAGCACGGCCAGTCGGGGGGCTTGGAGAGATCTCCATGTTTTCACCAACTCAGGTCTGATCAAGACCGCTGGCGTGGCAGGTCAAGAACGGCTATTAAAAACGGCTTCTACTAGTAGTGGGAGATTTTGGCCATTTTAGTGACAAGCCAACGAAAAATATTCTGTTCCGCTCTAAGGATTGGGGCGCCTGACGGGGCCGTCGATCTCAGATGGGGGGAACAGCACAGGGATGTGTCAGCGGGCATCGTGGACTCTGGAGAGGGACCTATCCAGGTGCTCCGGGCGCATATCGCATCGGGACCGGAACGTAACAAAGGATGGCTTCGTGCCGTTTTTGATCCTCAGATGGGCACTGCCCTGAGCGCAATTCACGACAGTGTGAAGACACCCTGGACGGTGGAATCCCTGGCCGAAGCGGCGGGCATGTCTCGCTCCGCATTCGCAGCACGTTTCAAAGAGCTACTCGGACAAACGCCATTGGAATATGTAACCGAGTGGCGGATGCAGAAGGCGATGCAGCTACTCCAGCAGCGTGACAAGAAGCTCATAGACGTCGCTCGGTCGGTCGGTTACGAGTCCGACGCTGCGTTCAGTAAGGCGTTCAAGCGAGTTGTCGGGGCCAACCCTGGCGAATACATCAAACGTGGTTTTGAAGGCCGCGGTAATGCCGGAATGTCGGAAGCTTTTTAAGCGGAGGATTCGACTGGCGACGGGGCCCGGGTACCCAGGTGCCATCATATTCGCGAACGGAACATCGCGGGTTCAAAACCCACCGAAGGAGACCACGATCAGTCCTGAGAAACGCCGTAGGGTCCGGGATTGAGCTTATAACGATTGAGCGACTTCCTCAGGCGATTTGCACCACTACCGATTGCCTGTACCCGGAAAAATCATGTTCCCGGGCGCTGGCAATTAACCGAATCGACGGTGACTGATTTGCTCAATCAACGACAGTTCTTCCAGAACGCTGCGTAGATTCGCCTTTGGACTGCGTTTCGTGTGCGAGATCTGCGCTCGTGTTTGTTAGAGAAGTCTGTCGGGCATTCGCAGGATGGGCGGCGACCTTCCCGACCGCGTTCGGCCAGAGGTTCCCTCGACTTTGCTCGCACACTGTTTGCACACCGGCAAACGCACGAAATCGCGAAACACGCGCCGATACGGCCCGGGCTGGCTGATGCCGGATCAGCACGCAACCTGCCCGGGGTCTCCCACCAAGGGCTCTTAAAGAGAAACGATAGATCCCCATCGGGACCGCCCCGGCAGACGCGGCGGGTAGCTACCGCGCCTGCTTTACCATCTCCACCAGGACCGCACGAGCATCCGGGGGTGTAGCGACCTCGCGGGGAAAGTTGATGCGAGTGCCCTTGACGCCGTCGCTGGTCTTCAATCGGAGAGTAAAGCCGAGCCGATCAACCGAGGTCATCGTCGCCTCGATCGCTTCGATCCTAGCTTGGGACTTCGCAAGCAAGACCATCGCATCGACGTGATCGGTGTTCATGTGAGCGAGGATGCCGGGCGCGGTCTCGGCCAACGGGTCTGGGGTGGCGTGCTCGTAATCCCGGGCCTCGACCCAGCCCATCACGCCGAAGCCACCTACATAGTAGATATCGACGGGTTCGAGCCTGAAGAAGCTGAAGTCTGCGAAATCAACCCAGTAGCGACTGTTCTCGTGGCGAGCGAGGTACCTCTCGCGGACAGAAGCAAGGTCATCTTCTGGCACCGGCTCGGCGTTGCCGATGGGTGTCGCTCGCGCTGACCCTAGTGGGTCGCTATCGGCTGCTATCTGCGTAACGAAAAGGCTGCATCGCGGGTCAGCCCTCAGGATTTTCGCTTGGCGAGAAGAGGGCGATCACTCAATAAGCTTTCCCAGCCGTTGATTTCCGTGACCAGTGGCGTATGGGTGAGGCCCACAGTGCAGCCAGCGCCTGGCCAGGCAAGTTACGGCAGCGGGAAATCTAGGACGGCACCTTCGCGCATGATAATGTCCTTTATCATGCACAATAGAGAGTAAAATGAGAGCCATGGCTGAAGATGCTATCAAGCTGTTCGCAACACGGGCGGAGCGGTACCCGGAACCCACCGACGCCGATCTTGCCCGCCAGGCGGTTGAGAAGTGTATCGAGCTCGTACCAGGCGGCTCCATCTTCAACTTCGCGTTTTCGCACTTCCTGCCGCCGCTGCTAGAACGCCGACGGGACAATTTCTTGAAAGATCTCGCCGACGCAATAGAGCGGCTTGAGCAAAGGAAGCTCCTCAACCCCGAGGAGTTGGTGCGCAACGATCTGTTCGTTACAGCCGTCGTTCAGGCCACGAGGACGGCTATCAACAATCACCAGCGGGAAAAGCTTGAGGGCTTCGTAACGCCGTCATCAATGTAGCCCTGAGCCGTACACCTGACGAAGAGCGGAGCATAGTTTTTCTGCATCTTGTTGAGGTTTTCTCGATAACGCACTTCGAGATATTGCGGCTGTTTGCCAATCCTGGGGCGTTTCCACCCGCCCGACGCGGCGAACTACGCGCACAGCGAAACCTTACTGATCCGATGGTGCTGGATCTAAACGAGCGTGGCTTGCTGAACGATCCCCGGCCATACGTCGCCCGAACCCGTGAATCCCCCGACAGCCTCACAATTCAAGCCTGGACTCTCTCGCAGCTAGGTAATCGGTTTCTTTCGTTCATCGCATTGCCGGAATCGCTGAAATGACAGAGATCGCGATCCCGAGCGCTTCCCTGCCCTCGATCTTCACAGCGCGACCGGATGCCCGGACGCGGATGCGCGATTTCTTCAGCTCCCATATCCGCAACCCCAACACACGTCGCGCCTACCGCGAGGCCGTCCGGCAGTTCTCTGCCTTTTGTGCCGAGCATGGCATTGGGGATCTCTCCCATGTGGAGCCGATCCACGTGGCCGCGTTTGTTGAGGTGCAACTCAGGCTGCACTCCAGGCCCACGGTGAAGCTGCGGCTTGCGGCACTTCGGATGCTTTTCGACTGGATGGTAGTCGGGCAGGTCATCCCCGTCAATCCTGCCCATGCAGTGCGCGGGCCGAAGCATACGCAAAAGAAGGGCAAGACGCCGGCCCTGAATGTGGACGAGGCGCGCGTCCTGATCGACGCGATCGACACCACTTCCCTTCCCGGCCTGCGCGACCGGGCTCTGATTGGCCTGATGGTCTACACTTTCGCCCGAGTTGGGGCGGCGGTCTCGATGAAGGTCGAGGACTTCTTTGTGCAGGGCCGGCGCGGCTGGGTGCGGCTCCACGAGAAGGGCGGCAAAGAGCACGAGATGCCCACGCACCACAATCTCGACCGCTATCTGGAGGAGTACATAGCCGCGGCCGGCATCGCCCAGGATCGGGAAAATCCGCTCTTCCGCACGATTCGGGGACGATCAGGTGAGCTGACCGGCAATTCCCTGCTCCAATCCGATGTGTGGAGGATGATTCGTCGGCGGGCGCTCGCGGCCGGAATCAAGACCGAGATCGGTTGCCATACCTTTCGTGCCACCGGCATCACGGCTTATCTGAAGAACGGCGGCAAGCTGGAGATCGCTCAGCAGATGGCGGCTCATGAGTCGGCCCGAACAACCGGCCTCTACGATCGGCGCAACGATGAGATCTCGCTCGATGAGGTCGAGCGGATCGCGATTTGAATTCAGAGAGGGGGCTTGACTATGCCTGTAGGCTTAAATCAGGGATCCAACCTGAGCATGTGTGAAGCTCGAACTCGTCTCCGGAGGTAATAAGAAATGGCGGTTTTGACAGGCCTGATTTCTGATTACGGCTGGCCCGCCGTCGCCGGCGCTGCGGTTCTCTACGTTCTGTTGCGCAGCGAAATCCGGATTTATTACCCAGGCCGAAGCCGCAAGAATAGGTAAGGGCCTGCGATCGCCGGTCGCGCGGCGCGATTATCCGCTGTCAACGTATGCCGGGAGGGCTATATTTTCTTTGTCCCCAGCCAAAATTCCGTGCAAGCTCTTTGAGTTGAGACGTTCAAGTTAGCAAGAAGGAGTGTGAAATGGCCTCAGTGAAGTCCCTGTTTTGTGCCCTTGTGCTCACGGTTACGACCTGCCGGGCCCAGACTCCACCTCAAGTTGCACCACCGTCCCCGCCCCCTCAAGCAGCCCCGCCTGCCCCGGCGCCCGCGCCACCGTCGCTTCCTGTTACGGTTCAAATCAAGAAGACGATTGTCTTTCTGGAGACAGACTGTCTCCACGATTTTGGCCCGGACATCCAAAGTCTGCCCAGAGAGGCGGCTTTGCAATTGCCCGCAGAGCGCCAGCTTCAAGTTCTCACTCAATTGATTGGACTCACGGAGAAACTTCGGCAAGTGAAACCGGCGTTGCAAAGGCTGTCACCGGACGAAGCAGCGCGCTTGCCACCCCCGCCCAACCTGCAACCCGAGAAATTCGTTGATGAAATTGAGTGGCGGCTGCAAATCGTCTCAAGGATGATGCAGTTTACGGATGCGGAGGTCGCAGCCTTTTTAGACAATGATTTGCAGTTGCTCCCGCTCGAAAACCATCGAGGTACTGGCTTTTTAGTCGGCTACGTGGACTCTCGCCTGAAGCCGCCGAATACGACCATTCGATACCTCATCACGAACAGGCACGTTGCACAGCCGGGAGTAGAGAACGGGACGCCGTGCCGTATCGTGAGTTCGTATATCCTGCTCAACCACAAGCCGGATGGTTCCCACCCGAGTAACTATGCCGAACTAAGCCGGACTGACAAGATTATTCATTGGAGCACTCCGGATGACCCATCCGTGGACCTAGCAGCAACAACGCTTGGCTTCGATGAAAATACATACGATCACATCGTCGTTCCGGTAACACAATTCGTTTCTGACGACGATCTGAAGAATCACAAGGTCGTCGAGGGTGATCCGGTCTTATTTGCTGGCCTGTTCATTCAGACTTTCGACGAGGTTCATACCCTGGAACCAATCGTCCGAACCGGGTCACTAGCGATGGTCCCGGAGGGTCTTCTCCCCACGACACTTCAGAAGAGGCCCGGGCGCATCTTTTTGGCCGATGCACATGCGTTCGGCGGGAACAGCGGTTCGCCAGTGTTCGTCGATCCCGACAAATACTCGGGAACGCTCTATACCATGCCACGATTAGAGATGTTGGGTGTCCTCAGCGGCATGGTTTCCGAGAACACAGACTTCACGCTCAACGTGACTACCACAATATCTGGCAACCTCCCAGCGAACAGTGGCGTTTCAGTTGTGGTTCCCGCGTTTGAGCTGAAGCGCTTGCTGGAGGCCCCGACCCTCAAGGAAGAGCGGGACAAATTAGTTGCATCACAGCAATCCGCAAAGTAAAGACACCCGAATCGCGCCGCCACAACGATTTCTGACGCGAGGCAACCCCTCTTTCCAGCCAATCGCTTGTCGTAAGAGAGGCCTCGATTAGCGCGCGAGCGTTATGGAATGAGGGAATGTTTTGTGCGTCAGAAGTGGGTGTAGCCCGAGTAATTTGAAAACCTCGGCGGTCAACTGCTCCTCATAGCCTGTTCCCAACGCCGAATTGGCGATTCCATCCTCAAGCTTCTTCTGGATGCCTGAGAACCAGTCAAGATAGGCTGCAACGCCTGCCTCAGCCGCCTTTGCATCATTGACAATAGTGAAAGACCCGCGTCCTGCTAAAAGAGCGCGGACAATTGCCTCGGCAACGGACAGATCAAGACTTGCATGGAACAGAGGCGAGGGAGCATCTCCCCTGAGCGTTAGTTCTGCGGTATGCATGAACGGCTGGAGTTCTATCTTCCGTAAAGAGTCGCGGGCAACGTTGATCGAAACAACATCCTGTCCGCTTCCTAAAGAATAGAAGTCCTCTGGGAAGCGTCTCGACTCCAACAATTTACCTATTGTCTCTGCGATACTCTTTGCAACGCTGGAAATACTATCGCTCTTATGCTTTTTGGTCGTTCTCGTTTTATCCTTCGCAACGAGAATGCGCTCTCCACACACAGAGCTGAGATCTTTGTAGAGCGTTTCGGGAGATATCGGATCTCCTGCTTTTGCCAGTAACCATTTATCTAACGCTCGAAGATGCTTATTGGGATTGGGATTCTCTGTCCAATCAAGCGGGGCCTCGTGATCCCATACCTCCTGAGCCAAATGCTGAAGTGTTTTGTGCTCGCTTGAGCGAAGTTGACGCACATCGAATACAGGATACGATCTTAGCCGTGTAGTCGGTGCCTCCAACGCACCTGCACCCATGCTCGCAGAGCCGTTGATTTCCAATGCGTATCCAAAAATAGTAGACGTAAGCACGGCTGCAATTGAATCGTGAGGTATTCCCTCAAGAGGTGCGATTGCGTTGCAGCGCTGATCGACCAGAACGGATTTTTTGAAGATGAACGGGGCGTAGACGCCGTCGAATGCTTTTCTGAGCCATAGCCGATGACGGTGGGGGAGCGCCTTCGGGGCATACCACAGTTGCCCGCCCTGCAGCTCCAGCACCTGTCGTATCGATTGCGTCGCGCCCGATTGCTTTCGCTGTGTTGCCGCGCGTTCCGACATGGTCTGGATATAGCGGTAAGCTCCTGTCCCTCGCAGGTCACGTTCTTCGTCCTGGCAGTGGAATAACCACAGGCGTGCTGCTGGAGCCTGCACGTGCTTCGCAGAAGTAAAATCTTTGAGCATGAAAATCGGTTTTAGAAATTGCTTCTCAATGCCATAGGTTTCAATCGTGTCCTTCCCCAAATAGAAGAAGTCGTTTTGCAGGGACTTATACCCCAGCGAAGCGTGAGCGAGGTCTGATAGAGGTGCGAACATATTAGCTTACATCCCCAAAGAGTTTGTAATAGCTGAGAGGCGCGCGCAGATATTTGGACCAATTGCGAGTGGTCTTTGGCTCTGCTGCGAGCGCGTTGCGCTCCTGTGACAAAGCAACGATTTTGATCCTAATATCGGTGTCCTCATAGGAGTCTTCCGGATCGTAGATGCGGTCGGTTAGTTTCACGACCTTTTTCCAGTAGTCAGCCGGGCCTTTCAGCATGGTCGCGATGGGGGTTTTGAAGGTTACGAATCGAAGGTTTGACTGATCATGCAGCTGCGCCTCTGGAGCAACTTTTTCCGCAATGAGAAGTGCGGCATTGATATCGACTTGAGGAAAGAGAGACTCTACGTTTGAAGCGACAAGCGCTACCAGGCGCAGTTCGCTGGTTAAGAGTTGCTGGAGCGTAACGGCGTAGTCAGCTGTGAGCCAGCTGGACGGTGTTACAAATCCGAGTTTCGAGCCTGGTCCCATGAAACGCATTGCATGATAAATGAAGAATGCAAATAAGTCCGTTTTGGCGGGCGCTTTGACTCCGACGCGGCCCGCTGCCGAAAACAATTGAGCACGATACTTGGGATCAAGATCATCTTGATTCTGTGAGCGCAGATAGGGCGGATTGCCGATGATGCAATCGAAAATCGGTATTGGGATCGGTATTTTGCTCATGCCGTGGCTCGTCACGCGCGGCGGAGGAAATTCGACGGTCTGCCCCAGATCGCGGTCAAAGAAGTTTCCTGGCACAATTCGTGGAAAATTTTCGAACTCCGAAAGATCCTGCCGGAAGAGGTTGATTGCGGCGAGTTCAGCAGCAAAAGGACTAAGATCGAACCCCCAGATGGTTGCGAGCAGCTCCTGATGTCGCAGGCGGGTGCGGCTTGAGATGAAATCGTAAGCACTCATCAGGAATGTACCGCTGCCACAGCCTGGATCGAGCACTAGCGGTCTGTCGCCCTCGATGGTGAGTGCGGCAAGCAGATCAGCAACCGGGCGAGGAGTGTAAAACTGTCCGAGCAAAACTTGCTCTTCGCGTGGTATTAGGCGCTCAAACACAGACCCTAAAACGTCGTCCGTCAGTGAGGCCCAATCATAGCTGGCAAGCTGGTCAATGAGCGTTCGAATAAGGGTTTGTCCGGCTGATGGAATCTGGACCAGACTGTCAAGAGCATGCGGCATAAACAGGGCGTCGTAGTCGTAGCGGCGAACATCTTCCCAATAGGGATGTAGAGCAGCCGGAATCTTGTCGCCGGGGGATAGTGACAGGGGACGGAGCGCCGCCTGCTTCCTGCGAAGGGCAAAGTAGAAGAGGATTTGCCCGATGAGCCGGTAGCCCATCTGGCCCGCGATGGCGTAATCAACGTCATCGACGAACCCGATGAAGCCTTGCTCGACCGCAATCTTTTTAATCGCATTGCGCAGCGTACGACTGTGCTCGGTCGTCGATGTAATTTCCCGGTGGAGGAGACCGCGTAGCGAATGGATGGCGGTCGAAATTCGGGTGACAAAAATCTCGGCGTCGAGGACGACACCGAGGCTGCCCTTACTGATCGAGTGATCCCACGCTTTATCAAGAATTTCATCTATCTGCCGTTTAAGCCGTGCGCTGACTTCCGGTTTGAGCCAGTCCTCCAGCTGATTACAACCCGTAGATTGAGGCCAGTGGTGCAGTCTATCGCTGGGCGTGACATGAGATCCCTCGACTGGGGTCGGGTAAAGTTCAGCCTCTTGCATGTTCCAGATGACGAAGTACGGGGAGCCCCAGTGTTGCGCCTTCTCAATTGCGTCTGCGAGAAAAACGGCATCAGAGATGGGGGTGTCTGGTGTTTTCAATTCGAATGAAAGGAAAGCGATAAGACTGACTCTCGACTTCCACACGACGAGATCATTGCGCTTTCCGGAGCTGCTCCTGGGCTTTTCCTGGGTTGCCTTATCAAGTCCCATTCCACTGTGTTTGGAGATATTCTCATTGAGCCAAGTAACAACCTGGCCTTGAAATTCCATCTCGTTAGTCGAACGGCGCTTTGATTTCATTGGCTACCATGATCCAGTGCAAGTCCTTGACTAATCAAGGAGAAAAGACAGCGCCGACTCCGCTTCCAAAGTGTTACCCCAGCATAACGCCCACCTTCCCACATAACAACGGAAATGAGCTTCCCTTCACGATAAGTGATCCCAACGCCCAAGCGAATAGTCCCAATGGCTATCATCGATTTGCCACTGCCGCGGGACTTGAGATTGCCAATAAGCCTCCATCAATTCAACGCCATTCCACAGCGCCAGGAGACCATCAATCCTGATTATCCTGTTTGGAGTGTGCGCTTGATTGTGTGGAGTGTACGCTCGAAATAAAAGCCCAACAGTCGGCGAGAAGCGCATATGCTTGACGCGGAGCACTTTGTTGAGCACGATGCGATTTCTCCATACTTCAGACCTCCAAATTGGAAAACCCTTCGGATTCGTCGATGACGAGACCCTGGCGATCCTACGTGCCGAGCGCTTAGAAGTTATCAGGCGCATCGGTGAGATTGCCGTCTCAAAACAAGCTTCGGCCGTACTCGTGGCCGGCGACATCTACGACAACGTGTACCCAGGCCTTGAAATGCTTCTCCGCCCAATTGAGCGCATGCGCCAGTTTACGGGCGTGGAGTGGCATCTCATCCCTGGCAACCACGACCCGCATATAGCGAATTCACCCTGGGAACGGCTCCTGCGAACGCCACTCCCGCCCAATATTGTCATCCACACCACATCCGAGCCTCGCCCAATAGGGGATGGTTCGGCCTGGGTACTTCCGGGGATACTCAACCATCGCCACATGAGTTCTGACCCAACGGCAGTCTTTGATACAGCCGTTACGCCACCCGGCGCCATGCGAATCGGCTTGGCCCATGGCTCGATCCGCTCCTTTGGTTCAACCGAATCCAGCACTAATAACGTTCTCGCCATAGATCGTGCGGCGACGGCAAAGCTGGACTACCTCGCACTCGGCGATTGGCATGGAATGACGCGCATCGATGATCGGACGTGGTACTCGGGTACGCCAGAACCGGATCGCTTTGAGGTGACCACCGGATACGTGCTGCTGGTGGACGTCTCGCCCAATACGGTCCCGATCGTCACCCCACTTGAGTCAAGTCGATTATTCTGGCACATGGAAGCCGCGACCGTGAACTCTGCATCTGATGTCGTCGCGCTCGAATCCCATATCCGCGGGCTTAATCCCGACCTCAGTCGCGTACTTGTTGACCTCCGCGTATCGGGCACACTGGATATGGCGGCACGGGAACATTTTGAGCAAATAATAACTACTGGCCTGGGAAGCGCCCTCCGCGCTCTGAGACTCGACGTTTCAGAACTTTATTTGAAGCCTACAACTGAAGAGTTGGAGGCAATCGATCATATAGGCTTCGTTCGTGTCGCTGCCGACGAACTCGCTGCACTTGCGGGCGATGTCGCCAATCCCCAGCGTGAAATTGCCGCAGAAGCACTTCAACGGCTGTACGTTCTCCACATTCGCCACATGGCCGCCATCCAATGAAAATCCGATCCTTGCAATTGGAGAACTTCCGCAAGTTCGTCGACCCAGTGAGCATCACAGGCCTGGTCGACGGAATCAATGTCCTTGCTGAATGCAACGAGTTCGGCAAATCCACCATGCTCGCCGCGATTCGTGGAGTTCTTTTTGAGCGGTACATGTCGAAGGCCGCGGCCGTCACCAGCATGCAGCACTGGGTGAATCGAACCTCGCCAGTGATTGCGATGGAATTTGAGCTTGCCTCCGGACTTTACAAGATCGAGAAGCGCTTCTTGGGCAAGGACCCCTACGCCCGCCTCACATTGCCGGATGGCTCGATTCATCACGGTGAAGCCGCCGAGACGCAGCTGCAGCACGCCCTAAACTTCAGCCAGGCTGGCAAAACCGGCTCAAAAGCAGAGACCACGGGGATTTGGGCCGCGCTCTGGGTGTCACAAAGTGCGTCGGCAGGGCAGGCAGAGTTGTCCGACTCCGCACGGCAAACAATCCACGGATGTTTGGATCAAGAGGTGGGCGCTCTCGCGGGCGGTGCCCGTGGTAAAGCGCTTTTGGGCGACGTCAAGCTCGAATTGGCCAAGATCCAAAATGGAAACGGCAAACCTTCCGGACGATATAAAGCTGCCCTCGACGACTTGGAACAAGCTGAGGCGTCATTAAAGGAACTTGAGGACCGGAAGCAAAGGCTTCACAACGATATCGAACTCCTCGCAACGGCAAAGCGCCGGCGCGCCGACTCTGCCACGGCCGGAGAGGAAGAGCGAACCGACCAGCTTTTGACAGATACTCGCGAGAAGCGAGATGTAGCGCAAAGTTTTGAGGAACAAGAGCGCACCGCAGCAGCGAATTTGAGTCTTTGCGAGAGCCGCGTGGCTGACGCAGTGAGAGATGAGTCGCTGCGCGCAGATCTACAGGCCCGGATCGAAGCGTCCGCCTTGGCGATAGAGAAGTTGACCGAGAGTGAGGTCGCGGCATCTGAGGTCCTGCGAAGTGCGGATCTAGCATTGGCTCAGCAACGGCAATTGCTCGAAACCCTCACAGTTGACTGTGACCGGGCCGCGGGGAAGACGCGCCGCGCACGTGTAGCGCTGGAACTTGCGACCACGTCATCATCCTTGATTGCACTCAGAAATAGGCTCCAGCTTGCGGAGAACGCCCAGGGCCGCGTCAACTCCCTGACGGCGACCGTAGCCGCCCAGGCTGTAACAGAGGACAGCTTGGCCAGCCTCCGTGCCCTAGACAAGGCCTTACGCCAAACTCAGGCAGTTCTCGAAGCTCAGGCAACGCAAGTCACGTTCACCCTGTTGCCTGGTGCCAACGCGAGTGTGACGCTGAACGGGCAACATCCCGGAGATGGCTCTATCCCGATAGTGGAAGATGCTGTCATCGCTATCGATGGGATCGGCCAGATTCGGGTGCAACCCGGCATAAAGGACCGCGAGGCATTGCTTACGCGGCAGTCGACGCAGACCCGCGCACTCCGCACTGCCCTCCAGTCTCTTTCGGTTGAAACCATTGACCAAGCGGAAGCAGAGTTAGCAATTCGGCAGTCGTCTGAGCGGCAGCTTGAGATCGCTCGGATGGAAGTTGTCACCCACACGCCTGCCGATGCCTCTCTAAGGTTGAAGGCTGGGGTGGAGAATCTTCGTAATCACATTTCCGTGCTCTCAACCAGCCTTGAAGCTGGCATGGTCGCGGCCGGGATTTCCGAACTCCCCGAACTGACTTCTGCACAAGAGAGTTTGACTGAGGCAGTAGCGGAAGAAGCGGACGCCACAGGTAAGGTGACTGTCACGAGAGCGCCTATTGCGGACCTCGAGCGAGAGCAGACCCAAGCCGTTCGTAGTCAGGCCCAGGCGGAGTCCAAGAAAAAGGGCGAGGCCGACGAGCAGCAGAAACTGACTCGCGAGCTAGACCGCCACATTCAGCAGGAATCGAATGAAGTGCTTGCAGAACGATTGATCACGGCGAATTCAGCGCTTATCAGCCAACGCGACCTAGTCGCAACCATGCAGAGGAATAAGCCGGAAGAAACGGTTGCCGCGCTGGATGCCAGAATCACGCGCTACCGGCAAGCGAAACTGAACTACGCCACGGCCCGACAGGAACTAAAACAGGAAATCGCAATTCTTGAGAATCGAATCGAACGAGAAGAGGGAGTCGACATCGAGGAGCAGGTTGCAGCATGTCAGCGTACTGTCGCCACCCTCGAAGGGGCGTGCCACCGTCACCGGCGAGAGATAAGCGTCCTTGAATTGCTCCTCAAGAGTCTTGAATCCGCTGAAAAAGCGGCCAAAGAGAGATACATGGAGCCAATCGTTCGGCGAATCACTCCCTACCTGCAGAAGCTCTTGTCAGGCGCTTCAATCAACTGTGACGACAATTTCAGAATCACCAGCATCGACCGGACTCTCCGCGAAGATTTCGACGGACTCTCCGGAGGAACACAAGAGCAAATCGCTGTGCTGACCCGTCTGGCGTTCGCCGACATGCTAGTTGAGAGTGGAAAACCGGCCATGATCATCCTCGATGACGCATTAGTGTATTCGGATCCGGATCGTATGGAGCGGATGTTTGACCTCCTAACACAAGCCGCCGAGCGAACTCAGATTCTGATTCTGACGTGCCGCCGCGAGATATTCGCGCGTCTTGGCGCACACCACCTCAAAGTGGTCTCTGGATCGGTATCATAACCACCTAGCGCGGTCGTGTGTTCAGACAGTTGCCCTTAGTTCGAGCGGGTTGTTCGTCCCGAGACCACGCGCCTCAAAATAGCGCGAGCGGCCAGCGGTGGAGCGCTTGACTGCTAGGGTTTTGGGAACGCGCAAATTCTTTTAATACTGTTCCCACGACTCTTTCGGAAGACCAACCTTCTTCACCTTCTGAGGTCCGTATTTATCAAAGCATTTGCTCAGCTCCCGCAAACCTCTTTTCCGCAGTCTTCGCTGTTTCCGACCCGGAGAGAGCACAGAGAATGCGTGCAGCTTTCCGACTCCGGGTACTTTTGTCCTTCGGGCAAACTTTGTCGCTTCATAAACGCTGTAGAGCGTCTCGTCGACGGCCAGATCGTCATTCTGTTGTCGGTAGCAAAGAATAGCGTTTGCAACTTCGCTACCGCTCCCGATGGCCGCGAAGTTTTCTTCCCGGATCACCGTACAGTCCTCGTTCACCTGAAAGATGAATGGAGTTCCTTTGATAAAGGTGCAGACAAGCAGCACGCAGCCGAGCTGCATGTTCTCAATTCCCGATTCCGTCTCTGCCCGTTTACCTTTATCGAATTCCTGTCGGTGTGTGCGGAAATATTTGAACGTCACACTATGGCGCGACTTTACATAGAGCTTCACAAGCTTGCTTCGATGCTGCAGAACCGCCTTGCTCAGCTGATCTTCGACGTTGCCTCGCGTCAATTTTTTCTCGTTTATAGAGCACCCAATCGTAGTCAGCAATCTCAACGCCGAAGGCACAGTGCCGGCGATCAAAACGCACCACGACCCCTTGAAGAGCCAATACAGCTTGTTCTGTACTTCGGCGGCAGCCAGCGTTCCCAACTCGGTCCGCCAGTCGGATGAAACGATCATCCGCGGACGGTTTTTTTCATCGAGACAAGTGGCAGCGATACAGAGGGTCAATTTCTTTCTCCCCTTTCTAATAGGTCTACGCCTTCTTCAATGCAACTTTCACCATCTCGGCGGTCATGTCGCAGAAGGTGCCCTTTGTCGCCGTGGTGACTGTGATCAATAGGGCACTCGCAAACGTCTCGGCGACCTCGCTCGTAATGCCGAAGTGTCTGACAAGCCAAATCGAAAGTGAACCAACAATTCCCGTTGTCGCCGCACTCAGCGCGGGCTTTTTCTTTCCTGTCGGGCAAACAATCTTTCGGATATTCACCAAGAAAACAACCGCAAATTCACGGATCGGCGCCGGAATTCCGGCAGAAGCCTTTCCCACAGCGATCTCTCCGCCCGCCGAGCGTGCTCCGACCTTTTTCGCAACGACCCGAAAAGATTGTCGTGGGTAATACGGCGCCATTGAAGTCGGCATTGATTCCAAAAGTGGCTGATTCCACAGAAACGATTTCGGAGTCCAATTCCAACGATGAACAGGTGAGCGAAGGCGCAGGACTAGCAGTCGAGGCCGCCCAGCGCGGCGGAGGAGCATCTGTTTGTTCCCCAGCAAACAGATACTCCTTTGCGCTTTAGGCAGCCATCAGCAGCGCTTCAACCTTGTTTTGCTGCGGCTTCTTGCATGTGCGGTAAGACGTGCGAGTAGACCTCGAGCGTGAATGCCACACTAGCGTGCCCCAATTGTTCGCTCACGATCTTCGGCGAGACGCCAGCGGCCAGACCGAGTGTAGCCGCCGTGTGGCGCAGATCATATAGACGAACATTCGGGAGCCCTGCTGACCGCAGCAGCGGCTTGAAGTAAACCCGGACTAACCGCGCCTCACGGATTGGGCCTCCACGGTGCGCAGTGAAGACCAGATCGTTCCCTTCCCTTCCAACTGCTTTGGCTTCTTCCTCCAATCTGCGATAGAGAGCTACTACCCAACTCTCTCCCATGATTACCGACCTCACCTCGGAAACTCCTAGCCTTCTCCTTCAACGCCCCCGCTTGCACATTTGCTATTCCGATCCTCTCGGAACTCCGCACACCTGTGTCTTTTTGAAAGGACTCCCCCATGCAATCTCACACCTACGCTCTTGTCTCTCAGCCCGCGAGTCTCGAAGAACTGATCCAGAAGGCGAAGACCTTCGTTGCCGCAGCCAAAGCCCCCGCCACGCGCAAGGCCTACAGAAACGACTGGCGCGACTTCGAGTCATGGTGCCGTGATCACCAGTTGCCTTCGCTTCCCTCGACGCCGGAGTCCGTGGCCCTTTACATTGCGGACCGCGCATCCACATTGGCGTCGGGCACCATCACCCGCCGTCTCACCTCGATCACCAAGGCGCACCAGGCAGCAGGCTTTACGAATTCTCCGGCCACGACCCGCCACTTCGTTGTCGGCGAGACCCTCAAGGGCATCCGGCGCACGATCGGCACTGCGCAGCACGGAAAGGATCCGCTTCTCTCAGCCGACATCCGCCGGATCGTCGCCGCCCGGCGCGAGGGCCTGATCGGTCTTCGAGACGCAGCTCTGGTTCTGGCCGGATTTGCGGGAGGATTCCGGCGTTCTGAGCTGGCCGGTATCCATATACATGACCTGAAGTTCTCCTCGGACGGTGTCGTCGTCAGCGTCCGCAAATCGAAGACTGACCAGGAGGGCGCCGGACGCGAAGTGGGTCTGCCATTCGGTGCCAGTCAGGATACGTGTCCGGTCCGCTCTCTCCGGCAGTGGCTCGACAAGGCCGGGATTACCGATGGCCCAGTCTTCCGTTCGGTTGGCCGATATGGTCATGCATCGCGGCGCGGCCTGCACAGGGATTCCATCGGCAAGCTCCTGAAGAGGGCTGCTGCGCGGGCCGGAATGAACGTTGATCCGCTCGGCGGCCACTCCCTCCGCGCAGGATGCGTGACCCAGGCGGCGATGAACGGCGTGCGCGAGTTCGTCATCATGAAGCAGACGGGTCACAAGACCGTAACCACGCTCCGTCGCTACATCCGTTCCGGCGAGATCTTTCGCGAGAACGCGGCGGCCGGCCTCGGAATCTGAAGGCGAGCCAGTGCCCGGGAAATTTCACTTCCCGGATCCTGGCACAGGCCCTTCAATGGCGCACGACGGGCCGGGTGGCTCCGGGTCATTGCAACACCGCGCTCGAGCGCTGCCATACAGTCTGGAGAATCATGGTGTGCCGCGCGCGCATACGCGGCCGGGAATTTGACCTCAATTTGGCGAACTATGTCTGATGCTGATGGGATACTTGCGCTGATCGAACAACCAGCTCCAAGAAGAACGCTCGAGCGCCGTGGCGCTGCTGCAGCATCCAGCAGACCCAGAAATTCTTTTCGACAATGGCGTCGGCGATGCCTTTTCGAGCCGCTGTTTCGATAAACAGTTGCGCGCGCGTTCAAACGGCTTTTATCGCTTTTTAGATGGGCTGTTTCTGGCTTGACATTTTCACTAAATATGTTACTTTCAGCAAATGCTGAAAGTATCAAATTCGGTGAAAGAGGTTGAGGAGCGAGGAGCGGCCGAACTGGAACGCCTGCTCAAACGCATCCCTCGGATCAAGCTTAAATCATTGAAAATAGGGCCAATGCAAAAAGACCCTGGATCCGATGTGCAGGTCCGCATGGAACTCGATGGAAAACAGCATACGCTCATCGCCGAAGTGAAAAGCAGTGGACAGCCACGCTATGCCCGGGAAGCGATTTTGCGGTTGAAGGCCATCGCCGCACGCTCCAATCCGCCGGCCATACCGGTCTTCATCGCTCCCTTTCTCACCGAATCGACACGAGACCTCTGCTTTCAGCAGGGGGTCTCCTGCCTCGATTTTGAAGGGAACGCCCGTATGGCGTTCGACTCCGTCTATCTCGAAATCGCCAGCCCCCATCGACCGTCATCCTCGCGGCGAGAGTATCGCTCACTCTTCAAAGGCCGCTCGGCAAAGGTGCTTCGCGTTCTTCTAAGCTCCCCGGACCGCAGTTGGAAACTCACCGACCTTGCGCAGGAGTCGTGCGTCAGCATTGGTCATGTCAGCAATGTTCAGTCCTCTCTTTTGGATCGAGAGTGGGCCGAACGGAATGACTTGGGACTTTCTCTGACCGCGCCACGCGCTCTTCTCGACGCCTGGAGCGCAGCCTACGAAAGACCCCTCGCCGCAGAGCGCAGGTTCTACACTACGCTGCACGGATCGATGTTGGAAGAGGCGCTCCGCGACCTCTTCCGTTCGGCCAAAGAAACTGCTCATCTCGCGGTGGCGTCCTTTTCCGCAGCGCAATGGATATCGCCCTTCGGGCGGACCGCGACGCAGTATTTCTATGCGGACGAGGACAGCGTGGACCTGCTCAAGGGCTCCCTGCGCTTGTCCTCGGCTTCCAAAGGGGAAAACGTCGTCGTGTGGATACCGAAAGAACGAGATGTCTACTTCGGGAGCACTGAACAAGCGCGCGGGATTTGCTGTACCAGCTCATTGCAAACCTACCTTGATCTCATGCAAGGCGGAGAACGCGGACGCGAAGCCGCCGATCATCTGCGGAGGACCACACTCGCATGGACCCTGTAATTCCTCAGAAACCTCGGTCGGCCAACGACTATGACGACCGCACCACAAGAGCGGTGAAATCCGTCCTCGTCGAAATCGGTCAAATCCTCGCCAGCTTTCGCGGCAAGTTCGCAGTCATTGGCGGCTCGGTGCCGTGGCTGCTTCTGGAGAACGCCGACAATCCCCATGTCGGCACGCTGGATGTGGATCTCAGCCTCGACGCAGAGGCGCTTCAGGATGGTCAATATGCAGATTTGATCCATGAGCTGATGGGACAGGGGTACGACAAAACGAAAAACACCCGAGAGTTTCAACTGCAACGGACGGTTCCGGCCACAGATGGTGGTCCGGCCATTGAAATTCTTGTCGATTTTCTCATGCCCATGCACGCGGATATTGAGAAGAACAGACCCAAGCTCATCGAGAACTTCCGGGTACAGAGAGCCGATGGCGCCGACCTTGCCGTTCACTTCCATCAGCTCGTCGCGGTATCCGCAGAGACCCCGACCGGCGGTCGCAACACCGTTGAAATCGCGGTCTGCTCGATCCCGGCGCTT
>Ga0182030_10000906_pt1 | contig 58939 bp, 48 predicted proteins | sample 812S3MmetaG_FD_121299 | JGI IMG/M metagenome (GOLD analysis project Ga0182030, IMG submission 121299) | Permafrost microbial communities from Stordalen Mire, Sweden - 812S3M metaG (Illumina Assembly) | ecosystem: Environmental > Terrestrial > Soil > Wetlands > Permafrost | place: Sweden... | reverse complement strand
GAAGAAGAAGAAGAGGATGAGGAGGACTGGGACGAGGACGAGGATGACGATGAGGACGATGAGGACTGGGATGAAGATGAGGCTGAGGATGAGAACTACTGAGGGCACCGCTTCCGGCCAGAGCTCGCCGTCCCTCGCCTCTCGTTGATTTGTCTCTGTTTAGGCGCCGAGCTCCGCACGCCGGATGACTTGGCGCTGGTGTCACTGGCATGAGCAACCCCGCCGATAGTTGGTATCACGAGCGCGAGTCGGCGTGGCTGTACCGCGTCGTCGCGGCACACGAAAGCAATCCGGCCCACCGGCTGCTCTTTGAGACTTTGGCCGCAGCGGCCGAAGATCAGGCCGAACACTGGGTGCGCCTCGGCGCCACCGGCAAATTCAAGCCGAGCGTACGTGCCCGCATTGTCGCCGCCCTGGTCCGTTGGCTGGGTCCACGCTCGCTCAAGGCCGTGCTGATTGCGATGAAGCTGCGTGGATTATCGGTCTATAGCGCCGAGCGGCCGCGCCTCGAACATGAAATGCCAACCTCAGTTCAGGATGTGGGGCGACGTCACCGGGGCGTCAGTGGCGGCAATAACCTGCGCGCCGCGGTGTTCGGCGTCAGCGACGGCCTGGTCTCCAATACCAGCCTGATCCTTGGCGTGTTCGGCGCCGGCGCCGCCGGTCGCTATATCCTGATGAGCGGCGTGGCTGGACTGTTGGCCGGGTCGCTGTCGATGGCAGCCGGGGAATACCTCTCGGTGCGCTCGCAGCGGGAAATGTATGAGTACCAGATTGGCCTTGAGCGGGATGAACTGGAAGAGTATCCGGATGAGGAGGCCGAGGAGCTGGCACTGATCTATCAGGCGCGAGGTATCGGGCTCGAGCAGGCGCGGGCGCTGGCCCACAGCCTGATGGCCAATCCGGAACACGCCCTCAATACGCTGGCGCGTGAGGAGCTCGGGTTGAATCCTGAGGAACTGGGCTCTCCCTGGTCAGCGGCTGCATTCTCCTTCGTGTCGTTCTTCTCCGGTGCCTTGCTGCCATTGCTGCCCTTCCTGCTGCCGCTGACGCGTTCGCTGGCACTGCAGGCCTCATGCATCGTGGCGTTGGCCAGCCTGTTCGGGGTCGGCCTGGCGCTCAGCCTCTTCAATGGCCGCAGCGCGCTGCGCGGTGGGTTGCGAATGACACTGATAGGAATGGCAGCGGCGGCCTGCACATGGCTCGTAGGTCACTTGGCAGGGGTGGCGCTGAGCTGACACTTCGATCCTGCAGTACTATCGCGTTTATGTTTTACATAATCTGTTCGGGAACTTGAATTTCTGGTTGCCGGGCGCATTTTTGATTGGGAGTGAATTTGGCAGCTGCATGCAACGGAACGCACCGCAACCGACGCGGTCCAAAGCTGCATCGGCTATAAACTAATGATTTCATTGAATATCTGGTAGTTCTCATGAAGCGGATCTTCCTATTCGTACTGACCAATTTCGCAATCATTGCGGTCCTGACGATTCTTGCCGAGGTGTTCGGCTTGGATCGATGGCTTGCGGCACACGGCCAGGGGTTGGGGCCATTGCTGGTCTTCTCCTCGCTATTTGGCTTTGGTGGCGCCTTTATCTCGCTGCTCATATCCAAATGGATGGCCAAGCGCGCAATGGGCGTTCAGATCATCGAGCAACCGAGCACGGATTCGGAGCGCTGGCTGGTGGCAACGGTGCGAAAGCTCGCCGAGCAAGCTGGTATTGGCATGCCCGAAGTGGGCGTGTTCGATTCCCCGCAACCCAACGCCTTTGCGACTGGCGCGCGGCGTGACCACGCTCTGGTGGCAGTCAGTATCGGTCTGCTGCGCTCGATGAGTGAGGAGGAGATTACCGCGGTACTCGGGCACGAGATTACCCACGTCGCCAACGGCGACATGATTACCATGACGCTGATTTCCGGGGTTGTGAATACGTTTGTGATCCTGCTCTCGCGCGTGATCGGCAGCATCGTCGACCGCGCCTTATCGCGTGACGGGGAGCGCGGGGGCGGTATCGGCTATTTCGTGACCGTGTTTGTAGCCCAGATGGTGCTCGGCTTCTTCGCCAACATGATCGTCATGTGGTTCTCGCGTCGTCGTGAATTCCGCGCTGACGCCGGCGGCGGACAACTGGCCGGCAACCGCTCGATGATTGCGGCCCTGGAGCGCCTGCGCGCGGCGCACGGAGGCCCCTTGCCACAGCAGCTGGCGGCCTTTGGCATCACAGGGGGCGAAGGCGGCGGCCTGCAGCGCCTTTTCATGAGCCACCCGCCCCTCGAAGAGCGCATTGCCGCCCTGCGGGCCCGCGGCTGATCGCTTTCTGTCCTTCAGAAGAATCCGCCCGCACCCGTCTGCGGGCGGCGTGCCGCGCCGCGCGCGAACGCACTGATCAGCGCATCCAACGGGGCAGGCCCACCGTATAGCCCACTAGTGCTGTGCCCTAGAAGGACCCCTGATGGACAAATCCGCCCCGGAGTGCCCGTCGCCGCTGTTGAGCGCGCTCGCGCGTTGGTTCGACAGTGGCCCTGGCAGCATCCCGGCAGCGGCCGAAAGCGTCGCGGATCGGGTCGATTGGCTGCGCACACTGCCGTTCATGCTGGTGCACCTGGCCTGCCTGGCGGTGTTTGTTGTCGGCGTGAGCCCGGTGGCGCTGTTGGCCGGATCCATCGCCTACCTGGTGCGCATGTTTGCAATCACCGGCTTCTATCACCGCTACTTCTCGCACCGCTCGTTCAAGACCTCACGCACCGGTCAGTTCATCTTTGGTGTGCTGGGTGCAGCTGCCGTACAGCGCGGGCCGGTCTGGTGGGCGGCCCACCACCGCCACCATCATGCCAACTCCGATGAACCCGCGGATTTACATTCACCCCGCCAGCATGGCTTCTGGCGCGCGCACCTCGGCTGGTTTCTGACCATCAAGGGATTTGCCCCTGACTTTCGACTGGTCAGGGACCTGCGCCAGTTCCCGGAGCTGCGCTGGCTGGATCGCTTTGATATCGCAGTACCGCTCCTACTGGCCGCGCTGATGTTTGCCCTCGGAATCATGCTGCACCATGTGGCCCCGCAATTGCACACCAGCGGCGCGCAGATGCTGGTATGGGGATTCTTTGTTTCGACCGTGCTGTGCTGGCATGCCACCTACACCATCAATTCGCTCTCGCACGCGATCGGCCGCCAGCGCTACCGCACCGGTGATTCCAGTCGTAACAACTGGCTGCTGGCAATCCTGACGCTCGGCGAGGGCTGGCATAACAACCATCACCACTATCCGAACTCGGCCCGCCAGGGCTTCTACTGGTGGGAATATGATCTGACTTTCTACGTCCTGAAGCTAATGAGCTGGACGGGTCTGATCTGGGATCTGAAGACCGTGCCGGTTGCGGTGCGCGATCATTCAAGCCGTCGCCTCGATGCGCCGCGGCCCAACAGCCACGCCCCTGGGAGCTGGTGAACATGAAAACGAGCATTGCGCCATCTGCAACCACCCTGACCCCGGAGGAGCACGGCGGGGTGTTGGCCCAGATAGCCCGGCGTCTGCTGCTCGGCCGGCTGGCAGGCCTTGAGCACGGCGAAATCCGCCTGATCGAGAATGGCGTGGAGCGGCGTTTTGGGAATCGTGATGCCGGCTGCGCGCTGTCGGCGACCGTGTGGGTCGATCACCCGCGATTTTTCTCTGATGTTGCCTTCGGCGGAAGTGTCGGTGCGGGGGAAGCCTATATCCAGGGGTTATGGCGCTGTGCCGACCTGGTGTCGCTGGTGCGTATTCTGGTGGTGAACCGCGATCTGCTCAATGGCCTCGAGGGCGGCTGGGCGCTTATTAGCCGCCCACTGCTGCGTGCCTTCCACTGGTATCACCGCAACAGCCGTGGTGGCAGCGCGCGCAATATCGCTGCCCACTATGATCTGGGGAACGATCTCTACGCGCTGATGCTTGATGAGACGATGGCCTACTCGTGCGGCATCTTCGCAAGCGAGAGCAGCACGCTTGCCGAGGCCTCGCGCGCCAAGTTCGACGCCGCCTGCCGCAAGCTTGCGCTCACGGGCAACGATCATCTGCTTGAGATCGGCACCGGCTGGGGCGGCCTCGCGATTCACGCCGCCCAGCACTACGGCTGCCGGGTCACCACGACAACGATCTCGCGGGCACAGTTTGAGTATGCGCGCGAGCAGGTCGCGCGCCTCGGGCTTGGCGATCGGATCACGCTGCTGCTGGAGGATTACCGTGATCTTACAGGGCAGTTCGATAAACTGGTCTCGATCGAGATGATCGAGGCCGTCGGCGCACGCTACCTGGACACTTATCTGCGCAAATGCTCTTCGCTCCTGCGCCCGGAGGGGGCCATGCTGTTGCAGGCCATCACGATCCAGGATCAGGCCTACGCCCAGGCGCTGCGCTCAGTCGATTTCATCCAGCGCTATGTTTTCCCGGGCAGCTTCATTCCGGCCATCAGCGTGATCGCCGATGCGCTGCGCCGTGTGACGGATCTGAAGATATTCAATCTCGAAGACATTGGGCCTCACTACGCGCGCACGCTGGCGCAGTGGCGGGAGAACTTCAGGGGAAAACTCGATGCGGTGCGCCGGCTGGGCTACTCGGAGCAGTTCATCCGCTTGTGGGAGTTCTACCTTTGCTATTGCGAGGGCGGGTTCCTGGAGCGACAGCTGGGCGATGTGCAGATGCTGTTGACGAAGCCCGGCTGCCGTCGACCAGTGCTCGCCGGGGCCGGGGGCGCCACGCCGCTCTAGCTGGCACACTGGATGCCGTGCCAGCGGCCCCGGTTCGTGGCAAGCTGCGCCACCATGCCGGCACCTACCGAACCCCTCGCGCCGCTGCGCCGTGCGCTGGCCGCACGATTACCACCTGACACGCTGCTCGAAGACCCGGAGCAGATTGCCCCGTACCTGATCGATCATCGGCGGCTCTATCACGGCGCCGCGCTCGCGGTCGCACTGCCGCGCACGGTCGAGGAGGTCGCGATGATCCTGGCCTTCTGCAATGAGCGCGGCATCGGCGTCGTGCCCCAGGGTGGCAACACCGGTTACTGCGGGGGCGCGACGCCGGACGGCTCCGGGCGCCAGCTGGTGCTCGGGCTGCGACGCATGAACCGTATCCGGGCGGTCGATGCCGGAAACGATTCGATGACTGTCGAGGCAGGCTGCATACTCGCGCATGTCCAGGAAGCGGCGGCCGCCGCTGACCGCTACTTCCCCTTGAGCTTGGGTTCGGAGGGCAGCTGCCAAATCGGGGGCAACCTCGCCACCAATGCCGGGGGCCTGAACGTGGTGCGTTTCGGGATGACACGCCACCTTACGCTTGGGCTCGAGGCGGTGCTCGCCGATGGCCGCATCTATCGTGGCCTGCGCGGCCTGCGCAAGGACAACACCGGCTATAACCTCAATGATCTGTTGGTCGGCTCGGAAGGAACCTTAGGCATCATCACCGCCGCAACGCTGCGGCTCTATCCGAGGATGCGCAGCCTCGCCACGGCCTTCATTGCGCTCACCAATCTCGATTCCGTGGTACCGCTCCTGGCACAGCTGCGCGCCGTGGCCGGCGAGAGCTTGAATTCCTACGAACTGATTCCGCGCATTGGCATCAGCCTCACCACTGCTCACGTACCGGGTGTTACCGATCCACTGCAGTCGCCGCAGGAGTGGTATGTACTGTGCGAACTGGCGAGCGCCGCCAGCGAACCACTGCAGGAGCGGCTGACCGAAGCGCTCAGCAATGCGACCGAGGCCGGATTGGTATTCGATGCCGCGCTCGCGAGCAGCGAGCGCCAGCGGCTCGAGTTCTGGCGTCTGCGTGAATCAATCCCGGAGGCCCAGCGGCGCGCCGGGCCGAGCCTCAAGCATGATGTATCGGTGCCGGTCAGTGGCGTGCCGGAATTCATTCGGACCGCCTCCCACTGGGTCAGCACCCATGTGCCGGAGGCGACGCTGGTGTGCTACGGACATGCCGGGGACGGCAATCTGCATTTCAATATCAATCGGCTCGACTCGGCCGAGAGTGTGGCCTTTCTCGGGCGCGAAGCCGAGATCAAGCGGGCCATCCACGATCTGGTGGCCGCCCGTGAGGGCAGCATCAGCGCCGAACACGGCATCGGACAGCTCAAAGTAGCCGAGCTAGAGCGTTATGCACCCGAACACAAGCTCGCGATGATGCGCGCCATCAAGCAGGCGCTTGATCCACGCGGCATCCTCAATCCGGGCAAAGTACTGGCCGCTGAGCATTAAGGCGGCAGAGAGGGTCAGGTACGCGGCGGCGTAATGCGCATCAGGCCTTCCTGGGCGGTGCTCGCCACCAATTGGCCCTCGCGGGTGTAGATGCTGCCATGCGAGAAGCCTCGACACCCGGAGGCGCTCGGACTTTCGATCACGTGCACGAACCACTGATCCACGCGCATCGGCCGATGGAACCACATCGCATGATCGATGCTCGCAATCGTCAGGTTCTTGCTGAGGAAGCGCAGTGCGTGGGGTCGCATCGCGGTGTTGAGCAGATAATAGTCGGACGCATAGGCGAGCAGGCAGCGGTGCAGCTCATCATCATCGGGCAGCGGATCCGTGGCGCGCAGCCAGATCGCCTGCCTTGCCGGCTCGACGGTCGGATGCAGAAGATCAACCGGATCGGCCACGCGCACCTCAAAGGGCCGCGCACGACCGAAGAAACGGCGCATCTTCTCCGGCAGCTGTGCGAGCGTTTCGGGTGGTACGGTGGCCGTGGGGAGCGATTCAGGCGCGGGCAGCTCGGGCATTGGCGCCTGATGCTCCACGCCGCTCTCAGGAATCTGGAACGAAGCGGCCATGTGAAAGATCTGCTCACCATGCTGAACCGCAGTCACGCGACGGCTGGAGAAGCTGTGCCCATCACGGCTGCGATCGACCGAGTACACGATCGGCGCATTGAAATCGCCACGCTTGAGAAAGTAGGCGTGTAGCGAATGGACAACGTGTCCGGCGGCAATCGTTGCGTAGGCCGCGCGCAGGGCCTGCCCCAGCACCTGGCCGCCAAACACCTGCGGCGAGCCGATATCGCGGCTCTCACCGCGAAACAGATTAAGCTCGAGCGGTTCGAGCTCGAGCAAGCGGAGCAGTTCTGCGAGCGGCGCCTGCATCCGTTAGGACCCTGCCTGCACGGTGCGGCTCAGGCGCCGGCCACGCCGAGGCGCTTTTGCATCGCCGGGCTCGTCGTCGTGTATTGCAGGAACTGCTTCTTGCCCGGATACAGGTAGGCTTGCACCGCAAAGGCCGCCAGCGCCGCCTCATGGAAGCCAGAGAGGATCAGCTTCTTTTTGCCAGGATAGGTATTGATATCCCCGATGGCGAAGATGCCGGGAATATTGGACTCAAATTTTTCCGTGTCGACACGGATGGCGCGCTTGTCGAGTTCCAGGCCCCATTCGGCAATTGGCCCCAGTTTCGGCGCGAGGCCGAAAAACACCAGCAGCTGATCGGCATCGATCAGCTGCAACTGGCCCTGCGCATCCTTGATCTCGACGCCGCTGAGTATCCCGTGCTCGTGGCGCAAGCCATGCGCTACGCCCTCGATAAAGCGCACCCTACCGGCTGCCTCGAGCTCGCGCATGCGAGCCACCGAAGCCGGTGCCGCGCGGAACTCCGCGCGGCGGTGCACCAGCGTCAGGCCGCTTGCCTTCGCGGCCAGATCCATCGTCCAGTCGAGGGCCGAATCACCGCCGCCAAAGATCACCAAGCGCTTGCCGTGCAATGCCTGGGCGCTGGCGACTTTGTAATGAATCTGCCGGCCTTCGAAGGACTCGACATCTGCGAGGCCCAGGCGCCTTGGCTGGAACGATCCGACGCCGGCGGCGATCACGACCGCGCCGGCATCGAACACCGTGCCTGCGCCGGTCGTCACGCGAAAGCGCCGATCCGGCTGCTTTTGCACCCCGACAACTTCCTCACCAAAGTGAAACTGCGCCCCAAACGGCTTGATCTGCAGCAGCAGCCGGTCCACGAGCTCCTGCGCGCCGCACACCGGCAATGCAGGAATGTCATAAATGGGTTTATCCGGGTACAGCTCCGTGCACTGGCCGCCGGCGGTGGCCAGGGAATCGAGGATGTGCGCCTTGATGCCCAGCAGCCCGAGTTCAAAAACCTGGAACAAACCGGCCGGGCCGGCACCAATGATGACCACTTCGGTCGAGATGATCGCGTCGTTCAAGTCACAATTCCCATTTAGCTACCAGAGTATTTGGCCCACTGCAGAATTCAGCAGGCCGCGTACGCCCACAGAGCCAGCTATTGCAGGCCGCACCCGGCTAGGCGCGACCAGCGTTTGAGTCGGTCGGTGAGTGAAAGTATTCACTCTCGGCCGCCAGCTGGTCGATCAGCCGTTTCATCTCCACCAGCCGTGCATCGGCGGTGCTGATGGGCGTGCAGTCTTCGCAGGCCGGATCACCACAGGGTTGGCGTGAATACAGCCAATATTGCACCGCGCCGGCCAGTAGGCCGTCGGCGATATCCCACAGGTCGGCTTCCTTGTCCTTGCCTGCGAGGCGGTTACCCAGGTCCACGGCCTTCGTGAACGCCGAATCAAAGGTGTCAGCGGTATTTTCCATAGCGGCCTATTGTACCTGATCTCGTGGCGCCGCCGAGCAGCGCCAAGGCAGACTATTGGTAGCCGCGCGCCTGCAGGCTAAACAGCTGTGCATAGTGTCCGCCGAGCGCCATCAGCTGCGCGTGGCTGCCCTGCTCGATGATGCGCCCGCGTTCCAGCACCGCGATCTGATCGGCCATTCGCACCGTGGAAAAGCGGTGCGAAATCAGGATCGTGATGCGCCCTTTTGAAAGCTGCCGAAAGTGTTCGAACACCTCAGCCTCAGCGCGTGCATCCATCGCCGCGGTGGGTTCATCGAGCACCAGCACATCGGCCTGAGTGCGCATAAAGGCGCGCGACAGCGCTATTTTCTGCCATTGACCACCCGAGAGCTCCTGGCCGTCCCGGAACCATTTGCCCAGTTGCGTTTGATAGCCGCGCGGCAACTCATCGATGAAATCTGCGGCCCGCCCCTTGCCAGCCGCTTCCCGCCAGCGCGCCTCGTCCTCAAAATGCAACTCATCGCCGACCCCGACGTTTTCACCAACCTGCAGCTGGTAGCGGGTGAAATCCTGGAAAATCACGCCGATGCGAGTGCGCAGCCGCTCCTGATCCCAATCGCGAATATCAACGCCCTCGAGCAGGATGCGGCCAGCGCTGGGCTCATACAGGCGCGTCAGCAATTTGATCAGCGTGGTCTTGCCCGAGCCATTTTCGCCCACCAGTGCCAGTGAACTGCCCGGAGGCAGGTGCAGGTTTATATCCCGGAGCGTGGGCTCGACAGCACCCGGGTAGCTGAAAGAGACCTGTTCGAAGCGGATCCCATCGGCAGGGTTGCTGCCGTGGATGATCTCTCCGGTGGGCGCTGCCACGGGCGTCTCCAGGTACTCATAGAGCGTGGAGAGATAGAGGTTATCCTCGTACATACCGCCAACGGCCGCAAGAATCGAACTCACAGCACTCTGCCCCTGACGGAACAGGCCCAGATACACGGTCATGTGTCCGAGGCTGATTGCGCCGCGCACGGTCGCGAGCGCGATCCACACATAAGCGCCGTACAGCGTCAGCGTGCCCAGCAGCCCGAGCGCAAAGCCCCAGCTGTCGCGCCGGATTGAAAGCGCCCGGTCCTCGCGATACAAACCTGTGAATATGTTGCGGTAGCGCCCCAGCAGGCGCCGACCGAGGCCGAAGAGCTTCACTTCCTTGGCATGGTCTTCGCGCGCCAGCACCGTCTCGATATACATCTGCATGCGCGTTTCGGGTGAGCGCCAGCGAAACAGGCGGAATGCATCGCCGGAGAACTTGGCTTCGGCCACGAATGCTGGCAGGCCTGCCAGCAGCAGCACGATCACGCTCCATGGTGAGAAGCGGATCAGCACCGCACCGAAACTGAGCAGCGCGATGCCGTTTTGCGCCAAGCCAAAGGTGCGCATGACCAGGCTCAAAGGGCGGCTGGAGGCCTCGCGCCGCGCGCGCGTCAGTCGATCATAGAACTCCGAATCCTCGAAATGCCGCAGCTCGAGCGTCAGCGCTTTCTCTAGGATCATGACATTAACGCGCTGGCCAAGTTGCGCGCGCAGCAGCGACTGGCACAGCGAAAGCCCGCGTTGAATGCCCGCGAAGGACGCCACCAGCGCGCCTTCGAGCAGCACCAGGCGCAGTACGCGCGCCGGATTGTGATCGCCGTTCATGGCATGCACGACTGCATCGACAATCTGGCCGCCCACCCAGGTGATGCCGGCCGGCAGCAGGCCCGCTACGAGTGTCAGCAGCGCCAGCGCCGCCAGCAGCACGCGATCGGTGTCGGCCACCAGGGCGATGGCGCGACGGCTGTACTGAAAAACACTGAAAAAGCCCCGGATCAGTTCTAAAGGCGAACCGCTCGCCTTCGGTCGCGCCGGCGCCTGTGGCGGACCATAGGAGGCACTCATGCCTTGGCCGTCACCGCTGGGCGTGGCTCGTAGGCCAGAATGGGTGCGAGCCAGCGCTCAGCCTCCGCGCGCGTCTGCCCCTTGCGCCGCGCGTAGTCCTCGACCTGGTCCCGCCCAACGCGCCCGACGTTCAGGTTGCGCGCTTCCGGATGAGAAAAATACCAGCCGCTGACCGCCGCCGCCGGATGCATCGCAAAGGATTCCGTGAGGGTAATGCCGGCACGCACATCGGGGGTAAGCAGCTGCCACAGCGTGGCCTTCTCGGTGTGATCAGGACATGCCGGGTAGCCGGGCGCTGGCCGTATGCCGCGGTACTGCTCGTTAATCAGCTGCTCGTTCATCAACTGCTCATCGGGTGCATAGCCCCAAAACTCGCGGCGCACGCGCTCGTGCAGCCGCTCGGCAAACGCTTCAGCCAGCCGATCGGCCAGCAATTTAAGCATGATCGCCGAATAGTCATCATGATCGGCCGCGAAGCGCGCGAGCGGCGCCTCGATGCCAATGCCGGTGGTAACGGCGAAAGCCCCCAGGTAGTCGGCAACCCCGCTGTCCTTGGGCGCGATGAAGTCCGAGAGCGCGCCGTGGGCCATACCGTCGGGCAAATCCTTCTGCTGGCGCAGGAAGTGCAGCGTCGCGAGCGGCCGCTGCCGCGCTTCATCGGCATATAATTCCACATCCTCGGTCTCGGTCGCATTGGCGGCGAACAGTCCGTACACGGCGCGCGCGCTGAGCCAGCGCTCACGGATGGCAGTGCGCAGCATGCGCCGCGCGTCGGCATACAATGATTCGGCCTGCACACCGAACTGCGGGTCACTCAAAATCTGCGGGAAGCGGCCGCGCAACTCCCAGCCCTGGAAGAACGGTGTCCAATCAATATAGCGCGCCAGTTCCGTGAGCGGGTAATCCTCCAAGGTGTGCACGCCGAGCTGTCGCGGCACGGGCGGGCGATAAGCCTGCCAGTCAGGACGCAGCCGCGCCGCGCGCGCCGCCGCCAGTGTCAATCCTGGTCCGCGGCCACGTTTGCCGGCATGCTGCAAGCGCCGCTCGGCATGCTCGCGCTTGATCTGCAGCACGTAGTCCGGCCGCTGCTCGTCCGAGGCCAGTTGCTGGCACACGGCAACCGCGCGCGAAGCATCCTTCACGTAGATCACGGGTCCCTGATACTGCGGCTCGATACGTACCGAGGTGTGCGCCGGCGAAGTCGTGGCACCGCCGATCAGCAGCGGCAGGCTCATGCCCTGGCGTTGCATCTCGCCAGCCACGTGCACCATTTCATCGAGCGATGGCGTAATCAGGCCGGAGAGCCCGATCAGATCGGCGCGCTCGCGTCGTGCCGCTTCCAGTATTTTTTCACAGGAAACCATCACGCCCAGATCAAAGACCTCGAAATTGTTGCACTGGAGCACGACACCGACGATGTTCTTGCCGATATCGTGTACGTCCCCTTTGACGGTCGCGAGCACGATGCGGCCACGGCTACGTGCGCCGGGCGCCTGACCACGCTCGATGAAGGGAATCAGATGGGCTACGGCACGCTTCATCACGCGCGCGGATTTGACCACCTGCGGCAGGAACATCTTTCCGGCGCCAAAGAGATCACCCACAACGTTCATGCCAGCCATCAGTGGACCTTCGATTACATCCAGCGGGCGCTTCGCCAGTACGCGTGCCTCCTCGGTATCTTCAACGACAAACTCATCCAGACCCTGCACCAGAGCGTGCGAGAGTCGCTCCTCCACAGGCCAGCTGCGCCACGCCAGATCCTCGATCGGGCGCGCTCCAGCCTGGCCGCGGAAGCGCCCGGCGATTGCCAGCAACCGATCGGTGGCATCCGGGCGGCGACACAGGATCACATCTTCGGCCCGCTCACGCAGCTCCGGTTCGAGCTGCGCATAAATGCCCAGTTGCCCCGCGTTGACGATGCCCATGCTCATCCCCGCCTGAATTGCGTGATAGAGGAACACGGTGTGCATCGCCTCGCGCACCACATCGTTGCCGCGGAAGGCAAAGGATACGTTGCTGACCCCACCGCTGATCTGCACGCCCGGACAGCTGGCCAGAATGCGCCGGGTGGCTTCGATAAAATCGAGCGCGTAGCGCTCGTGGGCCTCGATACCGGTAGCGACCGCAAAGATATTGGGATCGAAGATAATATCTTCGGGTGCAAAGCCGGCTTCATCGAGCAGTAGCCGGTAGGCGCGCTGGCAGATGCTTACTTTACGCTCGACCGTATCGGCCTGGCCTTGTTCGTCAAAAGCCATTACGACAACGGCGGCGCCGTAGGCACGCACCAGGCGCGCCTGGCGCACAAAGGCTGCCTCGCCCTCCTTCATGCTGATCGAGTTGACGATGCCCTTGCCCTGCAGGCACTTGAGCCCGGCCTCGATCACTGTCCACTTGGACGAATCAATCATCACCGGGACGCGCGCGATATCGGGCTCGGCTGCAATCAGGCTCAGGAAACGCACCATAGCCGCTTCCGAATCGAGCATGCCCTCATCCATGTTCACATCGATGATCTGGGCGCCATTGGCCACCTGCGAGCGCGCGATATCGAGCGCCTCGTTGTAGTCACCGGCCTCGATCAGCTTGCGAAAGCGCGCCGAGCCGGTGACGTTGGTGCGCTCACCGACGTTCACAAACAGGCTCGCGGGTGTGATGACCAGCGGCTCCAGGCCACTTAAGGACAGACCCGCCGGGCGGACCGCAGGCACCCGCGGCGCAATGCCGGCGATGTGTGCGCGAATCTCCGCAATATGTTCGGCCGTGGTGCCGCAGCATCCGCCAACAATGTTGACGAAACCGCTGCGTGCATACTCGCGCAGCTGCTCGGCCGTCTCGCAGGCCTGCTCGTCATACATGCCGAAAGCATTGGGCAGTCCCGCATTCGGGTAGGCACAGACGTAGCAATCGGCCAGTCGTGCCAGCTCCTCGATGTGCGGGCGCAACTGGCGCGCGCCCAGAGCGCAGTTGAAGCCGACCACTTCGGGCCGCGCGTGACGGATCGAGTACCAGAATGCCGCGACCGTCTGCCCCGACAGTGTCCGACCCGAGGCATCGGTGATCGTGCCCGAGACCATCAGCGGCAGATCCAGGGCGAGCTCATCGAGCACGCTACGCACCGCGAATAACGCCGCCTTGGCGTTCAGCGTATCGAAGACCGTCTCGATCAGCAGCAGGTCCACGCCGCCTTCGATCAGCGCCCGCGCTGCCTCGCTGTAAGCGGCCGCGAGCGTATCGAAGTTCACGTTGCGATAACCCGGATCATTCACGTCCGGTGAGATTGAGGCGGTCCGATTGGTCGGACCCAGGGCCCCTGCGACGAAACGCGGCGCGCCGCTGCGGCTGCTCCATTCATCGGCCGCCGCGCGCGCAATACGCGCCGCCGCACCATTGAGCTCGGCCGCCAGCGGCGCCATCTGGTAGTCGGCTTGCGCGATGGCGGTGGAGCTGAAGGTATTGGTCTCGATGATGTCGGCGCCGGCCGCCAGGTATTGCTCGTGCACGCTGCGCAGCAGCTGCGGCTGGGTGAGTGCGATCAGATCGTTGTTGCCCTTCAGGTCACAGGGCCAGTCGCGGAATCGCTCGCCGCGAAACCCGGCTTCATCAAGGCTGTGGCCCTGGATCATCGTGCCCATGGCGCCGTCAAGCACCAGGATGCGCTGGCGCAGCAGCTTTCGAAACGCCTCGACCCGCTGTGCGCGATTCATGGACTATTCTCGGCGCCGCTCGCACCGTTCTGCGCGCGCAGGCCGAGGGCATGGCAGATCGCATAGGTCAGATCCGCGCGATTGAGCGTATAGAAGTGAAACTCGCCGATGCCCTCGCGCGCGAGCTGTTCGACCTGCTCAATGGCCACCGCGGCCGCGATCAGTCTACGGGTGTCGGCATCATCGGCCAGCCCCTCGAAGCGCTCCTGCAGCCAGCTCGGCACATGAGCGCCGCAGCGCTGAGCGAAGCGCATTAGCTGCGGCATCCGGGTGATCGGCAGGATTCCGGGGACCAGTGAGGCGCCAATGCCAGCGGCGACCGCGCGGTCGCGGAAGCGCAGGAAGGCTGCGGTATCGAAGAAGAACTGCGTTATCGCACGTACGGCCCCGGCCTCGAACTTGGCGCGCAGGTTATTAAGATCGAAATCCGCATCAGGGGCTTCCGGATGGACCTCGGGATACGCAGCAACGGTGATCTCAAAGTCGCCCACGCTCTTGAGACCGCGCACCAGGTCCACCGCATAGGCGAACCCACCCGGGTGCGGTATGTAGCCGGCGCTGCCAAGCGGCGGATCACCGCGCAATGCCACCAGCTGGCGAATGCCGCGCCGCCAGTACTCGGCGGCAATCTCGAGCACTTGCTCGCGCTGTGCACCCACGCAGGTCAGATGCGGGGCGGGTGTCAACTGCGTCTCGTGCAGCACGCGCATGACCATCTGGTGGGTGCGATCACGCGTTGAACCGTCCGCCCCATAGGTGACCGATACAAAGCGCGGGCGAAGCGGTGCCAACCGCTCAATAGCCTGCCAGGCCGCCTGCTCAGTGGCTGCGTCGGCTGGTGGAAAAAATTCAAAGGAGACTGCGACCGGCGCCCGTGTAGCGGAGCGGTTCTGCGCGATCTGCTCAGCGAGTGCAGTTGGGGTCATTGGTGAGCCTTCAAGAGCCACGCACAGGCGCGTTGCGGTGAGCAAGCGCCACGAGGTAATGCCCGGCCGCAAGGTCACAGGGCAGCAGACGCTCAGGTTCGAGCTGCGCCGCTGAGAGCCAGCGACGCACGCGTCGCAGCGGGTTATCACCACCTTGGCCATCGAGCGCATCAAACTCTTCGATCATGATCAGGCGGCCGCCGGGACGCAGCGCCCGCACGGCCTCGGCCAGCGCCGCTGCCGGTCGTTCGGCCTGCGCCAGGACCTGATCCATGCTGACCGTATCGAAACTTTGATCCACACAAGGCAGCGCATACATGTCGCCGCGCTGAAATTCGCAGTTACTCAGGCCGGCCTCATGGAGCCGGGAGCGCGCCAGGCGCAGGGCTGGCGCGGAGATATCAACTCCCAGGGCACGGCTCGCCCGCGGGGCCAGGATCTGGAGCATGCGTCCACCGCCGGTGCCAACGTCGAGCAGTTCGCCGATGCCGGACCCGGAGAGCCCTTCGGTCAGAATCTGACCGAGCGCCCGCTGGTCGGCATCTGCAAGGGCCGCGCCCTCTCCCGGGCCCAGCTGCTGCTCAGCTGCCCGGCCTCGCGCCGCAATCACCGCCATCATTCGGCGGTGGTCGTGCCCGAGCCTGGGGTCCGTGGCCTGCAGATGCTGTAGCAACAGCTCCAAACCTTTGAGCCTCGGGCCGCCCACCGGCATGCGGTAGTAGACCGATTGCTGTTCGGGCAGGCGGTCGAGGAGACCGGCCTCGCTCAGCAGGCCCAGATGGCGCGAGACCCTAGGCTGGCTCTGCTCCAAGATCTCGCAGATTTCGCCCACCGTGAGTTCGCCGTGGCTCAGCAGCGCCATCAGACGCAGCCGCGTCGGTTCCGCTACGCCTTTGAGGACCTGTACGGCATCCTGTAACTTGTTGATTGAGTTGCTAATTTCCATATATATAAAGATATCCTTATATATTAGGCTAGCATGACGGCCCCGCGCCGAACAGTGAGCAGGTGCGCGTAATCTCGATCTGATACCCTGCACGCCCTTTTTTCCCAAGCACTTCCGCTCGTTATGCACAGCCCGATCCGCAATATCGCGATCATCGCCCACGTCGACCATGGCAAGACCACGCTGGTGGACTGCCTGCTCCGCCAGTCCGGGACCTTTGCCTCGCACGAAAAGATGACCGAGCGCGTCATGGACTCGAATGACATCGAGCGTGAACGTGGCATCACGATCCTCGCCAAGAACTGTGCGATCGAGTATGGCGGCACGCGAATCAACATCGTTGATACCCCAGGCCACGCCGATTTCGGCGGTGAAGTCGAGCGCGTGCTTTCGATGGTCGATGGCGTACTGCTGCTGGTTGATGCGGTCGAAGGCCCGATGCCTCAGACCCGTTTTGTCACGCGCAAGGCACTGGCGCTCGGACATAAGGCGATTGTGGTAGTTAACAAGATCGATCGGCCTGGCGCGCGCCCAGGCTGGGTGATCGACCAGACCTTCGACCTGTTCGACAAACTCGGCGCCACCGATGCGCAACTTGATTTCCCAGTGATTTACGCCTCGGCGCTGCAGGGCTGGGCCAGCACCGACGCGACGCGGCGCGACGCGGACATGTCGGCCCTCTATGAGGCGATCCTGCAGTACGTGCCGGCACCACCGACCGATGTCGATGGACCACTGCAGCTGCAGGTCTCGACACTTGACTACAACTCCTATGTCGGCCGCATCGGCATCGGACGGCTGCGGCGCGGCACGCTGCGCCCTGGGGCGCAGGTCGCACTGCTCTACGGTGAGGAGCATCGCGGCCTAGCCAAGATCGCGCAGGTGCTCACCTTCAAGGGGCTGCAGCGGCAGAGCGTCGAGGAGGCCTTTGCAGGCGACATCGTCGCCGTCACCGGTATCGAGGAAGTGAACATCGGGCTCACGGTGTGCGACCCAGAACACCTCGACGGCCTGCCGCCCATCCGCGTCGATGAGCCGACGCTGGCGATGAATTTCCAGGTCAACACCTCGCCATTGGCCGGGCGCGAGGGCAAGTTCGTTACCAGCCGCCAGATCCGCGATCGTCTGTACCGTGAACTGCAGAGCAACGTGGCGCTGCGCGTTGAGGATACCGAGGAGCCGGACGTGTTTCGCGTGCTCGGTCGTGGCGAGCTACACCTGACTATTCTCTTGGAGAACATGCGTCGCGAGGGCTATGAACTGGCCTGCGGTAAGCCGCAGGTCCTGAAGAAGCTGGTGGACGGGCGCACACTCGAACCCTTTGAAGCGCTCACGATCGACATCGACACCGATCACCAGGGCGATGCGATGGAGGCGCTGGGACGCCGGCGCGCCGAGCTCACCGACATGGTGATCGATGGCAATGGCCGTGCGCGGCTGGAATACCGCATCCCGGCACGGGGTCTGATCGGCTTCCAGGGCGAGTTCATGACAATGACCCGCGGCACCGGGCTGATCAGTCACATCTTCGATGGCTTCGATGAGGTCAAGGGCGAGATCCCGGATCGGCACAATGGCGTGCTGATCAGCAACGAGGACGGTGAGGCGGTGGCCTATTCGCTGTTCGCTCTGCAGGAGCGCGGCCGCATGTTCGTCAACCCGGGCGACAAGCTCTATGAAGGCATGATCATCGGCATCCATACGCGCGACAACGACCTGGTGGTCAATCCGGTCAAGACTAAGAAGTTGACCAACATCCGCGCTGCCGGCAAGGATGAGGCTATCGTGCTGACGCCGCCGATTCCGCTCACACTCGAATATGCGGTGGAATTCATCGCTGATGATGAGCTGGTGGAAGTTACCCCGCAGTCAATCCGCATCCGCAAGCGCTTCCTCAAGGAGCACGAGCGCAAGCGCGCGGCACGCGGCCCGGCCGACATCCTAGTGGCCTCCTGACCGCAGGCGGCGGCAGCCCCTCGCGCGCTGCAGCTTGGGTGTGCGCTAGGAGCGTGCGCGCAGGGCGCTGAGTGACTGCAGGCGGTGGTACACGGCCAAGACGTTCGGGACGTAATCGAGGGTTTCGCGGAACGGCGGGATCTGCCGCCCATAGCGATCGACGGCATCCTCGCCAGCGTTATAGGCAGCGAGCGCCAGCTCCATATTGCTGCCATAGCGATCCAGCAGATCGCGCAGGTAATGGACGCCGGCCCCAATATTCTGCTCAGGGTCAAAGATATTGTGCACGCCATAGCGGCGCGCCGTCTCGACCCGCAACTGCATCAGCCCATAGGCACCCTTGTTCGACACAGCATACGGGTTGAACCCCGATTCGATCACGATGACCGCGCGCACCAGCGCTGCCTGCACCGATTGCGCGCTCGCCGCGTCATTGATCAGCGAGTCGTAGCGGGCTGACTTCGCCAGCCAGGTGGCGCTTGCCGCTGGGCTGGGCAAGCGGCTTGGCGATGGGAGCGGGGCGGCATGGATCAGCAGCGTGTAGCGTCGATCATCGGGCATGTTGGTGAAATGGGTGACGCCGTCGGCATCCGTAAAGACGTAGATGTCCCCCACGGCGGCGTGGGCGCAGCCGTACGCCAGCAGCAGCAGTGGCAAATAGGCCAAGCGCATCATGGTATTACCGTACCTAGCCCGCCCCCCGGCTGCAACCGGGGGTGCCAGGAACCGCGACGCATGTCCGTCCGTTGGCGCCATCAGCCCTCAAGGCGGGCTCGCCTGCACGCTGAATTCCGTGCTGGTGGCACACCCCTCTGAATCCTTAAAGATGATCGTGACATGATCGCCCTGCTTCGGCACGCTCTTCATGCCCATCAGCATCAGGTGCTTACCGCCCGGGGCCAACAGCAGCTCGCCGCCGGCCGGGATGCTAAGTGAGTCGAGCAACCTCATTTGGGCCACACCATTGACGAGCGTGGTTTCGTGCAGCATCGCCATCTGCATAGTGGGAGCCGTTGCCTCGGTGATCTTGAGCGTCCCGCTGCCGGTATTCTTCAATACCGCATAAGCGGCAAGCGTAGTCGCGGCAGGCGGCGCGGTGCGAATCCACGCGGCCTCCACTTTCAGATCGCAGGCGCTGGCGCTGAAGCTCGCCAGCAGCGCGGCAGCGAGGATGCCGGACACGCTCAGGGCTTGGTTGATTCTCACGATGTCCGACTCCTTCAGAGTGTGAACCCTGCTCGCCTACGGGATGCTCGGCTACGCTCAGCACAGGGCCGCCCGATGCTAGCCTAGTCCTCCGCTGCGCTCCACCCCGGCGCACCACGTACGCTATTCGTCAGGGAGTTCTTGTCCGGGAAAGAGTTCCGCGATAAAGCCAAAAGAGCGCAAATCTCGGATCCGGAAGGGATAGAGGATGCCATCGAGGTGATCCACCTCGTGCTGCACCACACGCGCATGAAATCCCGAGACCGTGCGATCAATGGGTGCACCTTCGGGATCAAATCCGCGATAGCGCAGCCCGTGATAGCGGGGTACCAAGCCGCGCATTCCGGGCACCGACAGGCAGCCCTCCCAGTCCTCATCCATCTGCTCGCCAAGGGGCTCGAGCTGCGGATTGATCAGTACGGTGTAGGGCACAGCCTCGGCCTCGGGGTAGCGACGGCTCGGTGCACCCCCAAAGATGACCACCCGCTGCGGGACACCGATCTGGGGCGCGGCCAGCCCCGCGCCCATCGCCGCAGTCATCGTCTCCTGCATATCAAAAATCAGCGCCTGCAGCTCTGCTGTAGCAAACTGCTCGAGCGGCGTGCTCACCTGTAGCAGCCGTGGATCGCCCATTCGTAGAATGTTTCGAATCGCCACCGCCGTGCACTCCCCGCGCGTTGCTCTAGGCCTCTATCCTTGAAAACATCAGGCTTCCAAACGCCAGCATCACCACGGCCAGGGCTGCCAGCACCGTCATATCCAGCGTCGGACTGAATTGCCACAGACCCGTGAGCGCGCCCCGAATGCCATCCATGCCAAAACTCAGCGGGTTAGCGTGGGTCACCGTGCGCATGCCCACGCCCAGCCCTTGCAGCGGGAAGATGGCGCCAGAGAGAAAGAACAGCGGCATGATCAGAAAGTTCATTACCAGCGGGAAGGCCTGGAAATCCTCGACCAGAGACGCGATGGCGGTGCCGACGGCCGTGAACGACAGGGCAATCAGCATCATGAACAGCAGCGCCAGTGGCCAGTGCCCCGGATGCTCGGGGCGAAAACCCACCAGCAGACACACGATCGAGACGATCACTCCCTGCAGCAGCGCTACTGTGGCTCCGCCGCACGTACGTCCAAGCATGACCTGATAGCGCGGCACTGGCGCAACCAGCGTCTCCTTGATGAACCCGAATTGCCGATCCCAGATCAGCTCGATGCCGGAAAACACTGCGCTGAAGAGCACGCCCATGCCGATCACGCCGGGCGCCAGGTATTGGACATAGCTGCCATGGCCGGCGCGCGCATACACCGGACCGAATCCGAAGCCGAAGGCCAGCAGGAACAGCACCGGCTGGCCAAGCGAGCCAATCATGCGCGCCCGCGAGCGGAAATAGCGCAGCAGCTGCCGCTGCCAGAGCACATAGATGACGCCCACGGAGTCAGCGCCTGAACATGCGCGCCATGCGCCGCATCTGCTCTTGGGTGCTGGCCTGCTCCGGACGGATGCTGGTTCCGGTCAGCGCTAGGAAGGCCTGCTCGAGGCTGCTCGCGCCTTGTTGGGCCTTGAGTTCGGCCGGGGTGCCCTGAGCAACGATCCGCCCGTGATCGATGATGGCGATCCGATGAGCAGCACGCTCAGCCTCCTCCATATAGTGAGTTGTCAGAAACACCGTCACACGCTCGCTTTCATTGAGTTGCCCGACAAGAGTCCACAGCTGGTTGCGGGTTTGGGGATCCAGTCCGAGTGTGGGCTCATCCAGAAAGATGACCTTGGGTGTGTGCAACAGACCCCGGGCAATTTCCAGGCGCCGCCGCATACCGCCCGAGAAGTGTTTGACGATGTCATCGCGCCGATCCCACAGATCGAAGAGCCGCAGCAGCTGCTCGATGCGCGCCGCGCGATCCCGGCGCGACATATGGTAGAGCACAGCATGTATCTGCAGGTTCTCACGCGCCGTAAGTTCTGAGTCGAGGCTCGAATCCTGAAACACTATGCCAAAGCGCTGCCGCGCCTCGAAAGGATGGCGCTGGACATCAATGCCATCGAGCTCGATCTGTCCGCTGCTTGGCCGCAGCATGGTGGTCAGCATGCGAATAGTGGTGGTCTTGCCGGCACCGTTTGGCCCTAGAAAGGCGAAGATCTCGCCCTGCGGCACATCAAAACTGACGTCATTCACCGCCACAAAATCGCCGAACTTCTTGGTCAGGGCCTTCGCGCTAATCATGCGGCCTCAGAAATTACACATTCCATGCCGCAAATTGTACGCGACCGCCCGGCGACCGGGCACGGCTTGGGATATCGCGGAGGGCCACTTGCGCCGCAGCAAGCCAGCTAGGCCTGGGCGTCCCAGTAAGCTTCCATCTTCAGGCGTGTGGCTGCATCCGGAAGCTTGCCGCGGCCAGCCATCTGGTTGTCTTCCAGGTGCTCAATTTTGGTGCTGCCGGGAATGGTTGCCGTGACAGCGGGGTGCGAGATCACATATTTGAGCATGAATTGCGCCCAGCTGCCGATGCCCAGCGCCGCTGCCCACGGGGGCAAGTCGCGATTGCGGCTGGCGGCAAGATTCTCGCCCCCGCGCCCGCCCAGCGGCACATTGATCAGCACCGCGATCTTGCGTGCAAGGGCTGTCGGCAGGACTTGAGCGGCCGCATCACGGTTGCCGATCGAGTAATTCACCTGGATGAAATCGAGCGGATACTTATGCATGCAATCGAGCAGCTGCGCATGGTCCTCGCTCTGCGATGTGGTCGTGCCGATATAGCGGATCCGCCCGGCTTTCTTCCACTCAAGCAGTTGCGGCATCAAGGTGTCGATGCCGATCATATTGTGAACCTGCAGCAGATCGATGTAGTCACTTTGCAGGGCTTTGAGCGAATGCTCAAAGCTCTCGGCACCATAGAGCTGCGGACCCATGTTGGGCGGCGGACCGCCGCCGGGCGGGCCAGCGGGCCTCGCTGCCGCCGGGGGGGGCCCCATCCGCATCGGGCCCCCGGTAAGCTTGGTCGCAATGAACATCTGTTTTCGCACGCCAAGATCAGCGAGCGCCTGGCCGATCGCCGTCTCGCTGTCACCGTACATGGCCGCAGTATCGATGACCCGGGCGCCCAGTTCGTGAAAGCGGCCGAGTAGCGGTCGCAGCGCATCGAGGTTTGACACACGGAACGCATTGGTGCCGATGCCGATCACCGGCAATCGCTCGCTGGAGGCTGGAACTGGCTTGGTTAGCAAGGTGTCCACGGGTGTCTGGGCAAGCCCATCCCGGGCGAGCGCGCCGCAGACGCCTGCGGCCAGAGCAGTTCGGAGTAGTGCGCGGCGCGTCATCCCGGCTCGGTCGGTGCTATCCATTACGCTACCCCTGATTCAATCCGGCGAATTGCCCTGAGGGCCTGATCTTAGGCTCATCCGGGGGCGGCTGCTAAGGTGCTGCCGGCGCCGACAAAGTAAAGAGTTGTCAAGCCGCGGACTGAGCAAAAGGCCGCCTCGCTGCCTTTGGCGAGGGCGATTCACATGGCGCTGGCAACTTGCCGGCCGGGCTTTTAACATGGATCCCAGTGGGAAGGGGTGGCCTAGTCCGCCAGGGTCCTGAACTTTGGGACCGCTCCGATATCAAAGCCTACAGAGAGCGCTCCGTCCCACGCAATATCGCAGTCTCTAAACTTCGAGGACGTTGCTAATGAAATTCTTGCTGCCTCTGTCACTACTGGCGGTGCTGGCCACGGGTCCGGCCCTGGCCGACTGCACTGTACCGACCCATTCGATCAAGGTCCCGAGCGCCGCCACCGCAACGAAGGACGACATGATCGCCGTCAGTCGCGAACTCAAGACCTGGAATACTGAGGTCGTGGACTACAAGAGCTGCTTGGATCTGCAACAGGATGCTGCGATAGCAGCCCTGGGCGATAAGGCAACGGACGATCAACGGAACAAAATCGCGAAAAAGTATCTCGATCTCTATAACAACGAGGTCGACAAACTTACCGGTGTGGCCAACCGCTTCAACATCGAAGTCAAAGCCTTCAAGGCGAAGAACCCGCCCGCAAACTGAGTAGCGCGGCGCGCGGCGGCGGGACCTTGCGCCGCAGCGCGCTGCAGCAGCTCGCTACAGCTCGCCCTTGGCTGCCGAACCAAAAGTGTCGCAGCCTTCAAAGTTTCCACTCTCGAACCCACGTTGCGCCCAGCGGAGCCGCTGCGCAGCGCTGCCGGTATCCATTGGATCTGGCACCAGCGTGCCGGCGGGCAGCGCATGAGCCCGGGCCAGCGATTCGCTGCTGATCGCTGTTAGCGCCGCTGACAGGGCCGAGGGCGTTACAGCCAGTAGCCTGCGCTGAACCGCCCAGTGCAACCACAACCCGGCATAGCAATCCGCCTGCAATTCCATAGTGATCAGGGTGCGATTGGCATTCTCCGCGGTACTGGTCGAGCGCGCCTGTTGAACCAACGCGGTGGTGCCGATCAGGAACTGGACATGGTGGGCAACCAGATGCGCGAGTACGAAACTCTCGGCGACCTCGCCATCGGCTCGTGCGCGGGCGCCAATCGCCCCCAGAGCACTGGGATCAAGATACAGATGCTGATCCGCGGGACAGTAGAAGGCTCCGCTCATCGCACCCTTCTGGCCGCAGATGCCGCTGATCTGCGCGCTGTAGAGCGTCAGATCTGGAGCCTTGTAGTGGCCGCCAAGCTGCGCAAATTGCTGCGCCCAGAATGTCGCCGTATCGTCGAGCACCCGCTTCACCAAGCCCGCATCGGGCGCCTGCGAAGGAATCGCCGCGAGTGCCCCAGTCACTGCGCTCAAGGCGCAGAGCGCCAGCACGGCAACAGACTTCATTCGCACCATCCGTGGGCTCACCGGCGCCGTGTTAGCCGGCGCACTTACTGCAGCGATCAGTCGCCGGCACTGCCTGCAGTCGCCCGGCAGCTATCGGTTCGCCACAACGCGCGCAGATCTCATACTCGCCATTGCCCATACGCGCTAGCGCGCGCCGGATCTGCAGCAGTTCAGCATCGGCCGAATCGCTGATCTGCGCCAGCACCTCATCGTCCTCGCGCTGTGTGGCCTGATCGGCAAAATCCGCCACGAGCGGGTCCGATTCATGCCGCATGTCCGCCTTGGCATGCGCCGAGCGCTGCTCTAGTTCTTGCTTGCGCTCCATGAGCCGGAGCCGAGCCGCCGCCAAATCAATGGCCATAGGCGTTTATCCTTATGCCGAGGTGCCCCCCTCAATCCAAAACCGCCGGGGAGCGTTGCGTGCGGGCGCTCAGTGCGCCAGCGATGGGGGTTGCAATCCTTTCGTATATAGCACTTTGCCCTGTGGTGTGACCAGCACGGCATCCACATCGGGCAGGCGGTTATAGATCTTCAGTGCTTCTTCGGGCCCCAGTACGAAGGCGGTCTTGGACAGGCCATCGGTGCGCGTGGCGGTGGGCGCCAGAACCGTAGCACTGCGCACGCGACTGGCCGAATGGCCAGTGCGTGGATCGATGATGTGGTGATAGCGCACGCCGCCCTCATCGAAGAACCGTTCGTAGTCCCCGGAGGTCGAGATCGCCGTATCGCTCAAGGGTAAGCGCAGGATCACCTGATCCTCGTGGTCGGGGTGCCGGATTCCGACCATCCAGGGTTTGCCAAAACGATCGCCAATAATGCGACTATCGCCACCGGCCGTGACCAGCGCTCGTGTGATGCCACGTTTCTGCAGCACCTCAATGCCGCAGTCCACCGAGTAGCCCTTGGCAATACCGCCCAGATCTATGCGCATGCCTGGATGCATAAACTGCACGGTCATAGCCACCGGATCGAATTTCAGGTTGCGATAGTCCACCGACGGTAATGCACTCTTGATCTGTGCTTCGGTTGGACGATGATGCGCCCGGAAATCGTACAGGTAGCCGACACTAGCGTAAGTAATATCAAAGGCGCCCTCCGTAAGCACGGAGTAGTCCACCGCGGTTCGCAGTAAATCAAATAGCTCTTTGCTGATCTTCACCGGCCCAGCGGCCGCCTCGGCGTTGACCTTTGAGACTTCGCTGGTGGGAATGTAGACGCTCATCGTCGCATCGATATGCCGCATCTCGTCCATCACCGCGTCGATGGCCGCCTCGCCCGCGACCTTATCCTCGCTCCACAGCTCAACGGTGATGCGCGTGCCCATGATCCCGTCTTCATCCCGGTGCAACCACTCGGCGTGCGCCGCGGCAGCAAACGCGACGGCAAGCATCGCAGCAAGGCAGGCGACCTGCGCCGGGGGCTTCACAACCTGGACTCCGCGAACGTTAAGTCTTGGGCGGCGCGCGCCGCTGAGTATCCGACCCACTGCTTGTGAACACTCATCCGAACTCCTCGCCAAGGCCTTCATTTACCCAAGTGGTTGATGATACGCCGGCCACACACTGGGCGCGCCAGGGAGCGGCGCCTGCGCCCGGGACAATAGGCCATGCCGTGATGCTGCGACTATTGAAGCGGCGCCGCCGCGCCGGCGTTCAGCCGCTGTCGAATATCGCTTCGCCAGAATCCCGGTACCACTCCCGGATGTACTGCCAGATGCTGTTCGCGTCCTCGGCAAAATGAAACAGCTCGCAATCTTCCGGCTCGATGACCCCTTCGCTGACCAAAAAATCAAAATTGATGAGCCGACGCCAATACTCCTCACCGACCAGCACTATCGGCACCGGCCTTATTTTCCGTGTCTGGACCAAAGTCAGTGTCTCGAACAGCTCATCAAGCGTGCCATATCCGCCTGGAAACGCGACCAGCGCCCGCGCGCGTTTGAGGAAATGGAGCTTGCGCAAAGCAAAATAATGGAAGCGGAAACACAGCGCCGGCGTGATGTAGGGGTTCGGGAACTGCTCGTGCGGCAGTTCAATGTTCAGGCCTACCGAAGGAGCGTTGGCATCAAAGGCTCCGCGATTGGCGGCCTCCATGATCCCGGGGCCGCCGCCCGTAACGATAACCGTACGGCAGCGTCCGGTATCGGCGTTGGAGCATGCGATCAGGCCGGCCAACTGGCGTGCGGTGTCGTAGTAGTGACTGCGCGCGGCCACCCGTTCGGCAACCCGGACACGTCGCTGCAACTCGGCCGAGTCGGGCGCTGCAGCGAGCGCGCTCTGCGCCTGAGCGAGTCGCCGCTTGGTTTCAGCAGCCTCGGCGATGCGCGTGCTGCCAAAGATAACAATGGTATTTTGAACGCCGAGCTGCTTCAGGAACAGTTCCGGTTTGAGATAATCAAGTTGCAGACGCAGCGCGCGCATGTCATCGCGTGCCAGAAATGCTGCATCGGCATCTGCCGGTACATAACTGGGACTGGCCAGGATGGCCGCGATTCGGTGTGGGGCGCCGGCATCCTCAGCTGCGGACTTCGGCTTTTGCTCAGGCAGCGGCTCTAGCCGCGTAGCTTTCACGTGCTTAGTTGTCATTGTGCTCGTCTGACGCCTCGATACGTCGAATCCTGATCGACGGCCGCATTTCATTCATGGCAACCGCTTCGCGCACGAACACTACCATTAAGCGCAAGAGCCCGAAACCAGTCGCTGGCACGGCTCGCAGGTGCCGCTCAAGCCGGTGGGAACGCTTGCTCGTACAGTCCCTTGCTGTGCAGCCAATCACGATTGAAGAGTCGCGAAAGATACTTTGAGCCGCTGTCGCACAATACCGTGACCAGCGTGTGCCCGCGGCCAAGTTGCCGCGCAACCCGGACCGCGCCGGCCACATTGATGCCGCTGGTGCTGCTGACAAACAATCCCTCCTCGCGCAGCAGTCGGTACACGAAGCGCACGGTCTCGGCATCCTCGACATGTACAGCATCATCAATAGGTGCGCCCTGCATGTTGGCCGTGACGCGTCCGATCCCGATGCCTTCGGTGATCGAGCCACTCCCTGTGGCTTTCAGGACGCCGCTGCGGATGTACTCGTAGAGCGCACTGCCGGGCGGATCAACAAGCACAGTGCGAATCGACTTGCTGCGCGACTTGAGAAACTCGGATACCCCGGCAAGGGTGCCGCCGGTGCCGCTCGAGGCCACGAACGCATCGATGCGCCCGCCGGTCTGTTCCCAGATTTCCGGACCCGTGGTGCTGAGGTGTGCCCGTCGATTGGCGATGTTGTCAAACTGATTGGACCAGATGGCGTCGGGTAACTCGCCGGCCAGGCGACCGGCGACCTTCTGGTAGTGATTCGGGTCGGCGTAGGGCACGGTCTTGACACGACGCACTTCGGCGCCCAAGGCCTCGATCAAGGCGTATTTCTCAGGCGACTGGTTATCGGGCATGACTATCACGCAGCGGTAGCCGCGCGCGCGACACACGTGCGCGAGGCCGATGCCGGTATTGCCCGCCGTACCCTCCACCACCGTGCCGCCCGCACGGAGCTGTCCACGCTCCTCGGCGTCGAGCACGATGGCACGCGCGGCGCGATCCTTGACTGAGCCACCGGGATTCATGAACTCGGCCTTGCCATAGATTTCACAACCGGTTTCTTCGCTGACCCGGCGCAGCCGAATCAGCGGCGTACGACCGATGGCATCGACAAAATCCTGGACAACTCGCATCGGCAATCCCCCGCTATGTGCTCGTACTGGAAAGTGCCGCGTGGGCATCGCTCACTACGCGGCTCGTCAATTCATCCGGCACCGTGTCCCCGACCACCAGCAGCGCGGGCGCGTTGATATGGGCCTTGCGCGCGCGGGCATCAATATCATAGAGCCTCCCGCCGATGACTCGTTGGCCGGGCAGCGTCGCGCGCTCAATAAGGGCCGCGGCCCGATCCGCCGGCGCGCCGTGTGCGATCAGGCGCTCAACGATGCGCGGCAGCTGCGCGACGCCCATATAGAACACCACTGTTTGCAGGGGCGCGGCGAGCGCGCGCCAGTCGAGTGCCGCAGCCGCTTCGCCCATCGCGGTTACCAAGGTCACCGACTGTGACAGGCCGCGCTGCGTCAGCGCGATACCCGCCCCTGCCGCAGCGCCCAGAGCCGCCGTTACACCGGGGACTATAATCACCGGGATGCCTGCGGCGGCCAGCACCGCCAGTTCCTCGCCGCCGCGGCCAAAGATTAGCGGGTCACCGCCTTTCAGACGCGCAACGCGCAAGCCGCGTCCTGCGTAGTCGAGCAACAGGCTATTAATCCGCTCCTGCGTCAGCCGATGCTGCCCGGGTTCCTTGCCGACAAAAATGCGCTCGGCATCGCGCCGCACACGCTCGAGGATGGCCGCATCGACCAGCCGGTCGTAAAGCACCACATCGCACTGCTGCAGGAGCTGCTGCGCGCGCAGCGTCAGCAGATCCGGATCTCCTGGCCCGGCGCCGATCAACCAGACTTCACCGCGCACGCCAGCTGGGGTGCCTGCGCTCGCGAGTTGGGCGGCGAATTGCTGCTCAATGTCGGCTACTGCGCTTGCACCCTGCAGCAATTGATGCGCAAGTGGCCCGTCAAGGAAGCTGTCCCAGAACCGACGCCGCGCCGGAAGTTCCGGTATTGCCGCCCGCACTCGCTCGCGCCAGCGTCCGGCCAGTGCAGCGAGCGACCCAAGTCGCTGCGGCAATACCGTCTCCAGCAGCGCCCGAACGTGTCGGGCGAGCACCGGGGCGTTGCCCGAAGTGCCTACGGCAACCAGCAAGGGGGCGCGGTCGATAATCGCGGGCATCACAAAACTGCAGTGCTGGGCATCGTCGACTACATTGACGAACAGGCTCCGCGAGGTGGCGGCAGCGCACACGGCGGCGTTGGTCAGGGGGTCGTCAGTGGCGGCGATCACCAACGCCGCGCCATCCAGATGTGGCGGCGCGAAATCGGCCGCCAAATGCTCAATGTCCCCGGCCGTGTGGAGCCTCGCAAGTTCCGGGGCCAGGACCGGCGCAATGACCCGCACACGTGCGCCCGCAGCCCGCAACAGCTGGATCTTGCGCGCGGCGACCTCGCCGCCGCCGGCCACGAGTACCGTGAGCCCGCGCAAATCCAGAAAAACAGGCAGGTAGTCCATGAGCAATTAAGCTTGGGGCTTCGGGTGCGAGGGCCGGGCACGCCGCTGGGGGTTAGCAGATTTCACCGCCTTATTCTCATTCTGGATCTTATAACTATGGAGCATAAGAGTGAGGCTCTGGAGTGAACTATCGTATGATGCGGTGACACACCGATGACCCCAGAAACGCCGCGTACGGCACAATGGGACCTATGAACGCTAACTATCCGCTGGGCCTGAGGCGTCTGCGCCAGAGCGCGCAGATCCGCGCGCTCACGCGCGAAGTCCAGGTCCAGCTTGAGCAGCTGATCCAGCCCTGCTTCGTCGCCGAAGCTGCCAGCCAGCCGGAGCTCGTGCCCGGACTGACCGGGGTCCATCAGGAGACCCCCGATTCACTGTTGCGCCGGACCGAACAGGACTTGCAGGCCGGGGTGCGCAACTTCCTGCTATTCGGCGTGCCGCGGGCGCGCAGCGCCAGGGACATCGACTGGTCGTTCACGGCCGGACAGATCCGCGCGCTCAAGCAGCGTTTTGGTGATGATCTTTGGCTCGCCGTGGATGTTTGCCTGTGCTCTTCGACACCCCACGGGCACTGCGGCGTCCTCAATGTCGAAGGCGATCACGTTGAGAACTCAGCCAGCGTCCACGAGCTGTGTCAGGCTGCGCTGGCTTACGCAGAAGCCGGCGCTGACTGCGTCGCGCCCAGCGACATGATGGATGGGCGCATCGGCGCAATCCGCAGCACGCTGAATAAGGCTGGCCGCGACGACACGATCCTGATGAGCTACGCAGCGAAGTTCCACTCCACGCTCTATGGCCCGTTCCGAGTGGCCGCTGATTCGGCGCCCAAGAGCCCCGGGGTCCTCAAGGATCGCTCAAGCTACCAGATCGATCCGGCGCGCCCGAGCGACGCGCGGCAATCGGCGTTACGGGATGCGGCCGAGGGCGCCGACATCCTGATGGTCAAACCAGGGCTTGCCTATCTCGACATCCTGCGCGATCTGTCGCGCGAGATTCCGATGCCCTGGGCCGTTTATCAGGTCAGCGGCGAGTTCGCTGCGCTCGAAGCGCTCGCGTCGCAGGGCCTGGCGCCGCGGGCCGCGCTGCACCGCGAGATCTATACGGCCTTCCGGCGCGCAGGCGCTCAGATGATCATCACTTACGGAGCTCGCGAGGCTCGCGACTGGCTCGCGAGCTGAGGGCGCGCGGCTCTCTGTCAACCCCGGGAACGCTCGAATAGCCATGAACCGATCGGAACAGTTGTTCGCGCGTGCATGCAAGGTGTCCCCAGGTGGCGTGCATTCCCCGGTCCGCGCTTTCCGTGGCGTAGGCGGCACGCCGCGCTTCATGACCGGTGGGAGCGGCGCGCTGCTGCGGGATGTGGATGGTCGCGAATACATCGATTTTTGCATGGCCTTCGGGCCGCTGATTCTCGGGCACGGCAACCGCGCAGTGCGCGATGCAGCGCTCGCGGCGATGGACCGCGGCTGGAGCCTCGGTACGGCCGAACCCTACAGTCTTGAGTTGGCAGAGTTCATCACCGAACGCATTCCCTGGGTTGAGAGCATCCGCTTCGTGAACTCGGGCACCGAGGCGGTCATGTCGGCGCTGCGCCTCGCGCGAGCTGCGACGGGTCGCGCCAAAATCCTCAAGTTCGAAGGCTGCTACCACGGGCACGTAGATGCCATGCTGCTGCGTGCAGGCTCCGGCCTTGCCGAAGCCCCGGTGGCCGACAGCGCCGGCCTGGCCCCTGAAGTGATCCAGGAAACACTCGTCGCTCCGCTGGATGATCTGCGCGCCCTGGCAGCCGTGTTTGATCGGCACGGCAGCGAACTCGCCGCGGTGATCATCGAGCCGCTGCCGGCCAACTATGGCCTGCTCCCACAACGATCGGAATTTTTGCAGACACTGTGCGATTACGCGCGTCAGTGTGGCGCACTCGTGATCTTCGATGAGGTGATCTCCGGTTTCCGCATCGGATTCCAGGGCTATGCCGGAGCCAGCGGGCTGCGCCCTGATCTGGTCACCTACGGCAAGATAATCGGCGGCGGCTTCCCGGTGGGTGCCTACGGTGGGCGGCGAGAGTTGATGGAAATGGTGGCGCCGGCCGGACCGGTCTACCAGGCAGGAACGCTTAGCGCGAATCCGGTGGCGATGTGCGCTGGGCTAGCCGCCCTACAGCAGCTGGCCGACGGACAAATCTACCAGCAGCTTGAGACGCTCGGCACTCAGCTGGAGGCGGCGCTCAGCGGCCTGCCCGGGCTGTGCGTGCAACGGTGTGGATCAATTTTCTGGATGTGCTGCTCGGGAACGGGATCCGCCGTGGGGCCAATGCGCACGCCGGCCTCGTTCCCGGCAGATGCCGGTAAGCGCTTCGCGGCAGTCTTCCACCCGCTGCTCGAGAGCGGCATCTATTTGGCACCCAGTGCCTTCGAAGTCGGGTTCCTCTCGGCAGCGCACACCCGTGGGCACATCGAGGCGCTGGCCTCGGGATTGCGCCAGCTGCTTTGAGGACCGATCCGGGCCGTGCAAACGGCGCGGTCGCCAGTCCCTTGAGTCCCCAAAGTGTGATGCAGGCCACAGCGTCGCGCTCCGGACACGCCTGCCGGGATTCTGTCGCATGAAAGTGTGACCCGCTCCGCGGCTGCCTCAGCGCTTTGCCCACAAATTTACCCCGCTATGCTCCGATGCGGAGCGTGAGTTGCTTGGCTAGCTGCCATACACCGGAGTGTCATGAAATCGAGCGTCACCGAGCGTCCCGCACCCGCCAACGCCGGCCCGGCGCGCACCCGGCGCACCGAGCTATATCTGCTCTCCAGCGATGATGAGCTACTGCTCGAACTGGGCCCGCTGCTGGGCGAGCGCTATCGCGTACGTACTATCGATGAACCGAGCGAATTGCCGGTCGAAGAGGGGCGCGCGTGCCTGCTGATCCTCGATTCGACACGCCGGCCTGATGCACTCGAGGTCGTCACGCAGATTGAGAAACAGTATCCGAGTTCGGCACTGATCGCGCTGATCGGCGCCGACGCCAGTTCCCAGTGGAGTGCGCTGGTTTCGCGCGGCGTGGTGTGTGCGGCGGTGCCGCGCGCAGAACTGTCGAGCGGTACCTTCAGCGAGGCGCTGCAACGGGCCGAGGCGCGGCTCGCTGATCAGAGTAGCGCCCGACTCAGGGCCGGTGCCGCGTCCCGCAAGTTCTCCCCGGCTCTGCTGGCGATTCCTTTGCTGCTGGCGACCGCCGGGGTGCTCACCTGGAAACTGTGGCCGCATCAAGCTGCCGGTGGCACCGCCGCAGGCACGGCAAGTCCCACCGCAGCCACGCCGGCTGCGGCACCCGAGCGGGCCCGTTCCACACTAGAGCTGCTCTCGGCGGCCCGCGTCGCGTTTCGTGATCAGAAAAATCTACTGCCCCGGCAGGACAGTGACCTGCATGGCGAGAGCGTACTGGAACTGTATACCGAGGTGCTACGTCAGGATCCCGCCAATGACGAGGCCCAGGATGGGCTGCGCCGACTGCTGCCATCGGTACGCCAGCGCGTGCAGGCCGACATTGGCTCTGCACATCTGGATGATGCCAGCCATGTGCTGACGCTTTACAAGTCCAGCAACCTCGAGCCCGACGCGGTCCGCGCGATGGAGTCTGACCTGACAGCCGCGCGCCCGAAGGTGTTAGTGAGCGAGGCGCGAGTCGCAATCAGTGCTGGCGACACAGCGACTGCCGAACAGATGATCAGCCAGCTGACCGCTATCGGCCAGGACCGTGCGGCACAGGAGCTGCGTGATGCGCTCACTGCACATCATAGCGAAGCTGAACTCGCGGAACTCGCCGCCCAGGTGCGCAGCGCGCTCAGCAACGGGGCGCTGCTCGATCCGGCCAACGACAATGCTCGCACCCGGCTGCAGGCGCTGCGCCAGTCGGGCGGCAAGAGCCCGCTGGTACTGGCGGTGCAGCGCGAGCTGGTGGCCGCGCTGATCGCCCACGCCAATGACAGCGTACGGAATCAGCAGTGGGACGCCGCACAACGATTTCTCACCGCAGCTGCTGATTACGGCACAACCTCGGAGCTGACCGAAGCCAGGCGTCAGCTGCAGACTCTCATGGATCAGTCCGCGCAGCGCGCGGCCGCGGCCGCTGCCGCGGCCGCCGCCGCGGCCAACCAGGCCGCCACCTCGCCTACCGCCGCCGCACCGGCCAACGCGGCCGCACCGACGTTCCTGGCGGCCAAGCCGGCCAAGCCACTCAATGTCGACTATCCGCCAGAGGCCCTCAATCGCAAGCTCGGCGGGTACGTAATCGTAGAGTTCATGCTCAGTGCCAAAGGCACTGCCTCGGATATGAGCGTCGTCGAATCGAACCCGGCGAAAATATTTGACAATGCGGCGATGGGCGCTGTCAGTCGCGGGCGCTTTGACACGCAGGCCCTGGGCGCAACGCAAAAGCCCATGCGTGCACGCATTCGTATTTCCTTCAAGCTGCCCACCTAGGCCCCCGCAAACCGGACGCAATCAGCATGGCCCGACTTAATCTCCGCTACCGGAACCAGTGGCTGCCAATCGCCGCCACGCTGGTGTTCGCCAGTGCGCTCACGGCGCTGCTCGCCTACGGCATGCAGCGGGCTACGCAGCTGCGTTCCGCATCCTCGGCACTGCAGGTCGCCTCCGAACTCAGCTCCGAACCACAGTTGCTGCGCTCGGAATTGACGCTGATCCAGCGCGGCCTTGAGACCCAAACCTACGTGGGCGACTCGATCAAGACGGTCGGCACCCTAAGCGCGCGCGCCACGGACTCCTACGAGCAGCTGAAAAAGGACATGGCGGCCGCGGACCTGACCGGCAACCCGGACATGGCGGCGCGCCTGGCCGCCGCCCAGAGCAACTGGCGCTCCTACGACGAGCCGCTGCGCGCGCTCGATAAGGCGCAGCACCAGGAGCTTTACACCGATTCTGCGAGCGGTTCGGAACTGAACAGCGCCGGGCGTGAATTGAAGCGCACGGTGGATCAGCTGCTGATCGCCCAGGCCAAGTCTTCGCAGCAGCTGCGCAGCAGTTTGGTGGAACTTGCCGCGGCCCTGCGCAACGCGGTGATCCGCGACGGCGCGAGCCTGCGCAGCCTGTTGCTTGGCGGCACGGGCCTGGCGCTGATGCTGCTGGCGTTAATGCTGTATTTCGCGGTGCGGGCGCGTCAGTCCTCGGCCGCGGCTGCGCTGGCCGAACGCCAGGTGAGCGATATCCTCGCCACGGTACGCGAAGGCCTGTTCCTCATTGATCGCGACGGCGTGATCGGCGATGCACACTCGGCATCCTTAAGCGATCTGCTGCACGTGACCGCCCCGGCAGGTCAGCGTTTCGAGGAACTGCTTGAACCTTTGGTCGATGACAAGACGCTGCAGGCGGCGACCCGCTTCCTCGCCCTGCTGTGGAAAGAGCGAGTACATGAGGATTTGATCGAATCGGTAAACCCTTTGAGCCAGATTGAGGTCAGAGTCGTCCGTCCAATGGGCGGACACGAGACCCGGCACCTGTCCTTCTCCTTCCGTCGCGTCCGCGGCGCCGAGAACACCGCCGGTTTTCTGCTGGGTGCGGTCACCGATGTTACCGAACGCGTGCTGCTGGCACGCGAACTCGAGCAGGTGCGCGCCGACAGTGAGTCGCAGGCTGCAGTGATGCTGCAACTGGCGAAATCTGATCCGGTGCAGCTGCAGATGTTCCTCTCCTCCACCGACGCGTCTCTGCGCAAAGCAAACGCGCTGCTGACCGTTCCCGGATCGGACCAGGACAAGCTGCGCAGCAAGCTCGATGGTGTCTACCGCGAGGTCCACGCGATCAAGGGCGATGCTGCTGCCCTCGGGATCGGCACCTGTGTGCAACGGCTCCATGCGATTGAGGATCTGCTGGCCGCGCTGCGCACCCAACCGAGCCTCAGTGGCGATGTATTCGTGCCGGTCGTCATCCGCCTCGATGAACTCATGACTCATCTGGCCGGTCTCAGCCAACTGACGGAGCGCTTCGCTGGCCTGCGCGGCAGCTCTGCGCCAACCAGTCGGGCCGACAGCGATGCGCATCACAATGCGATGGTCGTCGGGCTTGCGGTACCGACCGCACCCGCGCCGGGTGTTGCCCTGGAGAGCCTGTTCCGCTCGCTGGCCGCCGAAGTGGGCGCCTCCGTGGGCCGTGAAGTGCAGATGCAGTTCGAGGGTCTCGAAAGCGTGCCCCCACAGCTGGCGACACGCGTCAAGAACATTGTCGTGCAGATGATTCGCAACGCAATCGTGCATGGCATCGAGCCGCCCGAGGAGCGCAGCAGCGCAGGCAAGCCAGCCATCGGTACGATACGAGTTGCCTTCCGGCTCAATTCGGGTGATCAGTACACGCTCACCGTCGAGGATGATGGTCAGGGCCTGGCCTACGAGCGGATCATCGATAAGGCGCTGCGACTGGGTCTGGTCGAACCCACCCAAGCGGCTATGCTCGATAAGGCGGCGATTTTCCGGCTGATCTTCCAGCCAGGCTTTTCGACCAGCGAGATCGTGACTGAACATGCCGGACGCGGCATCGGCCTGGATGTAGTGAACGCGATGGTGCGCGAGTGTGGCGGCCGCATCGGCATCTCCACGGCGCCAGGACAGTTCTCGCGCTTCAAAGTGCTGCTGCCGCAGCAGATACCCACCCTTGAGCCGAGCTCGAGCGCCGCCTAGGAAGCCCAGATACCGTGGCAGCAGCAATGACTCACCGCCTGATGGTTGTCGATGACTCGAATGTCATCCGACGCCGCATCGAGCGCGCCAATGACCTGCCGGACATTGATTTTGTGGGCGCGGCCCGTAACGGCAAGGAGGCTCTGGCACTGCACGAGCAGGTCCAGCCCACCATCGTCACGATGGATTTGACCATGCCGGAGATGGACGGGGCTGAGTGCGTCGAGCGGCTGATCGAACGCGATCCGAACATCCGCATCCTGGTTATATCCGCGCTCTCGGATAAGCTTACGGCCATGGAGGCGCTGGAGAAGGGCGCCTGCGGATTTCTATGCAAGCCCTTCACCGACCGACAGCTCAACGATGCGCTACGCAAGCTCATTGCTGACTGAGCACGCGGGCGCACCCTAAGCAAGCCAACATGCCATACGAAAGCGAAGTCGGAGTGTTTATTGACAGCGTGCTGCATTATTTCAGCAGTACGGTGCAGCAGCCCGCTCAATGCGGCACGCCATTCCTTGCGCTCACTAACGGACCGGATGTGTATGACTACTCGGGTTTGATCAAAGTCAGTGGCAATCGCACCGGCGTGGTGCTGTTCACCGCCTCCAAGAGCATGCTCAGCGTGATGCTGATGCGCATGCAGGAGACGGACATGAGCCACGATAATCTGTGCGATCTGGTCGGAGAAATTGCCAACACACTTTCAGGCAATGCGCGCCGGGACTTCGGCCACCAGTTTGCGATCTCGGTGCCCTCGGTCATCACTGGTCGTACTGAGACGGTCGAGTATCCGGCCAATGCCCGTCCGATTGTGATTCCGATCGACTGGCGCAACTACCACGCCCGCCTGATCATCTGCCTGCAGTAGGCGCGCGCAGCACCCTTTAGAGATTAGAACTCTCCGCGCCGTAGAGCCGCAGCCGATGGCGTGGCTGCACCAGGGTGTCGTCGCCCGGCTGATAGGCCACCGAGAAGCTTGCGAGCGCTCCGATGGCCGCCTGCAAATCCTCGTCCGGGTGCAGATCGAAGGCATCAAAACCACAGCGCGCCAGCAGATACAGATAGTCGCGTTTGATCGGGCCGACGGCGCGCAGCTCGCCAGCAAAGCGGTATCGCTCCCGCAGCAGTCGCCCTTGCGAAAAGCCACGGCCCTCTCCGTTCTTGGGAAAATGCACCACGACGAGTGCCACCCTCTCCAGCTGCGGGGCCAGGGCTTCGATCTCATCGGTCGGAGCCAACCACACGCCAGCGCCCGAGGCCGGCGCGCTGCCGCGCTGCACGGCATCGAGGAATTCAGCCAGCGGCTGGACCACCGGGCCGCCATCGCTACTCTCGCCCGGGTAGCGCCATGGATCGCTGATCAGCTCGCGCCGCCTAATGATCAGTCGCATAGACCCGCTCCCGAAAAGGTTCAACCCCAATGCGCCGCACCGTTTGCAGGAAGGTCTCGTGTACGGCCTCGCGCTGCTCGATGTACACGGTGAGAATCGTGGCGATTGTTTGAGCCACCGCCGCCTGCGGGACCGAGGGCCCGATGACTTCTCCGAGTGAAACCTGGCCACTGGCTGAACCACCGAGCGTAATCTGATACCACTCCTCGCCGCGCTTCTCGACCCCGAGGATGCCGATATGCCCCACATGGTGATGGCCACAGGCGTTCATGCAGCCTGAGATCTTCACCTCCAGCGGTCCCAGATCATAGAGATAATCGAAATCACCAAAGCGTGCCTGGATCTGCTTAGCCACTGGAATGGCGCCGGCATTGGCCAGGCTGCAAAAATCCAGCCCCGGGCAGCAGATCATGTCGGTCAGGGTGCCAATATTGGGCGTTGCGAGTTTGAGGGCTTCAAGTTCGCCCCATAGGCCTTCGAGATCGCGCTCACGCACATCGGCGAGCACCAAGTTCTGATTGTGCGTGACGCGCACCATGCCAAAGCTGTAGCGCTCGGCCAGCTCTGCGATGGCCTCGAGCTGGGCTGAGCTGACGTCTCCGGGTGCCTCCCCGTGTGCCTTCAGGGACACGAATACCGCTCGGTAGCCGCTGATTTTGTGCGCGTGGGTGTTATGCCGATACCAGGCTTGAAAGGCAGCAGCGCGGCCGCTCACGACATCACTGCTCGTCAGAGTCTCGTAGGCCGGGGGCGCAAAGAAGCGGCGCACGCGCCCGATCTCGGCATCATTCAGGCGCGGCGCCATCGTGCGACTGGCTTTGAACTCGGCTTCAACCTGGCGCGCGAACTCCACATGACCGAGCGCCTTGACCAGCACCTTGATGCGCGCCTTGTGGATATTGTCGCGGCGTCCATGGCGGTTGTAGACCCGCAGGATAGCCTCGAGGTAGGCGAGCAGTTCATCACGTGGCAGGAACCGACGGATGCACTCACCTATGATCGGCTGGCGCCCCAGGCCCCCGCCGACCAGAATCTCAAAGCCGAGCACCCCGTTCGCGTCACGCACCAGGTGCACACCGATATCGTGCACCTCAGAGGCGGCACGATCCACTGGCGCCCCGGTCACTGCAATCTTGAACTTGCGCGGCAGATAGTTGAATTCGGGGTGAACTGTTGACCACTGGCGGATGATCTCGCAGTACGGACGCGGATCTTCGAGCTCCTCAGGAGTGACCCCGGCCAGGTGGTCGGTGGTGGTGTTGCGGATGCAATTGCCGCTGGTCTGAATCGCGTGCATGTCGACGCTTGCCAAATCGGCCAGGATATCCGGGACCTGCTCGAGCTTGGGCCAGTTGTACTGAATGTTCTGTCGCGTAGTGAAGTGCCCGTAGTCACGATCGTAGTGGCGGGCGATGTGCGCCAACATGCGCAGTTGCCGGGCATTGAGCATTCCGTAGGGAATAGCCACCCGCAGCATCGGTGCGTGTTTCTGGATATAAAGACCATTGCGCAGGCGCAGCGGGCGGAATTCCTCCTCGCTCAACTGGCCGGCCAGAAAGCGGCGCGTCTGGTCACGGAACTGCGCCACCCGTTCGGCCACGAGCGTGCGGTCAATGTCATCGTACTGGTACACAGCCACCTACTCTAGATTAGTCGGGACACCGGCACCTATAAGCCAGCCGGTATGTGGATTGTGCCGAGCGGTTATCAGCCGGTGGTTTGCAGGCCGCGCGCCACACCGCCGACGCTTGCCACCAGGGCCTCAAACAGCGGCCGATCCTCACGCCCGCTCTCCCGCCAGCGGCGCAGCAGATCCACCTGCATCAGGTTGACCGGATCTTCATAGGGGTTTCGCAGCGCGATACTGCGCTGCAGGGTCTGGTCGCTATCGAGGAGCGACTTGCACTCCTTGATTTCGAGTACGAGCTCGCAGGTGCGCAGATACTCGGCCCGGATCTGGGCGCTGTAGCCGCGCAGGTCCGCGGGCGCCAGCGCATCGTAGTAGGCTGCGATCTGCAGATCCGTCAGCGCCAGCATGACCTCGATGTCATCGATCAGCGCGCGGAAGAATGGCCAGCCGCGATAACAACGTCGCAGCGCCTCGATGCCGCGCTGGCTGCGCACTGCCTGCAGCCCTGCCCCGCTGCCAAACCAGCCCGGCAGCATGTGGCGCGACTGCGACCAGGCATAAACCCACACAGAGGCCGGTACGGTATCGACCCCCGGCCGCAGTGCCCGCGGATTCAGGTAGCTGCCCACCTGCATGCGTTCGATGACATCGATTGGTGTAACGGCGCGGAAGTAATCATAGAAGCGCGAGCCGGTATGCACGAGCTCGCGCCATTCGGAGCGGCTCTGAGTCGCGGCGATCCCGGCGCACTCGGCCATCGCACTGGCTTCCTGGACAGCCACGCCGCGGCGCACGGCCAAAGTCGCCCGCGCCAGCACGTTGCAGGCGCGCTCCAGTGTGCGCATCGCATTTGAGCGCAGCCCATAACTCTGGCTGGTGCTTTCGCCCTGTTCGGTGAAGCGCAGCACTCCGCTCACCGACTCGGCCGGCGCCGCACGCAACATCGCGTCGATCCGGCCACCGCCGCCAGCGATGCTGCCACCGCGGCTGTAGAAAATCACATGATCTTCGCGTGCCGCGCGCAATGTCGCACTCAGGGTCCGCTGCACGCGGTACGCCGCTACGCGTGACGCGAGCAGGCCACTTTCGCGGTTACTCGCGGCATAACCTATCAGCACGGTCTGCAGCCGGCCGCGTGCATCGAGATGCCGCCGGTACACGCGGCCCTCGAGCAGCTGGCGCATCACCGCGCCACTGTTCTCAAGCGTGTCGACCGCATCAAATTGTGGGGCAACGTCGATGGCCGCCTCTCCGCTCTTGCGATCCAGCGCCTTGGCCCAGCGCGCCAGCACCAGTGGCGCCAGCACATCATCGGCGCCAGAGGCGCCGCCCACGATGTACAGGCCGATTGAATCGGCGCCGTAGCGGTGCCGGGCCTGCATCATGGCGTCGAACACCGCTAGGGTGCGCCGTCCCAGAGCATCAAAGACGCCAGTCGGCCCGATATCACGGTCCAGGATCTCAAATAACCTTGCGTGGCGCTGCTCGGGCGTGTGCTCGCTCCAGTGCGGATCGTCCAGGCCCTGTGCGAGCACTTCGTGATGCACGGTGGCATGCTGGCGCAGATCAAGCGTCGCTACGTGGAAGCCAAACGTATCGATGCGCCAGAGCAGCTGGCGTACCGCCTGCAGCCCTGCATGGGCACCACGGTGATCGCGCAGGCTCGCTGCGACCAGCGCAATGTCTTCGCGAAACTGAGCGGGGCGCTCATAGGCTAATGCCCGGCCTTCGTAGGTGAGGCGCAGGCGCTCGGCGACCTGGCCGAGGAACACCCGGTAAGGCATAAGATCATGGCGCGCCGGTGCCATGCCCGGGGTAGCGGGCAATCGCACGCGATACTCCTCAATGCGTCGCAGTAGCGCGGCCGAGGCCGAGACGCGGCCCGCGCTTTGCGACAGGCGCTGCGCGAGCTCCTGGCATTCCTCAAAATAGGCGTTGACAATCAGCTGCTGCTGGCGCGCGAGGGTTTCGCGGATGCTCTTGGCGTTCACGTCCAGGGAGGCCTGCATGTCGCCGCCGACCCAGGTGCCGAAGCGCAGTATCAGCGGCAGCTCGATATCATGGGCCGCCTCACCGTACACCTTGACCAGCGCCGCACTTATCTCCTCATAGAAATGCGGCACGATGCTGTAAAAGACCTCGCCCAGATAGAAAACCGCATGCTCGCGCTCATCCGCCACCGTCAGGCGTTCGCGCGGGTGATCGGCGGTCTGCCAGTCGGTGGTCATCTCGCAACGCACCTGTTCCCAAAGCTCAGTGCTTTCGCGCGGAGTGAGCATCGGATTGCTGCGCTCGAGCAGCAGCTTGGCGATGCGTTGCTGGCGTTTGAGGATCGTGCGCCGTGTGGACTCAACCGGGTGGGCCATCAACACCGGCTCAATACTGAGGGTGCCCAGCAGCTTGCATAACTCTTCACAGCCCAGGCCCTGCGCCTTGAGCTCGGCGAATGCATCCTCGATACCGCCTGGCTGGGGCTTGTCGCTGTCTTCGCGGAAATATTGGCGACGGCGGCGGATCCGCTGCACTTTCTCAGCCACGTTAATGACCTGGAACCACAGCGAAATCGCCCGGATCAGGCTCGCGGCCTGCTCGGGCTTGCGTCCGCGGATCCGCACCTCGAGTGCTTCGGCTGCAGCGCTGCTGCCCTCGCGCCGCTCTACTGCCAGGCGCCGATCCTCAATGACGGTGAGCGCCAGATCCTCGCCCCCTTGTTCATGCACGACCTGTGCGGTCAGCTCGCTCAAGGCGAGGATATCCTCACGCAGCGGCTGATGGCGGGGTGGAAATTGAAGGTAATCGCGGCTCATCGGGGGGCGGCATTGTACCTGCCGGCGGGCTGGCGCACGAACCGCGGCCGTACCGGCCCAGCCTAGCCGGCCAGCAGCACGGCCTCGGCGTGCTCAAGGGCCTCAGGCGTCCCATAGATCACTACCAGGTCCCCTTCCTTGAGCTCCGTGGTCCCATCCGGCTGTCGACCGGTGATGCCATGGCGTCGCACGGCGGTGAAAACCACCTCCGCGCCCCGATCGTGAACCGCCTGCAGCTGCCGGCCCACCGCCCAGGCCTGAGGCGGCAGCACCACCGAGCGCAGCTCCTCCCGAAAGGCGTGCGTCTCATCGAGTGGCTGATCATTGTCATGACGAAACACACGCCGCAGCGTGCCGTAGCGCCCGGCGCGGATCTCCCCGACGGTGCGCACCACGCGGGAGACGGGAACCTGAAGCAGCATCAGGACCTGGGAGACTAGCATAAGGCTGGCCTCGAAGGTCTCAGGCACTACCTCAGTGGCGCCTGCCGCAGAGAGCTCCTCGATCCCGGCATCGTCCTGCGTACGTACCAGGACCGGCACATCTGCGCGCAGACGGCGCACCGCCCTGACGATACCGACCGAAACCGCGGGATTCGCAAACGTGATGATCACTGCGCTCGCCGTCTCGATGCCCACATTGCGCAGCAGTTCCTCATCGGAGCTGTCGCCAAATACGATCGGATCACCAGCCTGGCGGGCAAGGCGGATGCGCGTCGGATCCAGATCAATGGCCAGGAACTCGAAACCCTGCGACTCAAGAACCCGTGCGATGTTCTGCCCGACGCGCCCGAAGCCGCACAGGATCACGTGGTCGCGCGCGGCCAGCACCGTGGTGGCATCGGACTCGCGCTCAATGGTGTCGGTCGGCGGCCCATGCTCACCGAGCAGCAGCCGCGTGATGCGCCGGTTGTAGCGGATCAGCAGGGGACTGAGCAGCATGCTCAGGACCATCGCCGCCAGCAGCGGCTGCAGGAACGAGCGACCGTGGGGCTCAGGTTGCGCCAGCAGCAGCGTCAGCAGCGCGACACCGAACTCACCACCGCCAGCCAGCACAATCGCGGTTCGCAGGGCCTTGAAGCTGCTCGGTTCGTGGGTGCGCATCACCAGCGCGGCAAGCGCCACTTTCAGCGCCAACAACCCAATGAGCAATACCGAGACCAACACGAAGCGCGCCAGAAGCAGGTGGATGTCAAAGAGCATGCCGACGGAAATAAAGAACAGCCCGAGCAGCAGCTCGCGAAACGGCCGGATCGTTGACTCCACCTGGTGCCGAAACTCGGTTTCGGCCAGCATCATGCCCGCAAGAAAGGCCCCCAGCGCCATCGACAGCCCCACCTGTAGCGTCACCCAGGCTGAGGCGAGCACGACCAGCAACACGGTCAGCGTGAACAGCTCGCGCAGCCGGCTGTGGGCGATCTCCATAAACAGCGGCCGCAGCAGCCGGCGCCCGATAATCATCACGATGCCCAGCGCCAGGATGCCGCCGACCAGCAGGCGCAAGATCTGCGGTGCCGTTTCCTCGGAGGTGCCGCCTGCCAGGGCGGTCGCCAGCGCCAGCAACGGTACAAAGGCCAGGTCCTGGAATAGCAGCACCGCGAACGACAAGCGCCCGTGGGTGCGGTTCAGCTCTGACTGATCGGTAAGCTGGTGAAGCACGATGGCGGTGGAGCTCATCGAGATCGCGCCACCGGCGACTACCGCCTGAATCCAGTCGGCACCGGCCCAGTGAATTAGCACGCTGCCGAGGCCGCCAACGGTCAGCACCTGGGCGAAGCCCAGGCCAAAAACCTCACGGCGCATCGCCACCATGCGCGGCCACGAGAAATCGAGTCCCAGCGTGAAGAGCAGGAAGACCACGCCGATCTCGGCCAGCGCCTTGGTCGCCTGACTGTCGGAGATCACGCCCAGCGAGAGCGGACCCAGGGCAAGGCCGACGACCAGGTAGCCCAGGATCGGCGGCAGGCCGACCCGGCGCGCAAGCGCCACCACCGCGACCGAGGCGGATAGCAGGATCAGCGTCTGGGTGAGCGGCTGGGTGATCACGCTCGATGAACCTACGTCCCCTCGGGTGCCTTGTCCACGATGGCGGGCGCTGTTGGGTGCGCGATGCCAGGCCTCAGGCCGAACCCATCGTCACTGTCGCATCGTAGCGATCAAACCCCTGGATGGCGCGCGTGTAGGCCGCGTAGATCAGCCGCTCAGCGCTCTTGTCGGCGCGCGGTGCCAGCAGCATGCGGATCAGCACTTCATCGGCGGGTCGGTTCTGGTCATCGCCGAGCAACTGCTCGATGAAACGCGTTACGCGCGAGACCATCTCATTCACAAAGCGCAGCCGTACCGCATCCAGGACCTTGTCCGCGACCGGACCGTAGGTTTGTCGTGCCTCGATGGTCAGCTCGTGCATGAAAAGCGCCAGCAGCCGCGCCTGGTCGATATCGGCCAGATCACTGAAATACTGGATCTCGGACTGCAGATTCATTGCGCCTCCTGCGGCCAGGGGCCAGCTCGGCGCCATGATAGCTGGCTTGTGGTCGGCACGCTGCTAGTGTCACGCAATGGGCGCCAGCGGCCACAGAGGCGCCTACCGCGCAGACGCCGGATGAGATGAGTGCTCAAGCGCCGGGGGCGCTTGAGCCTCCTAGATCGGCCCTGGCGTAACCGCCGGCGCCTGTCTTGGCTGGCCCCGGCGTCGTTCAAGTACCGCGCGGCCCCATGATGGCCAGCGATGAACAGGTCTCGTGCACGCTTGCAAAGCTGCCCGACGGGGGCGGCCCCTCGGTTGGGTCAAGGCTAGGTTCTTCACCCATCGGGGCGAGGACATGGTGTGCTTAGTGCACGGCGCGCATTTTGATGTGCTCGGCGGCGAGTGCATTGCCGGAGTCTGTCAGGGAAAGCGTACGATTACGGTCCGGGCGCTCACCAGAATGGGGCAGCTCATCATCCTAGCGCAGCCACCGACGCAACCGGACTGAGCCCGCACTGCGGCTCATCCGGCAGGGAAGAATTCGATTTCCTTCGTGAACGTGCCCGACTGCACATCGCGCGCTTCGAACTTGAACAGCTTGACCCGGGCCACAATCTTGCGCTCCAGATCCTGATCCTTCAGCTCGCTCGATACCACATGGCACTCGGTAATCTCACCTGAGGGCAGCACCGTGAATTCCAGCACCAACTTGCCCATCAGCTCCGGGTTATCGCGCAGTGCCCGCGTGTAGAGCGCATAGATCGCTCCCTTGTTGTTATCGAAGACCAGCTCAATCTCTTCGCGACTGCGGCCGCCCTTACCATTGGCCCCGGCGCGTTCAGCACGATCCTTGGCCACCGCGTTGGCAAGTCCCGAAGTCACCGTGGTCGTGTCATGCCCGTTCAGCGATCCAGCTCCGGAGCCAAAGCCGTGGCTCGAATCAGCGGTCACAACGCCCGAGGAACCCTGGCCGACCTTGGAAGTGATCATTGAGCGCTCGGACTTGGCCTCCGCGCCCACTGCTCCGGTCAGGTTCTTGGCCTGCAGTGGCGTGACATCGACCTTATCGCGCAGGTCGGCCAGCTGGTCCTTGATCGCGCGCATCTGCGCTGACTGCTCCATTTTCTTGCGCGTGTCGGGCAGCGGCTTGGGCTGCTCGGTCGGCTTTTCTTCCGGTTTTGGCTTGGGCTGCTCCACCGGCGGCGGCGGCGGGGGTTTGGGCTTCTCCTGCTCCATCAAGCGGGCCAGGCGTTCGGGCACGGCCTCCTGCGCTGTACTCTGAATCTTCGGCAAATGAATGAAGGGCAGCACCAGGCCGAGGACCACAACGGTCACTAGGCCGATCAGCAGCAGGCGGCGGAATCGGTCCTGGTCTTCCGGGTCATAGTCCCAGGCCAGCTCATAGGTGCGGTAGTACTGTGTCAGCTGCACGTTTAAGTACCCTGCTTAGCTTCAGGAACTGCGGCGGAGCGAGTCCGCAGTGACAGGTTTGTCCTTTTGCAGCAGTGCAAAGGAAATCTTGCCGTAGTCGGCATCCGTACAGGTGCTCATCACCTTCTTGAGCACCTCGTAGGGAAGCGACTTGTCGGCAAGTACGGTGACTTCACGATCCGCAATCTGCTGATCGGTCAGCGGCTGGCCTGTCATGCTTGGGCGCTTCAGCGCCACGGACAGCGCGGCAACTACCGGGGCGGTGCTGGCGCGCACCTCATCGATTGAGGCCACCGCCTCGCCCTGCACGTAGATCTCGTCCTTGGTCAGCGTAATCACGACCGTCTCGCGTGGCTTGAGCTGCGAGATCGACTGCGGCACCTCGATGCCCTTGGGGTTCTCGACCACCTGCACCTCGGTCGAGTAGACCAGCAGGAACGAGACCATCACGCTCATGATGTCGATCATCGGGATCAGGTTCAGTTCGGCGTCGGCCTTGTTGCGCAGCTGGTGCTGCAGCATGCGGCGCGCGCGGTTCGACATGCTCATGGCTTGCCTCCAGCGGCAGGTTCGTTCACCGGGGCATCGCCAATCGAGACATCGGGGAACAACTCATACTGCTGCGTGCTCAGGCCCGCATTGACTTCGGCGATGCGGGTTCGATCCATGACCTGCACCATGATGTCGTACGGCGTATCCGGCTCGAGCAGGACTGTGGCATCGGTTTTGTCAGGGAAGCGTGACTTGACGGTCTGCAGGAACTGCGTGAGGCCATCCAGATCGTAGCCGGTGGCGGTGTTGGGCAGAGTACGCAGCGGTCCGGTCGCACGATCAGCGATCACCAGATCATCCCGGTGCACGATCACTTCCAGGTTCAGATCCTTGGGCAGATCCACTGAGCTGGGATTGTTGGAGGGCAGCTTGAGCTCCAGGATCACGGTGCGGGAGAACACCGCGGTCATGAGCAGGAACGTGACCAGCACCGTGAAGATGTCGATCATCGAGACCAGCAGCAGCTCCGACGGCCGGCGCTGATGCCGCATCATTTTCTTGACGTTATGGGAGCGACGCATGCCGCACCTCGCTGTAGCCTGGCTTCACGAGTGAGTCCTGATCAATCCTTGTCCGGACGCCGCTCGGTGACTGCATTGAGGAATTTGACCGAGGCCATCTCGAGGCTATCAATCAGCTCTGTGGTCTTGGTCTGCAGCACCGCATGGATCACCAGCAGTGGGACCGCGGTCATCAGACCGAAGGCCGTACAGTTCATGGCCACCGAGATACTGGCCGAGAGCAGGTTTGCCTTGTCGGCCGGGTTGACCGTGGCGACGGCGGCAAAGGCATTGATCAGGCCGATGACGGTACCCAGCAGGCCGAGCAGCGTGGCGAGGTTTGCGAAGGTAGCCAGGTAGTGCGTGCGCTTTTCCAGGCGCGGCATGATATCCATCAGGCTCTCTTCCATCGCCTTCTCGATGTCATCGCGCCGGCGCGCGGTGGCGATGCGGGCCAGCCCGTAGCTCAGGATCTGCCCGATGGCAGAGTCTGACTTGCTGGTCATCTGGACCGCCTTCTGGAAATCGCCCCGCGCCAGCAGCGGCGACAGATCGTTCCACAGGGCACGATTCTTGAGTGCCGTATGGGTGAGCACTATGTAGCGCTCGATGGCGATGACTACGCCGATGACCAGTACCACCGCGATGGGGTACATCATCTCGCCGCCGCCCTGGAAGAACCTAATGATCATGCTTACAAATTGCATCGTCAGACTCCCATGCCTGATTCATCCGCTATAACGACTGAACTTAAAGTTCCCTGTGCCTACCGCGCAACGACCTACTTCTCATCCCCGGTCACCGGGGCTGAATTGCCCCCTGCCGCAGCCGGCTTGGCATCCGGCTGCAGGGCTTCGAAATAGCGGTTCTGGCGCTTGAATACGTCCCGATCGACCGGTGAGAGCACCTCATCGAGCAGGCTGTTGGGTGGTTGGCCGGGGTAGTCCCCGAGGCTCGGCCGCTTCCAGGGGACCACGTACATGACCTTGGGCAGTTCACGGTTGCCCGTAATCTGCGTGGGATCCAGCTCGACCGGTCCACTCGGTTTGGCCGCCGGGGCCGCCTGGGCGCCCTGCGTGGGCGCTAGGGCCCTTGTGCCCTTGCCCTTGGCCGGCGCCGGCACGGGGGTCGCGGCAGGTGCGGAACTGGCCGGCTCAGCCGAGGTATTGACGGCCGGATTGACATCCTCGGCCGCGTGGGCGGCCAGCGCTACGGCCGCCAGAGCGCCAATCAGGAGTAGGCGATTCATGAGCTGCCTCCGCTCAGTGGGGGTGCTGGGCCTGCCGCCGGCGCAGCGGGTGGTGGTGGCGCCGGATCGGCGGTGGCCGGCGCGGCAGCACCGGCGTCGATCGGAGCGCGAATGCCCGTGCGGTTGCGCAGCTCCGCAATCCAGCCGCTCACCGGCTTCTGCTCATTTGAGAGCGTCTGGTACTTGACGAATTCGCCCAGCGCCGTCGCCGGGTCACCCAGATACAGATCCAGCAGTACCGCCAGGTTGCGGTGCGCCGGGGCGTAGTCGGGATCGGCTGCAATGGCCTGCTCGTAGGCCTTGCGGGCCTCGGCGAATTTGCCCTCTTCGCGCAGCGTAATGCCAAGCTCGCTCCAGGCCGGTGCGTAGCCAGGCTCATGCTCGGTGGCCCGCTGCAGCGCCGCCTCGGACTCGGCCAGCCGACCGGCGCGCCGCGCCAACAGGCCCAAATCAATCGCAGGAACGGCGAGCATCGGGTATTGCAGCTCCATTTGCTTGAGTTGGAGTTCGGCTTCAGTGCCCTGGCCAGCGTTGATCGAAGCGACCGCACGCTTCAGATCAGCTGCCGCCCCAGCACCCGCCTCTGCCGGCAGCGCGCTGATCAGGACTTCGCTGCGCTCGCTCTTGCCGTAGCGGCCGGGACTCAGCTCCGCCAGTGCCTGGAAGCTCTTGCGTACACTCTCATCGTATACCCCATCGCGTGCACGCTGCGTGTTCAGTTCGTGAATCTTGATCGATTGCTCCTCGATCGGATCAGCCTGCTCCTCGAGCAAGGAATCGTACTGGTCACGCTCCTCGGCCGAGAGCTTCTTGGGCCGTTCCGAAGCCAGCAGATCGTGGGCGAGCGTTCGGTACAGCTCGGCCATCTCGTAGGTCGCCGCCGTCGTAGTCTCGGCCACCGCGTAAGCGGCCACTTCCTTGTAGTTCTGCACCGCCACTTCCAGTGCCTGCTTCTTCTCGGCCAGGGTTTTCTTGAGCGGCGCGACCAAGCGGATGGCCCGGAACGCATCCCGCGAGGGCGCGGCCAGTGCCAGCTTGGCTTGTGAGGCCAGGAAACGCGTGCGATCGGTGCGCGATGCACCGGCGCTGGCATCAGTGCGTACAATCTCGCGCTGCCAGTAGCTGACGCGCTCGCCATTCTGTGCCTTGGCGGCCAGCACCCGCAGGCGCTCGCGCGCTTCGATCGCATCGGGTATCGGGGTCGGATAGTGCTCGACGAACTGCTCGAGCATGGCCCTGGTACGCGCCGTGTTGCCGGATTTCTCGTACAGGTCCGCGGCCCTGAGGGTGGCCTCGCGCGCCAGGGCCGGATCCTCCCCCGGGCGTGCGGCAATGTGTTCGAACTCGACTGCTGCCGGCCCGGGGCGTCCGGCCTCCACGTAGGCCACGGCCAGTTTGTCAGTGACATCGGCACTGTACAGGCTGCTAGGATAATCGCGCCGGTAGGCCTCGAGCACGCCGATCGCACGGTCCCACTGCTTGGCCGTGATCAGTGCAGCGGCCGCATCATACTGGGCGGTAGCGATCACCTTGGAGCCCGGTGCGACGCTCGCCACACGCAGGAAATCATCGGCCGCCGCCGCTTCATCGCCGGCTTTGCGCTTGGCCTCGCCCTGGTTATAGACCGCGGCCGCCAGGCGCTCGCTCAGATCGGCATGCTCGGGCGCGCTCGCGCCAGTCAGCGCCAGCGCCTTGGTAAAGGCGGCCTCCGACTGATCAAACACGCCGAGGTTGAACTCGGCCTGCCCGATGATGGTCCAGCCGATGCGCTGCTTGGCCGAATCCACTGGCGGATTGCGGGCCAGCAGCAGCTGCGAGACCTGGATCGCGCGCGGCAGATCGCCACTGGCGAACACATCCTGGGCTGCATGCGTGAGTATCACCGCACTTTCCGGATGGTCGGGGAAGGTCTGTGCAAACTTAAGTCCTGATTCCATCTCCTTGGTGTGCCACGCGGCACGCTCTCCGGCCGGCAACAGCGGTTCCTGCTTCTGGTAGGAGACCAGTGCGGCGTAGCCGGCAGTGGCCGAGCGGGCACCGGGCGGATAGTGGTAGGCGGTGCGCTCGTACTCGCTCGCCGCCTCAGTGTATTGGTGGCTCTCGAACAGCGCTTCGGCCAGCAGGTAGTTGGTTTCCGCCGAGTCCGACTCATCCGGGAACCAGGCAAGGTAGTCGCGATACCACCCAGCCGCGCTCGAGTAGTCGTCCAGCTTCTTGGTCTGCTGGGCGGTCGCGTGGTAGTGTTCGGCCAGATCGTGCAGATTGGTCTTGAGCTGAGCCACCACCTCGGGGAAGGCCGCATGCTGGCGGTTCTGCCAGTACGGCGCCCCGAAGCCGTAGCTTCGCACGTATTCCTTCTTGCCCTCGAGCACCAGATCCGTGAAACCACCCTTGCTGTAGGCCTGGATTGCCTGCATCGACAGGGTGGGCGCGTGCGCGTCAATCGGATCCCGCGCCACAAAGGCGCGGTAAGTTGTGGCCGCATCCTGGTAGCGTTGCTTTTCCACGTACAGATTACCGAGCTGGGAATACAGCAGCCACGCGTAGCTGACCGAGCCGTGCTTGGCAAGCAGCTGATCGATCGAGTGGGCGCCATCGAGATAGGAGAAGGAGATACTCATGACCCGCAGCGTGTCCTCGGCCAGCTCCTTGTCGGTGCGCGGCAGCTTCTCGATATCGCGGCTGGCGCCAGGATGGCGCCGATCGATCAGCAGCAGATCGAGCACAGTGGCGAAGGACTCGAGGCTCTCCTCGTTCTGCGACTGTTTGAACAGCGACCAGCCGTGCTTGTAGAGGCTCTGCGGATAGAAGGTTGAGCCGTTCGGGCCCGCGGCAATGACCGCCGCATAAGCACTCTCGGCCTCCGGATAGCGCTTGGCGGAGAACAGCAGTTCGCCACGACGGAACTGCACTTCAGGAATCAGCGCGTTACTCGGGTACTGCTTGACGATGCGATCGAGCGTCGTGAGCGCGAGCGGGCTCTGGCCGGTCGTTTCGTAGGCACGTGCCAGCTGATAGAGCACCTGATCATTGCGCGGATAATCCGGATACGCTTTGAGCAGCGTCGAATACAGCCGGATTGCTTCGGCGCCCTGCTGATCGATCTGCGTCACTTCGGTGGAGAGCCGATCAAGCTCCCCGGACTCCAGGTTGTTGTCGCCCAGACGGCGCAGTGCCTCCGCACGCATGCGCGGATCGGCGTTCTGCAACTTCAGGAACGCCTGATAATTCTCCATCGCCTTGCCCTGCGTGCCCACGCTCGGGCCATCGGCATGAACTTCAATCCTGCGGTTGGACAGGCTTCCGACCGTCGGCGGCGGCGTACTGCTGTCGGCGGCCAAGGCGGCGGCGCCCGCTATGAGCAGCAGCAGCAGCATGCAGGCCGCGGACAGTGCGGATCTCATGGCGGTGTACCCGGCGCGGGCGCCGGAGCCGTGCCCGAATCAGGGACCGGCATCGGCGCTGGCGCATCCTGCGGGGCCGAGCCTGAGTCATCGGGCGCCGCCTCCTCGCCAGGAGCTGGCGGCGCAGGTGCCGGAGTCTTGGGCGTGGAGGCTCGATCGTAGATGTCGGCGAGCGCAAAGCGCGCCTCAACTTCGTACGCGGCCAGCCGGCCCTTCTGGGCGCCAAGTTCGTTCTGGGAGAGTTCCACGAGGTAGCCGTTCTGGCGCTGACCCGCGCTCGCCAGAGCCGCTTTGAGCGCGCTGATGCGCTGTGCGAGGGCTGCAATGCGCGCGGCGAATTCCCCGGTGTCGTTGGGCACGCTCTGGCGCGCACTTTGCACGCGCACCCAGCGGTTCTGCGCTTCGTTAAGTGAGGCATCCAGCGCCCGCAGCTCGCGCCGCTTGGCATAGACGCGCGCCTTGAACGCAGCATCGAGGCGCCAGTAGAGCACCCCCTTGATCAACTTGAGCTTGGCGCGCGCCTCATCCAGATCCTGCCCGGTCCCGGCGTTTGCGAGCGCCTCCTCCAACCGTCGCACGCGCTCCCACTGCGCCCGCTCCTCGCTCGTGCCCAGTGCAGCGACATCGCTCCCGGTCTCAATGGCGGTGAGCTCCGAGTCAATCGACCCGCGCTCAGCGCGCAGCCGGGTCGGCGCATCGGTCGCGAGCAGCGCGTCGGTCTTGGGCAGTTCCTGGTCGTAGGCCTTCTGCCGGGTGTCGATCATGGCATCGAAGGTATCCATGTCCTGCTGCTTGGTATCGAGCGTCGATCCCAGGTAGGTCAGATCACGGTAATTCTTCAAGCCTTCCTGAAAGTCGTTATCGGCCAGCAGTGCATACAGGTAGCGCGACTGCGGCGCATCGGGCAATTGCTTGAGCTGCCAGAACCAGCCTTGCTGCCCGTCCTTGTCGGCACTGAGCAGCTGATCGAGCAGATGGCCGTTGCCAATCTCATCGATGGCCGTATCCAGGCGCCCCGACTCCTCGTCAAAAGACTGGATCGCCGCCTCATAGTATTGCGCGGCCTGGGCACCAGCACCGAGCTGGCCGTAGGCCCACGGCACCGCGAGGTAGGATTCCTGGACCGCGGCATCGAGCAGGTTGCGATCGTGCAGCTCCAGCCACGGCACCAGCGCCTGCTGATAGTCCTTCAAACCGGCGTTGGCCCAACCGGCGCCCAGTAAAGCGCGCGTCGCGTACGGGCCCGTCAGGCGCACGCGGTTCAGTGCCACCAGCGCCGCCTGGGGATTCTTGGCCTGCAACCAGGCGTAGCCGAGTGCCAGATTGGCTTTATCGCGCAGCGCGAGCATCTCGGTACCGGCGACATCGAGCGTGCCGACCGCGGCCAGCACCCTGTCGGCCTCATCCATCCGGTTCTGACGCACGAGCGCCACACCCAGATTCAACTGTGCGTAGGCCATCCAGTAGGGCGATCCGTGCCAGTTGGCCAGCTGCGCCTCGGCCTCATCAAAGCGCCCCTGACGCATCAATGCGTTAACGGTGAGGTTCTGGCGCTCGGACTCGAGCTCGCCCAGGAGCTTGCCACTGATCCGGTGCAGCGCATCGAGGGTGCGATCGTAGTAACCGCGCGCATACCAGACTTTGGCGAGGTAGAACCAGGCGCGGTTGCGAACACCCGCGGGCACTTTGGTGGTCAGCAGCGCTTCGAAGCGCCGCCCGGCCTCATTGTGCATGCCGAGCGAGAGATACAGGCTTCCGGCCAGCAGCGCCGCGTCATCGGCATGATGCGGCATGCGATTCCAGTGCTGATAGGCCTCCAGGGCCGTCAGCGTATCGAAATCGGATTTGCCCGCATACAGGCGCCACAGCACATCGCCGTAGTGCAGATCCTGGACACGGATCGTGGCGAGCTTGTTAGACTCCGGCTTGGCGGCATAGGTCGGCGGCAGCACGCAGGTGCCAGCGAGCAGGCCAAAGGCAAGGGCGCGGAGCCGACGCATGCTGCGCCCTACTCCCAGTCTCGAATCTCAAATTCCGGCTGCTGGCGCCGGGCTCGATCCGTGATCTTCAACTCCAGGTATTTGGCGCCGACGCCTTTTTCGAATTTGATCGTTGCCCCACGCTTGTAGTCGCGCTCGTTGGGTCCCTTGCCGCTGAAGAAGGCCACAAGTTCATGCTGGCCGGACTTGAGGTTGCCGACAAACAGGCGCTGCACGCCACCTTTGATCAGAGCCGCGGTTTCGCGCGGCGTATACAGATAGTTTTCCACTTCCTTGTTATCGATCTTGAGCGTCAGGGAATCGAGCGCGAAGAAATCGCCGACATCCATCGAAACGAACACCGCCACCTGCGTATTGGCCGGATAGAGCAGTTCCTCTTCGAGCACGAACAGGTCGCGATTCAGATCGACGACGTCTTTTTTCAGACCCTGCAGATCCTCATCAAGACTGCGCGTGCCTTCGCCGGTGGCTGGCGCCGCACTGGGCGCCTCGGCCGGAGAATTCGCGCTTGGATCAGGCGCTGGGGCAGTGCTGGCAGGCGCCTCGCCCGTCGCAACCGGCGTATCGGCGGCCATTGCTGCGCCCGCGAGCACCAGCACCATGGCGCCGATCAGGCACCGACCACCCAGTGTTTTTAAATTCATAAAGATTGCGCCCACCAAAAAATATCAGCTTCCGACCCCACTCAATGGTCCGACCTGATCATCGAGCAGCGTGCGTACCTCCTGCACCAGACTGCCCTTATCGCGCGATGGGTCGCTATTCATATAACGAACCGTACCGCTGCGATCGATCAGCACTAACGTCGGCAACTGCACGACGCCAAACGCCCGACCGACTAGCTTCGAACGATCCAGCAGCAGCGGAAAATGCGTCCGGTGCTCCTGGGCGTAGGCCAGTGCGCGCGCCGGCTCGTCATCCACGCTGACCGCCAAGGTCGTCAGGCCGGCCGACTGGTACGTGCCATCGAGTGCATCGAGCGCACTGAGCTGCGCCGCGCAGGTACTGCAGTGGCTGCTCCAGAAAAGCAGCAACACGACATCCCCCCGATGCTCCGACAGGCGCACATTGCTGCCGTTCGCGGCCGGTAGTACGAAATCGGGAGCGTCCCGATCCACAGCTACCGCACTCGCGCTCCACAGCACCATGCACGACACGCTTGCGACCAGTGCGCGCAACAGACCGCCGCGGATCCGCCGAGAGGACTTGCTAGCTCCCGGGCTCCCGGCCGCAGCTGCTTCGCGGACCGACCCTTCGCATTTAACATTATTGAGGTATCGGCGGCGACCGTGATTGCGCAAATACATGACGTCACTCACATTTTTCAGGGAAGGCCGACAGAGTGTGCGGCAAGAACTGCCGCACGGGAATAGCCGGAAGCGTCGGCATGGCGCGACAGCGAGCCGTCCAGGACGTCCCTAGGGGCGTCCTGGACGGGGATCAGCCGAATCAGGTGATGACGCCGTTCGAAACTGAAGCGAGCTGCGGGAAGGCGATCAGACTGTCGTAGGCGGCTGCGCTGCCCAAGCCGGTGTTCAGGCCGCTGGCCCAGGTCATGTTCTGGAATGCGCCCGCCTGACCGTGCAGTGCCATGTAGTTGAGCACCACCATCTCGGCCAGCAGATTCACGGCCTGAGAGCCCGGGCTGCTGGTCGTATTGACCGAGCCACTCTTGTTGAAGCTGCCGATCTGGTTCATCAGTGCCGCGGGCTTGGCCTTCGGGTCATAAACCAGCATCAGCGACGCTGCTGTCGTGCTGCTGTCCGCGGTCCAGACGCCCTTGCCGCCGCCACCTACTGAATTGTCGACCATGCCATTCGAGAACAGCGAGCCGTCGCTGCACACGTAGATCATGATCGGTACGCCCACGCGGGCGGCGTATTCGATGCAGGCGCCGATGCACTGACCAGCCTTCAGGTCCCGCGCTTCGCCGGTCATTCGATCGCCGGTATGGTAGTCGAAGCCACCCATTTCGATCGTGCCGGCGCCGGCATGGCCATTCACGACCATTTTCATAACCGACGCGGTCGCCAGGAATTCCCGATCCTGCAGCTGCGCTGCGGTAAAGATACCGTTGCTGCCCACAATAAAGGGATCCAGCGTGGGATCGAGCGTCTGCACGGCATTGCCAAATTCGTTCACCAGGAAGGCGGACTTGACGTAGCTGCACTGCACCAGCTGCTTGGCCGCTGTGTCCTGGGCGCTGGGCAGCAGCGTACTGACGTTACCCAGCTTTGCCGCGCTGATGCGTTCGACCGACTCCAGGACCGAGACCGCATCGGCCTGATCAAGGGTGCCGACCAGGGCGCCCGTATTGACCAGTCCGGTGACATCGGAGGGCCTCGTCACAGTCACCGGAGCGACCTCGGGATTGATCATGTAGCTGGGGGCCAGCGAATTCCCGCCCGAGACCGTACTTTCGGTGCCGATCAGCACCAGCAGGTCGCCGGAAGCGCCATAGGTGTTTATTCCGTACATCGGATTGTGCGGGTTGTTCATCGTGTCCGTAGAGCTCACGGCCGGAATTACAGCGCCATTCATATTCGCGCGCGTGGTGGGGGCCGTCATCTGCGTGATACCGGCAAGGTAGGAGCTCTTGCTGTGCATCGCGATACCCAAGGAAGTATCGACGAAGCTGCCGGTGCCGACCGAGGAGTTGGGGATCATATTGCCCGGCAGGCCCAGCAGGCTGTAGCCCGCGGTACTGAGGAAATCGAGCTGCCCACCCGGACCGCCCACCAGCGCGTTGGAACCGGCGATATTGCCGCCCCCGGCGAGGTCAAACACGATGAACGGGACTTTGCCGGCCCCGGGTCGGATGTTGCAGGGACTGCTCGCCAGCGCTGCGATGTCCGGCGCAAGCTGTGCATAGGCCCTGCGGGGGTTCGCAAACATGCTGAATATCGAGCTGGCGCCCACCACGGTTGCCGTCGTACCAATCATGCCGCGCGCCAGAAAATCCCGGCGCGATACCGGCGCCGAATGGTTCAGGTTGCGCAGCTCATGGGGATTGGGCTGGCGAGTCTGGGGCCGGTTGCGTCGAATCTTCATGGCTTCAGCCTCTTGCTGGCAAAACTATTTGAGGGACAACGTCGCACTGCTCAGGATCGCAGTGCACGCAGCCATCGTGATGACGGGGGTCGTGTTCTTGGCCGGGTCCGAGCTCGCCAAGTTACTGATCAGGCTGTACAGCTCCGTGCGCACCTGGGCATCGCTCGGCATGCTGGCCAGATTCGCGCCGATCAGGTTGTTGATCAGCGGCGTGATCACCAGATCCATCCCGGCATTGGTACTGAACGCCTGGCTCGGCGGACTGCTGAAATTCATGCCCGGGAAGAAGGCCGGTCCCAGCGCCGGATCGTTGACCAGCGCCTGGCAATACTGCATCGCCAGCTGCGTGGTCGCGATATTTCCGGCCGAGTTTGCCGACAGGATGTTGTAGACCGGCGGCAGAGATTGCAGCACGTTCTGGTAGGTCGTGCTGACACCGGTGTTGAGCATCGATACGCCAGTCTGCTCCGACATCGTGGTGTTGATCTCGTTGAAGACACGCAGGCCGATATCTGAAACCGGTGCCAGCGTCACCTGCGGCGGTGCCGTCGGCGGGGTTTCGGTGTAGGTCCGCGTATGGCTGCCGATCTGTGCAAAGGTTAGGAAGAACTGGTCCGAGGTCGGGCCATTCTGCAGCGGAATCACCGTACCGATCGGCGAGATCAGCTGGCCATTAGTCGCGCTGTAGCTGCTCGAGTTGATGGTCACATTCACCGGAATGTAGGCCTGGTCCACATTGACTTCCGCGCCATTGACGCCGATGCGCATACCCTGGATTGATATCGTGCTGGGCGTGAACGACGAGTTCAGATTGATGAAGGTCGGCCGGTAGAACAGGTAGCTGTAGTTGTCATACTGGCTGGCCGTGAACATCACATAGGACTGCGAGGTACCGGTCAGGGCACTGACATCAAACAGCAGGAAGTAGGAGGCGCCGACTCCGGCAGCGTAGTTCTCCTGAACCTGCTGCTGGGTCAGGGCGATGTCGTGCACTGCCACGAAACGCACGTCGCCGGCCCACGGGCGGTCACCGGAGACTTCATTACCGATTAGGAAGGCGAAGGTGCTGTCCCAGTTGTTGAGCGCACCACCAGAGACGGTATCGGTGTCACCGGTAAAGTTACCGTTGACATAAAAGCGCCGGCCATTCACCGGATCGTAGGTCATCACGAGGTGCGTAAGGGCCGCCTGAGCAAACATGCCGTTGGCGTTGGTCATCAACGTCGGCTGCCCATTCAGGCTGGTGTTCGTGCTGCGGTTGAAGCCCTCGTACTGCATGGCATCCTGGGCCAGCGTGAAATTTCGTGTCATATCGCTACCGGAGTAGCTCACGACGTAGGCCTTGGTCTGCGTGACGTTGTTCGGATTGACCCACGCCTCCACCGTGTACTGGCCGCTGACGCTGATGCGGTTCAGCAGCTTGGTACTGGTCTGGGTCGTCGCCTGGGCGCTACCGCCGGCGACAATCGTGATGCCCCAGTTGCTGTCCCAGGAGACCTGGCCCTGCAGCGTCAGATCCATCGCGGGGTCGATACCGCTGGTGTCATACGCGGTCAGGCCGCTGCCTTCCTTAAAGGTCCACTTGGCAATGTCATGAGCGTCATAGCGATTTGCGCCCGAGGCCACTACGCCCTGGTTGAGCGTGAGTGCGCCGGAAGTGATCAGCGTCGGATCGACCGGCGTGATCGGCACGCCGGCGGCAAACGCGTTGATCGCATTGAGCATCGTCGTGGCGCTGTTCGGGCAGCTGACCGGGTTACCCCAGCAGTTGTGCGACTGCTGCGCCAGACGGATGTAGAACATCGACTGGGAAGTGTTATTCAGGTTGATCTCGGCCTGCGCATACTGGTAGGCCATGGCCAGGTTGGAGCTGGCGAAGAACGGCTGCTGTGGGCTGGCCGCGGTGTCCGAGTGGCAGCGGGCGCACCAGGCCGTGACCACCGGATAAACCGTCTGACTAAAGAGGGTCGGGTCCGAGGGGAAAATCTTCGAGGAGACCACGCTCTGCACCGGCGGAGCGGTGAGTGCGATCTGTGTGCCGCCGCTGGCGGCGCCGCCGCCAGCCCAGTTGGTGATCCAGGTGGTCAGAATGTCGGCGCAGGCCTGCGTGCTCGAGAGCCAGCAATTATGGCCGCCCAGGACCTTCTGCACCATCGTTGACTGACTGGGCGCCGAAAGTGTCACGACCGTAAGAGCCGCGGCGTAGGCCTGATTGATGTCATCAGTCCGGGCGAACTCCGGCACCTGGCCGCCAGCCTTGTGGCAGCTGCCGCAGGGCGGGCTGCCCGCCGCCGGGGTGGGCGAGGAAATATTGACCCACAAGTTGGTCTCGAAGGCCTCGACGTCGGCAGTCGCCGGTGCCGGGCCCGTGTAGGTTGTAGCCTGAGCGCTCGAACTCAGGTTCGGGTTCTGCGTGGTCGACGCGCCGCCGCCGGCGCAGGCGCCAAGCAGCAGAGTGGCGGCGACGATCAGCAGCCGGTGCGGGACGGTGAAGAGTGTTTTCACGTTGGTTATTTCCCTACTGGCCCATGCAATAAACAGCGGTTTCAGCAAATATGGTCTTCATGCTGTAGTTGTT
>Ga0182030_10000905_pt1 | contig 58941 bp, 53 predicted proteins | sample 812S3MmetaG_FD_121299 | JGI IMG/M metagenome (GOLD analysis project Ga0182030, IMG submission 121299) | Permafrost microbial communities from Stordalen Mire, Sweden - 812S3M metaG (Illumina Assembly) | ecosystem: Environmental > Terrestrial > Soil > Wetlands > Permafrost | place: Sweden... | reverse complement strand
AAACGCCGACGCCTCGCATCTACAATCTCTCCGGCCGCCCCGCTTTGGCGGCCGTTACTTAAATGACAGGGGGTGACAGAGTCTCGTTGCAGTTACTACGACATTTTCTCGTTGCAACAACACTGGTACCAACCTGTAGCATTGCCATAGGACGACGGAAAACGAAATCCCAAACGATATCGGGCACTTCCGAATGGCGATCCGGGGTTCCCTTAAAGAAAATGCCCCATCCCTGCGGTTCGCAAAGATGGGGCAAAGTTGCTGGCAGTTGCTGCTACGGGCGTCGCTACGGAACAGCCACGTAGGTCACAACTCCGTTCGTGATCAAGTCATATGACGGATCCACGTAGTGTGTTCCCGACGTGCGAGGAGCGGCCAGTAGTTTCGTCAAGTCGATCACGGCCAGCCAAGTGGGCGGAGTGAAATACCCATTGGCCATGAGCCCAATCGCATCGCCGGTGTTCGGACTCACATACGCGGTTACGGTATGCGGATCCAGCCCCTGCTCGAACGCATTTCCATCGGGTGTGTTCGGGAGCGCAACCGCCGCGTAATCCAGCACGGCAGGGGTGCCTGAACCCGATGTAGACGGAAGCTGAATTACACCCATCCAGTTCCCGCCGAATTCGCCGGTGGCGATTCCCAAATGGCTTCCCTGCGCGATGGCAATTCCGTCTGTCCCGGCGGCAAAGTTGCCGAACTCGGGGAAATTCTGGAATTGTTCCGCTGAGGTGGTCCAGCTTCCTGGAGTTCCCGGCGTAAACGTAGCTTGCGTCAAGTCTGCGATGAACAGTTCGGAAGAAAACTCGTCCGTCGCCAGAGCAATGCCGGTCGAGCATTCCTCCGCCGCTGAATCGAGTGTGCCGCCGACACTGTTGCCGAACTCAATTCCCGACGAAGTGTTGTATAGGTCGTAGACACCGCCTTCGTTCGGTGAGAGCACCAGGTTTCGGCCTTGGTCCCACAGAACGTCTTCCGATACCTCATAGGCTAGAGGCACAGGAGTACCAAATGCGCTGGTGGCAAGATTCAGGAACTGAAGCCCGCTTCCCGATCCTGAGCCGAGTCCGACGGTCACTACGGCCTGATTTGACGTTGCATTCATGGCCGCTCCGCAGGTAACACAAGCGCCGCCAGAGAAGCTGGTGTCTGCGGTCCCACCGCTCGCGAGGGTGCTATTGAGAGCGGATCCCGAAATCAGATAGACATCGGTAACGTTGGACGTGCAAACCGTTTCGCCGGTCAGCGCATTGGAAGCGCAGGAGTTAACTGCATTGGGGGTGGCTATGGTAGCCGATGTTCCCGTACCTTCGACTGGGACTACTGACAACCCGGTCGAGCCCGTGTCCCAGGCTCCGTTCGGAACGTAAGCGGTGACATTTTTTCCCTGCGACAGCAGGCCCAGAGAACTGCTCGGCTGGCAGGAGCCGGGTGGCGGCGAAATTGTGATGGTGCAGCCCTGAGTTGTCGTCCCTGACGAGTTGTTCCTCGAATCCACCACCTCGCCCGTGAACGTATCCGGTCCAGCAGTCGTTGGTGAGCCCGTAATCGCTCCCGATGACGTATTCAGGGTTAGGCCCGCAGGCAGCGCACCAGCGGAGATCGAGTATGTATATGGAGGTTGTCCGCCTCCTGCCACCAGGGCCGAGCTATAGGAAGCGCCTACTTGACCTGTCGATGACGGGCAAGCCAGCGTTGGAGGCGGCTCCGTGCCACCACAACTCAGAGTCGTCGGCGAAAATGCGATTACAGCCTTGGTTCGATCGACTGTGGCGAGGCCAGTCAACGTGTACGTGACCCCAGGGCTAAGGGTCACTTTGAAATGTGCCCAAGTCTCGCTCGTGGTTATAGTGAACGACTTGCCGTGGACTCCCTTTGGCCGTTCGACGTAGAAATTGTCCTTGATCTCGATGGGGCTCCCGGTGGACGGGGTCAGCGTGATTGTGTAACGGAGACGCTCGGGTCCACCATAGTCGATGATTCCGAATGTGAGCGTGAATCCCGTACAGGTGCCAACTCCGGTGCCCCCATTCAATTCGCAGGCAGCGGAGGGAAGTGCTTGCAATAGCAAGCTTGCGAGGACCAGGGTCCATGAAAACGAGCGGAAGTTCATAAATCTCTCTCCTGATTGATTTATTTTTTTTGCTTGCTTTGTTGGCTTCGAGTCGCGGGACCATCCTGATTGCACCGCGCGACAGCGTGTTTTAGTCGCGATTAAATCTCTTTGAGTTTTCCTAGGTAATGGCCCAACATCAAAACAACCGCGTAGAAAAGACACCCCAAAAGAATAGCTACGCCCCTCGCGTGTAAGGGTTCGAGTTCAAGAGGCAGCTATGTGCAGGAGAGTCTGAAATGGAGAATAGTGTTTGTCAAGTCAAAAAACTAAATCGTGTCAGAGTCCGCAACGAGGTTGCAACACTTTGCATCTGGCAGTCTGCGTTCACTAATTATTTCAGCCTAGCCCTTAACCGCAACTTGGTTCCGTGGCGCTGGCGTCGGCAGGAACGCGTTGAGACGTAGAGTGCTATGATATGCGAATTCATCCGGCCACCGGATGAAGGCGGCAACTGCCGATTCCCCGATGCGCTTTCGACGCAGACTTCCCATTATTGCTGCTGTCGTCGTGATCGCAGCCACCGTTGCGTTCGTTGTATTCCTCCGCCAACACGCCCCGCCCGAAGCTGCCCGGCTGCTGCCCGGCGCGGACGGGTTTTTCTATGTCAATCTGAAGTGGATTCGGACTTTCAACGCCGCGCGCCAGCTGCCGCCAGTGTCGCGCGATCTCGAATATCAGAAGTTCGTGGACGAGACAGGCTTCGAATTTGAGCGCGACCTCGAAGAAGCCGCCTTCGCTGTGCACTATCCCAGGATCTGGGGCGACGGGACGGCCGGATCCTCTCCTGAGCCGCGTTTTTCCGAAGTATTCGTGGGGAAGTTCGACTCCAACCGGCTGATTCCTTATCTCAAGAAGATTTCCTCTTCGGTCGAAAACTATCGCGGCTTCGATATCTACAACATTCCTATCGAGGGCCGCACGGTCCGGGTCGCCGTGCTCTCGTATGAGAAAGTCGCCGTATCCAATCACCCCGATCCGGAGGTGATTCGGGGGATCGTCGACCGCTCGCGCAAATTGGCGTCGCCCTTCGGGGGACCATCGCTTCTGAGAAAATTTTACGAGCAGGTGCCACTGGCTAGCTCAGCGTTCGCGATTCTGCGCGTGCGTCCTGCGGAAATGAGCTCTCTTGGCGGCTTCGGCAGCTGGTTCCTCCTGTTTACAAAGCCGGCCGTTGCGGTGATTTCCGCCAGGAGTCTCCGCGTGCTCCATTTGCGGGCTGAGGTTTTCACCGACAGCGAATCCGATGCACAGACCATTGCCGACAAGGCCAGCACGTTTCTAAGCCTGTTTCATGCAGCCGAGGGGAGTGTGGGCACACACGGCACGGACGCCGACGTCAAGACTTTTTTCGACAGCTTGAAAGTCGAGCATTCCGGAGATCGAGCGATTCTCACAGCGATCATACCGCCGGGATTCATCAATAAGGCGCTTATGGAGGCTCCTGGCAATGACGCGCGCCCGGCAGCCCATACGCCCGCCACATCCGAAAGAGCCCAAAAACCGTAACTGCTACAGAGGCCCGGGTAACGTTACAATGGATGAATCAGAAAGAACTTATGACCAGTTTGCCATTACCGCTCGCGGCCTTCTGTGCAGGCCTTATTTCTTTTCTTTCGCCTTGCGTGCTTCCACTCGTGCCGGGTTATGTTTCTTTGATCTCGGGTGCGGGCATTGAGGAGCTTAAGTCGAGCGAAGGCCATCTGCTGCGTAAGCTGATGCTCAATTCCGCGGCCTTTATCGTCGGTTTTAGCATTGTCTTTATCACGCTCGGCGCAATCTCCACCGAAGTCGGCCAGGTTCTGGCGCAATACAAATCTCTGATCGCTCGCGTAGCCGGAGTGGTCATCATTCTCTTCGGCCTTCACCTCACGGGCATATTTCAGATCAAGGCGCTGCTTGCCGATACGCGTCTGCATAGTCTGAAGGGCGGCACTTCGCCGTGGGGAGCGTTTGTCATCGGCTTCGCGTTTGCCTTCGGCTGGACGCCCTGCGTGGGGCCCATTCTCGCGGTTGTGCTCGGATTTGCCGCGGCACAGGATACGGTTTGGAAAGGCATCTTCTTACTTGCCATTTACTCGGCCGGACTTGCCGTGCCATTTTTGCTTACGTCGCTCGGCATTGAGCGCTTTCTCAAGTTCTACAACCGCTTCAAATTTCACATGCACGCGGTGGAAGTCGCGAGTGGATGTTTGCTGATCGTTTTGGGAGTTTTGCTGGTGCTTGGGCGGTTTACGCTCATCTCCGGGTATTTCTCCTTTTTGAATCGATTCGCTCTCTAACTGCCGGGGGCTGGCGTTTGAGAGGATATAATTGGGTTAACGCGGTGTTCCGCCTTTTATGAGGCAGAGGCAATAAGTGCAAAGAAATCCTTTAATCTTGTTCTTTGTAGTGGCCTTGGTCGCGGTCATGTTGTTTGCCGGACTTCGCATGTCGCACCAAAGCGGCGCTGCTGCCATTTCCCCCAGGAATGGGCAATTGATGGGCGCGATCGCTCCCGATTTTGAGTTGCAAGCGCTGGATGGAAATAACCTCAAACTCTCAACCCTGCGCGGCAAGGCGGTTCTTCTGAATTTTTGGGCCACCTATTGCGAGCCCTGCAAAGTTGAGATGCCTTGGTTTGTCGAACTACAGAAGGAGTACGGCCCACACGGTTTCCAGATTGTCGGCGTTGCCATGGATGACGCCAGCACTGATGACATTGATAAGTTCGCTAAAGACATGGGCGTGAATTACCCAATTCTGCTTGGCAAGGAGGCGGTCGGCATGAGCTATGGCGGCGTCAACGTGCTGCCCACGACTTTTTTCCTTGACCGAAGCGGCAAAGTAATTGCCCGCGAATTCGGCCTGCAAAGCCGTAGCGTCTTCGTCGATCACATCAAAGAGGCTCTTGGCCAGGCTGGCGCCGTACAGGCTCAGAAGTAACCTGCAACGCCATTTAATCTTGTTTAACTCAAGAAGTACCCTGAGGGCACACACCGAGTAAGATCAATGCACAGACGGACAGTATTTCTGACATGCACGCTTCTGTTGGCCGCCTGGGGTGGGGCGGAGGAGGGATTCGGCCCGAAAGGCCCGGTTGTTAACATGGCGCCGGCACCGTTAGTTCGTACCTTGCAGGGCCAGCCAGCCACGGTCCCTCTTTCCTTTAACGTCGCCGACGGGTACCACATCAACTCCAACCATCCCAACTCCGATTTTCTGATTCCGACCGCGCTCAAGATCGAGGCCACAACCGATATTGTTGTGGGAAAGATTGTTTACCCCGTTGGTCAGGACATGAGCTTTGCTTTTGCTCCCGACGAAAAGCTCAACGTCTACACCGGCGATTTCAAAGTAGACGTTATTGTGCACCCGTTGCGCTCAGTCGAGCCCGGCAAATACGTGGTTCGGGGAAGCCTCAAATACCAGGCCTGCGATAAGGCAGCTTGCTATCCCCCAAAGACGTTGCCGGTCAGTTTTGACGTGAGGGTTACCAAAGCCCTGGCGGCACCTTCGGCGAATCCCGCCCAAAGCCCGCACGCACACCAGTAACGGGTTATTCGTACCGCAGACTCTCCACAGGATCCAGCAGCGCGGCGCGCGTTGCCGGGATCGTTCCGAAAATAATCCCGACCAGCGACGAAACGGCGATCGCAATCAACGCCGACAACCCGGAAATTGGAATGCGATATTCGGTGAGGAACCGGACGGAAAATGGAATGGCCAGCCCAACGATGATGCCGGCCACGCCGCCAATCAGCGAGATCAAAATCGCTTCCGACAAAAACTGAAAGCGGATTTCACGGTTGGTTGCACCCATCGCCTTGCGAATTCCGATTTCGCGAATTCGAGCGCTTACAGTCGCCAGCATGATGTTCATGATCCCGATCCCGCTCACCAGCAACACAACCAACGAAACGGCGAGAAGAACGGCAGTCAGCGTATTGGCTGTCTTATCGGCCACCGAAAGCAGTTGGGTGAGATTTGAGACTTTATAAACCGATTCCGGACGGTGCCGTAATTGCAGCAGGCGCTGAATCTGCGCGGTAATGGGAATAACCAGCGATGGGTCGGCTGCGGAAAAATATATTTGCCGCACATTCGGCGTCGCCCGGAAAAAGCGGATCACCGAATATGGGATCAGCATGGTGTAGTCAGTTACTTCCGACTGGCCGAACGTGTCCACGCGCTCGCGAAACGTTCCGATAATCGTGAACGGCAGTCCGGTGAGCTTGATCGTTTTCCCAAGCGCGGCCTGAGACGAACCGTAAAATTCCCTGGCGTATTTTTCGGTCACGACACCGACTTTGTTGTGCTGTTGCGAATCTTCTTTGTCGAAAAATCGCCCCGCAAGAACGATTAGGTTACGGACATCCGCATAGCCGGAGTCCACGCCCAGGACCTGCAGGTCCCGCTCTTTGCCGTTGCCCACCGCGACGTGCTCAAACATCGGCACCACAGGCGATGCAGCCGCGATGCCCGGTACCTGCTCCTCGACGGCGTGCATGTCGTCGATCGTCAGTTCGTCGGCGCTGGTCATGCTGATGTGTTCGCCCTGCTGATATTCAGCCTCAATCATGTTCGCGCCGATGCCTTGAATCAGGTTGAGAACGTATTGCTTGCCGGTCAGGCCAATCGTCGTCACCAGAATTAACGACGCGGTGCCGATCATCATGCCCAGCGATGTGAGCAGAAAACGCACTTTGTTGGTCCGAAACGTATCGAACGCAAATCCGACGATTTCGCTCAGTACGAGCTGCGGGCGCGTGCTTACAGCAGTCGAGATGTCGGCGGCGGTTGGCAAAGGCAGTCTGTTTAGATGCTAACTGCGGTCTCGGGACTCGGGCAACCCGCCTTGGTAGCAAAGCGAGCACCGTCCCGCCAGGCCGAGCAGGCATAAGCGGCGAGCACGACGAAGATCGGGTCCACAGGCCGCAGGTAGTAAGTTTCAGGATGCGAAAAATAGTAAGCCGCGGGAAAGCACACCAGCACAATGGCAAAACGCACCGCCAAAGGCCAGTCGATCCGAAACGCGCGCCACAGGCCGATCAGCGCCAGCAACGAGGTCGTTGTCTGCACGAAGATGTTCGGCGGATCGAGCGGCTCCTCTTTGAGGTACTCTCGAGAAAGGCTCCAATAACCCGTCCAGGTATAAATGGCGCGGCGCAGCGTCATGCACGCGTACCAGCGTGAATGGGCATGAATGTAGGCGGTGGCCTGCTGGCGCTTGTGCTCCATGTAAGCGATTTCGCCATCACGCTCGTACTCAGCCTGCTCAGCCGCATTGTGATTGGGGTGCAAGCCACGGTTTACCCAGGAAGTGGAGTAGCCGTTATTTCCGATATAGAGCTCCAGTCCATAGCCGCTGCGGATGGGGATGAACTTATGGAATAGAACGTAGTCGCGCACGATCCAGGGCGCGATTACCGCAACCGCAGCCACCGCAGCTACTGCGCCGGGTGCAAGCGAGGAGCGTCGTTTGCGCCAGCGCTGAAAACAAGTCCAAAGCCCGAGCAAGGGAACGACCGAGAGAATGACAGGCTCGGTGAGAGCGGTCACGCCGCCCAGCAGGCCGAAGGCAAGCCAATGCACGAGATTGTTCGACTCTTCCAGTTCGATCGCGAACAGAAACAACCAACAAAGCAGGAGCGCAACCAGGCATGTGGACCAAGCCCAATCGGCTCCGTAATAGACTCCGTAAGGAAAAAACGCCCAGCCCCATCCCGCCCAGTTTCCGGCGCGATCGCCAAACGATTTTCTGGCGACAAGAAAAATCGGAATGCAAGTCAGTGCGGAAAGCACGCTGTTTAGCGCAAGTGCGGCGACGATGGAGGTTACCGTATAAACGCCGAACACCTTGAAAATGCCCGCGAGAATATACGGATACACGGGAGGCAAAAGCGCGGAGAGTCCCGTGTTGGCGAGCGGATTGCCAAAACCGTGGCCTTGCGCGATGGATCGCCCGATTCGCCCAAAGGCCCAATGCTCCAGGACGAACGGGTCGAGCCAGTCGCGATAAACGAAGGGGATGACGGCCCATCGCACCACCGCCGCAGTAACGACCGTGGGCACGTATGGGGGCCAGCGGCGAGACTTTACGCTATCTGAAACGGTTTGTGTTTTAACGTGCAACTGCATCCTTTCCCAAACGGCACACCAACACGCTGCGATTCTGGTATGGGCAAGCCAGTCCCGCAACTCCGGGGCGCGCAAGCACAACCCAATCAACCCCAAATTCCTGACGGAGCTTTTCGAAATCGACGGCTTGAAAATTGCGCCAGCCTTCAATCGCGCTCACTTCCCTCAGCCAGCGCGGCGCCAGCGACGGAACACGCGCAGCCATGCCGCCATCTTTTATAAAATCGGCGAGCGCGCTGCGCTCCGCCAACGCGCGAAAGCCGTGAAAATCTTCTCCCGGCAACTGCATGTAGCGCGGATCGAGCGCAAACAAACTATCGACCGTGGTATTCTCACGAACCCACACGAACGCGTTCAGCCAATCATTTTGCGGAGATCGGCCCGGAAGTTCAAGGTGCAAGCTCGCCGGATAAAGTTGTCTCTGCGCGTAGAACATGCCAAGCCCTAGCGGAACGAAAACAAGCACCCAGCGATAGATGTGCCGTCCCAGAGCATATCGCCCAAGCAGTCCCCCCGCGATCAAGAAAAACAAGAGATAGACCAGATGTAAATAACGCATCGGCTCGAATGGACGCAGACGTTCAAGCTGTGGCGGCAACATGATGGTCAGGCCCACGGCAGTTTGAAAAATAGCGAAGTAGACGAGGCGAGTCGTAAAGCGCTCGAGCACGGCGGATCCATTTCGCTTCGCGATCCAACGGAACAGCCATAGGATCGCCACCGGACCAAATACGCCCAGCCATTCGTACCAGGCCCACCGGTTCAAATAATAGAAGCTGCGCGTAGAAGCCGCCCGGCGCCAGGCATCGGAAGCGGGCGCGAACAGCCAACCTAGTGGCAGCCAACTCGGCAGGAAAAGCGCCGCTACAGCGGAACTCGACATTCGATCCGCGCTACTTTGCCAGCCGAGAAACAGGCAGAACGAAATTCCGAAACTCGCCATAATGGCGTGGTTGGCGAAAGCAAAGGCGAGAAGCAATCCGGACACAACAAAGCGCCTGTCGAGCGTGGCGACAATGGCACACACAATCGCAGCCGTCGCCAGATTGCGCGGGTGCAGATACTGATCGGCCAGGTCGATCGCCGTGCCTGAGACCGGAATCGTGAGCAGCAGCGCAACCAGCGTGACCGCAGCCCATTGCGCAGGCGTTTCCGCGAAGCATCGCCGTGCAATTTGCCGGCAGCCCCAAAGTATCAAATAAATCGAAGCGATCTGCCACAACAGCACAGCCCAATCCAGCGGAAGGTGAGTCATGCGAATTGACGCGGCGATTAATTTGTCGAAGATCGTTGCTTGAAATTGCAAACGAAAAAAATCGGCGTCATGCGGAAAAAGCGCAGGGTTCAGGTTCCGCTTGATGGCGGCAAGATAGAACGCGTCATCCTCCAGGCCGGGATGATAACCCAACACGAGCATCGCAATGAGCGTGAGCAGAAGGAGGACGGCGAGATCGCGTATGCCGGATTTTCCGGCGGGCGCCGGCGCCATTACGCCCCTGGGCTGTCGGCGACGCCGTGTTGATAATACTGACGCTCAAGACGGCGGCCGCTTTCGCTAAAAATCCGAAACTTCGCCAGGCCCCACCGTTGCAGGGCAAACTGCGCCGTGGTCGCCAGCACGCCGAATCCATATTTCACGCTTCGGCGGAAGTTGATGGAGGAAGCCTCTTCAAAATATTTGGTGGGGCAGGAAACTTCGCCGATGCGAAAACCGAAATGCACGCACTGCGCGAGCATCTGGTTGTCAAAAACAAAGTCGTCGGAATTCTCCAGCAAGGGGAGTTTCATCAGCACGTCGCGGCTGAAGGCACGATAGCCAGTGTGATATTCCGACAATTTGACTCCGAGGAACATGTTTTCGAAAGCGGTCAGCAGGCGGTTGGCGACGTACTTGTAAAACGGCATGCCGCCGCTCAGCGCGCTGCCTCCAATGATGCGCGAGCCCAGCACGACGTCGTAAACGCCATACGCGATCATGCTCACCATGGAAGTGACCAGCAGCGGTGTGTACTGATAATCGGGGTGCACCATGATGGCAACATCGGCGCCCGCGGCCAGCGCCTCGCGGTAGCACGTCTGCTGGTTGCGGCCATAGCCGTAGTTGCGGTCGTGGACGAAGTGTCGCAGGCCCAGCCGGCGCGCCACTTCCACCGTCTGATCGGAACTGTGATCGTCCACCAGGATGCAGACGTCGACGATGTCGGGAAGTTCCCGCACCGTCGCTTCCAGCGTTTTTTCCGCGTTATATGCGGGTAAAACCACGGCAATACGTTTGCCGTTGATCATGCAAAAAACCTCAGGCCGATTTAAATGATAACCGAAACCAGAATGAATACCCGAGTCTCCAGGAAGACCGCCCGAAGAACCTCGTACGCGCAGTCGTGCGTCCTGCGCGCTCAAGTCAGGCTTCACGCGCTTGGGTTAAGATAACCTGCTCACGCCTTTGCATTTTCGCCGTCGAAGGAACCTATGAACAAAATTGCATATTGCCTGGCCATTCTGTCGCTTTTTGTATGTTGCGCGGCTTTTGCGCAGACCTCGCCCTCATCCGCTCCCGTGCCGCCTTACTCGCCGAGTCTCGATCTCACCTCCATGGATAAATCTGCCGATCCCTGCGTCGATTTTTATCATTATTCCTGCGGCGGATGGCAGAAGAAGAACCCCATCCCACCCGATCAAACCTCGTGGTCGGTGTACGGCAAGTTGTATGAGGATAATCTGAATTTCCTTCGCGGCATGCTGGAACAGGCGGCCCAACCGAACCCGCAGCGCTCCGCTGTTGAACAAAAGACGGGAGACTTCTTCGCCGCCTGCGTGAACGAAGCCGCCATCGAAACACAGGGACTGGCTCCGATTCAGCCCGAGCTAGATGCCATCGCTCAGGTTCAATCGTTAAAGGATCTGACTCCCCTGGTCGCGCGGCTGCAGTTTACATATCGCCAATATTCCTATTCCAGCCCAATGCTGTTCGCGGCCGGTTCTGCGCAGGATCCCGACAATTCCGAGCAGGTGATTGCCGACGTCGATCAGGGCGGACTCGGGCTTCCCGACCGGGATTACTACACCAAGACCGACGCGAAATCGAAGGAGATCCGCGAGCATTATCTACAGCATGTGCAGAAGATTTTCGAACTGGCTGGGGAAAGCCCGGCCGCGGCAAAGAAAAATGCCGCGACCATCATGCGCATAGAGACCAGCCTGGCGGAAGCTTCGCTGACGCGCGTCGACCGCCGCGACCCGCACAAACTGGTGCACAAGATGAAGGTCGCCGAACTTGCGCAAATGGCGCCCAATTTCGACTGGGCGGCGTATTACCGTGACCTGCAGTACCCGCAGTTCGAGATTCTCAATGTAGACGCGCCCGAGTTTATCAAGCGAGTGAACGCGCTGCTGTCGTCCGAACCGATCGACAACTGGAAAACGTATTTTCGTTTTCAGGTTGTCAACACTTCGTCGCCTTATCTGTCCTCCAAATTCGTGGAGGAAAGTTTTGACTTCTATCGTAAGTATCTGCGCGGAGCCAAGGAGATGCAGCCCCGGTGGAAACGCTGCGTGGAATACACCGACTACAGCCTGGGCGAAGCGCTGGGGCAGGTGTATGTCGCAAAAGTCTTCTCGCCAGAGCTCAAACAGAGCACGCTCGACATGGTGCAGCGCATCGAAACCGCCATGGGAGAACGCATTCGCGCGCTAGATTGGATGAGTCCGGAAACCAAGCAGCAGGCATTGACCAAACTTGCGGGCATCCGCAACAAGATTGGCTATCCCGACAAGTGGCGCGATTACAGCTCTGTGAAGATCGTTCCCGATGACTTCGCCGAAAACGTGAAACGCGCGCACGAGTTTGAGAGCCGGCGCGACATCAACAAAATTGGCAAGCCGGTCGACCACGGCGAATGGGATATTTCCCCGCCCACTGTCGACGCTTATTACAATCCGCAGATGAACGACATCAATTTCCCGGCGGGAGTTCTGCAGCCGCCGCTCTATGACGTCAAAATGGATGACGCTCCAAATTACGGCGACACCGGCGGCACCATCGGGCACGAACTTACTCATGGCTTCGACGACGAAGGAAGTCAGTTCGACGCTAAAGGGAACCTGAAAAACTGGTGGACTAAAGAAGACCGGGAAAAGTTCGACGCCCGCACAAAGTGCGTGGCTGACCAGTATTCGCGCTATGTCGCGGTGGACGAAGTTCACGTAAATGGCGAGCTGACGCTGGGCGAAAACGTAGCCGATCTGGGCGGAGAAATCCTCGCCTATGTAGCGTGGAATGAGAAAGACAAAGACGCCAACCTGAAGCCGGTCGATGGGCTGACTCCCGAGCAGCGTTTCTTTATCGGCTTTGCGCAGTGGGATTGCGCCAATGAGCGTCCCGAAGATTTGCGCATGCGCGCCATGACCGATGAACATTCACCCGCGCAAGACCGCATCAATGGCGTCGTGGTAAACATGCCGGAGTTCCAGCGGGCGTTCCAGTGCAAGGCGGGCCAGCCCATGGTCGCGCCGGCCGATAAGATATGTAAAGTGTGGTAGCCCTCTTGATGCCGCGATTAGATTGGAGCGCGTTTGTGAGTAAGTTCGTCCGGAATTGTATCTCCGCTTGTCTTTTCGTTTTCTGCGTCGTGTCGGCGGGAACGGCGCAGAGTTCCGCGCCTCCCAAGCCGCTGACGATTGAAGCGATCTTTGCGGAAGGCGGCATCACCGGCCGCGCGCCGGAGGATATCAAGTGGAGTCCCGACTGCACGAAGGTTTCTTTCGTGCAGCGCGACGATTCGGGCGACCACGGCGAGCTCTGGTACGTCGACGCGGGGACTGGGGAAAAGAAAGTTCTGGTCAGCGAGGTGAAACTCGGTCAGCTTGCGCCGCCAAACTCCGCCATTCGCGACGAGCGCGAAAAGGAGCGCGTAAGCCGCTATCGCGTTGCGGCATACCTGTGGTCGCCGGATTCCAAGCATCTGCTCTTTGATTCGCAGGGTCAGCTCTGGTATTACAGCCTCGATACTGGCACGGGTGTACAACTCACTTCGTCCTCCGATCCGAGTGAAGACCCGAAGTTTTCGCCCGATGGCAAGCGCGTTGTGTATGTGCGCAAGCACAGTCTGTATGTACGCGCGGTTTCCGGAGAGCAAGAAGAGCGCCCGATCATCCAACCCGAAAAGGACAAGAATAAGGACAAAGATAAGGATTGCAATTGCAACAAAGGCGATGACAACATTCTGAATGGAGAAGTGGATTGGGTTTATGCGGAGGAGCTCGCCGTGCGCAGCAATTACTTCTGGTCGCCGGAAGGCCACGACATTCTCTTCCTACAAATGGATGAGAGTCGCGTTCCTGCTTATCCCATCACCGATTGGCTTCCCACCCATCCTCACGTCGATCAGGAAAAATATCCGCAGCCGGGCGATCCCAATCCCGCAGTGCGGTTGGGAGTGGTCTCGGGCGAAGGCGGCAAGCCGCGCTGGATCAAGCTCACCGACGACGAAGATATTTACATCCCGCGTTTCGGCTGGATTCGCGACGGATGGGCTTGGGCCGAGGTCCTGAACCGCAAGCAGGATCGGCTCGACCTCTACTTCATCGATACGCATTCGAGCAAGACGCGTAAAGTGCTCACCGAGTCCGAGCCGGAAGCGTGGGTGAACGTCAATGACGATTTCCGCATCCTTCAATCGGGTGATCGTTTTTTGTGGACGAGCTGGCGCGACGGGCACACCCACATCTATCTCTACGGTTTTGATGGGTCGAATCCGATTGCTGCCGATGCCAAACTTGAGCGCCAACTGGAAAGCGGGGATTACGAAGTTCTCTCAATCGACTGCGTTGACCCGGATTCCGGTACGGTATTCTTCACAGCGAACAAAGCTGACCCGCGAGAAGAAAAACTCTTTTCCATCGCGTTCGACGGTTCCGGGATGCAGGCTCTTTCTTCTGAGCCGGGCCACGATTCGGCCGTATTCGCAGGTAATGGCAAGTATTATGTGGATACACATTCGGCCACGCTCAGCCCGCCGCACGTCTCAGTCTGCGCGTCGTCCGTGGCTTCCGGTAAACCGGCGGCCGAGCGGTCATGCCAGCAAATCTGGGAAGGCCGCAGCATCGCCGACTACGATCCCGTTACACCCAAGCAGCTTGAGGTCAAGGCCGATGACGGTACGCCGCTCTACGGATATCTGATCCTTCCGCCAAACGCCGACGCGAATGCTAGGGTTCCTCTGATCGTGTACATCTATGGAGGTCCCGCTGACCAGACGGTGAAAGATGCGTGGGGCGGCACTACTGCGCTGTTCCACCAGTTGCTTGTGAAAGAGGGCTTCGCGATTTTTTCGGTCGATAACCGCGGCACGCCGAATCGTGGCAGGAAATTTTCGGCCGCCATTCGCGGACAGTTTGGGGGAATCGAACTCGCCGACCAGACGGCCGCGCTCGACCAACTCTACTCTCAATATCCTCAGCTTGACCGCGTCCGCACTGGCATTTGGGGATGGTCGAATGGCGGCTCGATGACGGCCTACGCGCTTACGCATACCGACCGGTTCAAGGCGGGCATCGCGGTTGCACCCATTACTAACCAGCGTAATTACGACTCGATTTACACCGAGCGCTACATGGGCCTGCTAAAAGACAATGCCAAGGGATACGACGATTCCACCGTCACCGCTGCGGGTCGGCTGAAGGGTTCGTTGTTGCTGGTTCACGGTACGAGCGACGACAATGTGCATTTTCAAAACACGATTCAGATGGCGGATGCCTTGATCAAGGCTGGAAAACAGTTTCAGCTGATGATCTATCCCAACAAGACGCACGGAATCTCGGGTCCGGGAACACGCACACAGCTGTTTCACATGATGGAAGACTTTTGGAATAAGGAGCTAAAGTAGCTTTCAGCCCTCAGCCCTCAGGAAGAGCTTTAGAGGTACGGTTCCTGGCTGAGCTTGAAGAGCTGGTTTGAACTGATGGCTGACAGCTACTGCGGTATCGGATCGATTATGCACAGAATCTCTCTTGGCGATTTCGAACTTACTGTCGTTTCCGACGGAACTTACTTCCTCGATGGCGGTGCCTTTTTTGGCGTGGTGCCGAAGACCATGTGGTCGAAGAAAACAACGCCGGACGATCTAAACCGCCTTGATGCCGGCCTGAACTCGCTGCTCATCCGCACCGGCGACAAAAACATCCTGGTCGAAACCGGCATCGGAAACAAGCTTCCCGATCGGCTGATCCAGATTTATAAGCAGCCTGCCAAACTGCTCGACAATCTGCATGCGGCCGGAATCGCGCCCGAAGATATCGACGTCGTTATCAATACTCACCTTCATTTCGATCACTGCGGCTGGAACACGGTGCGCAAGGGCGACCAAATCGTACCCACATTTCCCAACGCCACTTATTATGCGCAGCGCAAGGAGTGGGATCACGGCCGCCTTCAACTGGAGCGCGATGCTATCAGTTACATGAGCCCGAACTACGACCCGCTCATCGAAAGCGGGCAGATGGAATTACTCGACGGCGACCGCGAAATCGTTCCGGGTGTCTCAGTGAAAGTCTTCCCCGGCCACACCGCGAGCATGCAGGCTGTGATTGTTGAAAGTGGCGCAGGGAGCGAAAAAATGACAGCGTGTTATATCTCCGACCTTATCCCGACCAGCATGCACATCGATTTGACCTGGGTGATGGCGTTCGACTTATTCCCGCTGACGACGATTGAAAGCAAGAAGAAATATTACGCGCAGTCGATTCCCGAGCGCTGGCTGACGGTGTTCACGCATGATGACCAAACGCCGTGGGGATATGTGGAAAAGGGAGATCGGGGAAGGCTCGCGCTCAATCCTGCCTAGTTGCGTCCTGGGATGAACACTCCGCAGAGACGGCGGTTCGGTCCGTTCCGGCTCCGATCCAGGATGACCGCGTGGATGGCAGAAAAAAGCTAACTGCTCTGTTAACCAAAAAAATAATGCCAGGTACCCCCCCCCTCCCCCACTCAGATTCCCGGAAGCCGTTTGGGATCAATTGTTTACCCGCAAAGTATTAGAAAATAAGGAGTTGGCGGATAAAATCGCGTTTTCCGGCAATTTTTCATAGCTACTTTCGTGGACATTCGAGCGGAATTCGGCAAGTATTCGGCGAATTATTTTGAAGCGTCTCATTTATCAAAGAGTTAACAGCCTCCGGGTGAAGGACCCGCGCTCTGGAGCGGACCACATCGTGTGGCCGAGCAGGAATATTATCGAGTGGGTTATGGCTGAACGTCAGTGAGGGTGGTCACGGGAGATTTGTGACATTTTGTGACCACCGATTTTGACCGCTGGGACCCAGGAAATCTTTACCGCCGAGGATATCCGTATGGGATCACTGCGTGATATCGCAATGTTACGCCAAATGACAGACTGGCGTGTCTGCTAGACTTCAGTGCCGATGGCTCTTCAGCGCTTCACTCTTCGTTTCCGATGGTTATTACCGATCACTCAACTTGTGATTTGCGTGGTTGCACTCTGGCCAGTGCGCAGCTTACTTGTCTTGCATGTGAAACTTTCAAATCATGCATATCCCATCGTCGTTCCTCCGAGTCCAGAATTAGGAAAAGAAGTCACAGCATTCGAACGACTCGAAGGAAGAACATGGCTGGCCATTGTACTCAATTTACCGTGCGGTCTCGTCCAATTACCCTACGTCATCCTGAACCCGAAGAAGCAAGAGTGGATTCCACGAGATATGGACATCCAAACATGGCGGGTGATTAGTTGGCCGATTGAGGGGTGTTTGTTTTGGTGGATCGTGGGACGAGGGTTAGAGGGCCTGGTTGCAGCGCGACGGCGGCTCATTTTCCCGCGCATCAGCTGGATTGAGACAATCACGAGTGCAGCGATCTCCTTGTTTTGTGCGGTTGCTACAGTGTGCCTGCCACTGTTCTCAGGATATGACGGAACCTTCCCAATAAAATACTTTGTGGCGGGGTTTGCGATGTGGGCGGTACTCGACGGAGTGGTAGTCGCGGCCCGCGTCGCACAGTGGCGGCTCACAAGACATGTTGCGGATTTCAGTTGACGCTACCAGCGATTTCACTTATTGACCTGCGTCTCCGTGAGGGGTGCCAGACTTCACCGCCCGCCGCGGCCCTCGGTTGCCTGTGCCGCGGAAGAAGCAGGCTAGACCGAACAGATAGCCGAAGTTGTACCAAGCGCCGTTGTTGTGGACCTCGTAGATACCGAGGTCTCTACGGAACAGCGAGACCACGAACACAATGGGCGCAATAAAGCCTTGCCAGAGGCCGAGCCAGAATCCCGCAACTCCACCGTGCTCGCTGGCCGTTCCTTTTGACGGGTTACGGCCGGACGCGCATCCGGCTAGAACGCCTAGCACCAGGAGAACAACCACAAGCAAGGTCAAAAAGGGTTTCATCGGTAATACCTCCCGCCTATACGTATTACGAAACAGGGGTATGAAAAGTCTCACAAGGGGCCTCAGCGTTTAGCAATCGGGAGCTCGTAGCTGTCGTAACCAGGCGAGTGCACGTTTTGACCGGGGTCACTGAGCGAAATGGGGATATTTCAACAGGAACCAACGTACGCGTTGAGATTTACGGTCATTTAACGAACCGCCAGCCTGGGTTCGAAGAACTGTTCGACGCTGGAGAGTATTTGGGAGCCGGTCTTCGAATCATAGATTGCCTTGCGCAGCGCCGCGCCGCCGGGAATGCCGTGCGTGAACCAGGATGCGAACTGTTTCATCTTGCCTTCGGTGCCGTGTATTTCTTCTTCCAGCAGCATTTGGAAGTAAGTACGGATCATCTGGTAGCGATCGGCCTCGGTTGGCTCGTCGTAGAGTTTCGCCGAAGGGCCCTCAGCGGCTAAAGCCGCCAATGGTTCCGCCGCAATTACGGCACGACTAAAGTCGTGCCCTTCCCGGTCCGCATCCTGATTAAACGCAACAGCCGATAGCTGACGGCTGATGGCTGACGGCTGATTACTCACATACTGTTCGATCTGGCGGAAGATCCACGGATTGGCCGGGGCAGAACGCCCGATCATTACCGCATCGCATCCGGTCTGCGCAACCATCGCACACGCGTCCTCGGGCGAGCGAATGTCGCCGTTGCCGATCACCGGAATCTTCACGGCCTGCTTCACCGAGGCAATCCACTCCCAGCGCGCGTTGCCGCTATAGCCTTGCTCGCGGGTGCGGGCGTGCAGCGCCACCGCGCCCAGCCCGCAATCTTCGGCCATGCGAGCCAGTTCCACGCAGACGATCTCTTCGTCATTCCATCCCGCACGAAATTTCACCGTGAAGGGAATCTTCACCGCCGCCCGCACCGATTCGAATATCGTCCGGATGAGCGGCAGATCGCGCAGCAGGCCCGACCCGCCATTGCACCGCACAACCTTCTTCGCCGGGCAGCCCAGATTCAGATCGACGAGATCGAAGCCCAGATCTTCCACCAAGCGCGCCGCGTCGGCGAGTACTTCCGGGTTGCTGCCAAACAGCTGCGCCGAGATCGGATGCTCATCCTCATAAAAGTGCAGATACTTTCCGCGCACTTTTTTGTTGCGCAGCACGCCATCGGCGGACGTGAACTCGGTCATGATCAGCCCGCATCCGCCCAGATTCTTGATGAAGCGGCGGAAGACCGTGTCGGTGACGCCGGCCATAGGAGCCAATACCGTTGCCGGACGAATCTCAACTCCGCCAATCCGCAAACATGACGGGAACGCCCGAGATAGGGTCTCTGTGGCGCGGACCTGTCTTGAGTGCGAGCCGAAGGGGCCCGCGCCCGCGTAAACGCTGCCCAGCGAGCCACAGCCTGGGACATCGCTCTCCGCATTGTCCCGTGGCGCTTCGGCTCCAGGCTCCGACTTGTACCAGTACTTCTGCATCATCCCCATTCTAGCCTGCCCGCAAAATCGAAAGCCCCCGCCGTGGGCGAGGGCTTCAATCGTGTGCGGCGGATACACCTCTCCGCCAACAGTAGGTTACTTCTGCTCGGCTTTTGCCGTTTCCGCCTTGGCGGCTTCGGCTTTGGCTGCATCGCTCTTCGCATATTTGCGGCGGAAGCGCTCGACGCGGCCGGCGGTATCCATGAGCTTCTGCTTGCCGGTAAAGAACGGGTGGCAGGCGGAGCAGATTTCTACGCCGATATCGCCCTTATGGGTGGAGCGGGTCACAAACGCATTGCCGCAGGCGCAGTGTACGCGTACTTCGTGATAGTTGGGATGGATAGCTGGTTTCATGGTCGGTTCAAAATCCCTTCAAGTCGATCTTAGATTCTATAGGAGACAGGAAGGATTCATCAAGGGGAAGCGCGCAGGTCTTAGGTGTCAGCTCTCAGGAAAATACGGGCCTTAGGTTTTCCTGGAATCTGATGCCTGACGCCTGAGACCTCAAAAAGCAAAACGGCAGGGCCGATCCCCTGCCGCTCGCTAACATCAAACTTGGGCCCCTACTTGCCTTTGTTGACCACTTTCTTGAGTTCGTTTCCGGGAGTGAATTTTGCTACGCGGCGGGCAGCAATTTTGATGGTGGCACCCGTCTGCGGATTCCGGCCGTTGCGGGCCTTACGCTGCGAGACGGAAAATGTGCCAAATCCGATCAAGGCCACCCGATCACCCTTGCGAAGGGCTGAGGTAATGCTGTCCACTGTTGTGTCGATCGCGGTCGTCGCCTGCGCCTTCGAGATGTTGCAGGCTCCGGCGATCCGGTCAACCAGATCAGCTTTGTTCATGCTATCTCCTGACACTAGTCATTCGGTGCGCGCGCATTCGGCCGGGGGAGGAAAGCTTAGAGCGCGGACACCAGCGAACTCAATTTTCTTCACTGGCAAGAGAATGTCAATGAGAATCGCTCACCCGTGCCGGTTTTGTCACCTTCTGTCCGGAACGGAGTATTCCCACATCCAGCACACAGTGTCCTGACCGCGCGCTTCGGCACCCGTTCACCATTCGTTATTCGCCGGCGTACGGGCGCGCACTACAATCGAAGCTGTGTTGAGTGAGCGTCTCGATTTCACGCCGGACCGCGACCGTAAGCTTTTCTCCGCTGTGGCCGCTGCGCCTGCCGTGTTCCTTCTCCGTGGGGCCGATCCCGCTTCCGAACCGTACGCCAGCAAAACCGCCAACCTGCGGCGCCGCCTGGAACGTCTGCTTTCGCCGCCAGAGGAGCGTTCGAAGCGCCTTAACCTGCGCGAGCGCGTCCGGACAATCGAATACTCGCTCACCGGCTCCGACTTTGAATCGGGATTCCTGCTCTACCGGATTCTCCGCTCCACATTTCCCAAAACCTACACCAACCGGCTGCGCCTGCGCTTTGCCCCGCTCGTCAAGCTGCATCTTGAAAACGAATACCCGCGCGCCTCCGTTACCACCCGCCTCACGCGCCTGGGCGGGAAGAACATCTACTACGGCCCGTTTCCCGCTCGTCTGGCGGCGGAGAATTTCATGAATGACGCGCTCGACTTTTTCAAGATGCGGCGCTGCATTGACGACCTTCATCCTGATCCCGCTTTTCCCGGCTGCGTCTACTCTGAGATGAAAATGTGCCTCGCTCCCTGTTTCAAGGGCTGCACTGACGACGAGTACCATGCCGAGGTCGTCCGCGTGGAAGATTTCCTCGATACACGCGGCGAATCGCTCAAGCGCCAGATCGCCACCGATCGCGATCGCGCTTCCGAATCGCTTGCTTTTGAAGAAGCCTCGGCCTTGCATACCCGGCTGGAAAAACTCGCACCCGTTCTGCAGCAAATGCCCGAGCCAGTGCAGCGCCTCGACCGCATGCGAGCCCTGATTGTGCAGCAGTCGTCGGCGCCCGAAAGCGTGGCTTTTTTCCGCGTGGACGGCGGCGCCATTGCCGGCCCGCTCGCGTTCCCCATCTCCGGTGAAGAGCACACAAAAACGCAGTCGATGGAGGCGCGGATTCAGGCGGCCCTTAACAATTTCCCCGCCGCCGATGTGCGCAGTACGGTTGAGCGCATGGAGCACCTCGCCATCCTCAAGCGCTGGTGCTATCGCGGAACTCGCAAAGGAGAGATTTTCTTCGCCGACTCGAAAGGCGAACTGCCCATGCGCCGCATGGTGCGAGGAATTGGCCGCGTCTATAAAGGAGAAGCACCGGACGCGGTCCTGCATGAACCAACACCGGCGGCCCCGGAGCATCCGCAATAGCGGCTTTTATTGCAGACAAGTGTTCTTAGATAATTACCATTCGAGGAGCAAGAGCGACGAGGAATCTGTTGGATTTGCGAGGAACTTATGCCAAAAAAGAAAAAGACAGCCATAAAGAAGATCACTGGCAAAAAACGGACGTCAGCTAAGAAGACTGCGGTAGGGAAGAGCCCCGAATCCTCCTCGCCTTCCGACAAGTTGTTGCGCGAGCACCTGCTCTACCTGCTTCGCGACGGGGGAGCGCACGCAGACTTCGATCACGCCATCGGCGATTGGCCGGTCCAACTCGCGGGCGCGAAGGTCGCGAATTTCCCGCACACCGCATGGATGCTGCTCGAACACATGCGCATCGCCCAGTGGGACATCCTCGAATTCAGCCGCAATCCCCGGCACAAATCACCGCCGTGGCCTGAGGGTTATTGGCCCGAAGCGGAGACGCCTCCAAGCGAGAAGGCGTGGAAGGATTCCATCGGCGCGTTCAAGAAGGACCTCCGAGCCATGGAGCAGCTGGTCTCCAATCCGCGAATTGGCCTATATGCAAAGCTGCCTTGGGGCGATGGACAGACCATTCTGCGCGAGGTGCTGCTGGTAGCCGACCACAACTCATATCACCTGGGCCAGCTTGTGATGCTGCGCAAATGCATCGGAATCTAGAGTGTGGCGCGGACACTCCTGTCCGCGAAAAGCCAGCAGGGATTCCGTGATGTTGGGTGAGACAGGTGACGGGAGCCCGTTTCGGTCGTTTTAAATATGATCGAGTGACGGTGCCCCAGGGTCTGGCCTGAGCTTGTCCAAGGGTTCCGCACTGGTTCTTTGGGCGGGAACCTGGGCTGACTCCACGTCAAGCGCTTCTGCGGTCAGCGCCCGGATTCCGAATATCGCGCGCCCGTTTGCGGAACACAACTTTCAACCCCTCCCGCCAGTGCTCGTCGACCCCCAGCAGCTCCCACTCAATCTCCGGGGACAAATAACGCAAGATCGTATCCGTTGAAGGATGCACGTGCAGCGCCGGAGCCACCAGCAGCAGCAGCGGCTTCTCGGCCGAAATCTCATGGCCAGGGAAATAGCCGTAGCGCGCAAATTCTCCCCGGCTCTGATGCCATTCGACGCGGGCCCAGTAATCCAGGCCCTGCAGCGGCAAGTGAATATCCTCGTCGGCCTTCAGTTCGATTACTGCTAGCCGATTCTCATTCGTCATGGCTAGCACATCGATCATTGCGCGGTCGGCCGCTGAAAACGCAGGGACCTGCCGGTACACGCACTCCGGACGCAGCCGTCCGTCGAGTGCGGCGATGTTGTCCCCGGCTATCGATTCCAGCCAGCGCTCAGGATGCATCCTCCACAGCGCGTGATTTTTCGGCCCGTCCTTGTGGCGCACGGAAGCGGCGAGCCGCACGAGAGCGGCAAAGTCGGCCTCATTCCGCTGGTCGAGCACGCGTTCCTCGCCGCCCACACCAAAAACAATTTCCTCTTCAGCCTGAAAATTCCGGGGATCGTGCGCTAAGTGCGCCTGCGCGAACTCGAGTCCGCAACAGCGAAACGAAATCTGAGCCGGCGAGAGCACGACCACCTCAACCGGAGGCAAGATGCCGCGAATACGCTGGATTGACGCCGCAAAGCGCGCCGTCGCCTGATTTTCATCCACCGCCCTTACCAGCCTCGTCGGCAAATTGCCGCAATCCGCGATTTCCATTCGCACCAGCGTATCCTCGCGCTGATCGAATTCGTTCAAATGCCACTTGGCAGGGGCCGCATCCAGATGCGCCATCCGCTGTTGCGTGACCGCCGCCGCGCCCTTCGGCACCACCAGCACCAGCCCTTCCACCACGCGCCGCGCCTGCTCTGCCAAGCGGCACGCCTCCAGCCAAAGAAGGCCACAGGTAAGCGCTCCGTCCACCGTCGCCTGCGTCTCCTCATCGTTCACCCCGACGATCGCCAGCGCGCGCTGCCCCTGCCGCATCCATCCACGCAGATAAGCCGGCCCGAACGAGCGTTCCAGGTCCATGCCGGTGGTCAGCCGGACCACCGGCCAGCCCGGAAAATTCCTTTCCAGCGCGCGCCGCAGCCGAGCCTCATAGGCCACTCGCGCCGCCCGCCGCGATGCTGGTGAGCGCTGATCGCGATCGCGGCAAATATCCAGCCGCGTAGGGCGACTCTGCCCCATCCGCTGCACCTGCAGGCGCAGCGTCGCACCTTTTACTTCCGCATCCAGCACGCGCCGCACGACATTGCGCTCGCTCGACCAAAGGTGTACGAGGCATTTGTTGTACTCGCCTGAAATGGAGTATTTCGCGTCGGCGAGGTCGAAGACGACGGCGCCATCCTCGACTACCACGGCCGCGTGCGATCCCGTGAGAAAGGCAGAGAGCAGAGTGCTGAGCGATTCGGGCGTCACAGATCAGAATCATGCTCGTGACATAGCCGCGTCAGTGACCGATGGGCGGGGAAATTGGTTGGTTTTGCCGGGGCCCGATGGCCAGCTAACACTGGTCTATTGCGTTGGCGGAGCGTCCTGCTGATTTACCTGGTGCCGGATCATTGTCTGTACGGAACCGACCCACTTCCGTAATCTATCTTCCGGCTTAATGTTTGCCGCTCATGGGATAATGCCTCCTAGTGTCCGGAGTCGTTTCCCGGCCAAAGGCATCGAATTATCGTGAGCAGACAAGACCGCTTTTTTTTCGACCACTACGGCCTTACCCATCAGGATCTGGAATCCTATTTAGCCGCGGCCCTTTCCGCTGGCGGCGATTACGCCGACCTCTATTTCGAATACCTGACCTCGACCTCGCTGATGGTTGACGAGTCGATGGTCAAGTCGGCATCGCAGGGAATTTCCGCTGGATGCGGCGTGCGCGTCGTCTCCGGAGAGCGCACAGGCTACGCTTACACGGACGATCTTTCGCCCGCACGCATTCTCCATGCCGCTCGCACGGCCGCGCTCATTGCCAGCGCGCCCGCGAAAACAACCGTTACCGGCTTTCAGCAGAAACCCGCGCGCAGCCTCTATCCGGTGCCGTTGCCCTCGGTGGATGCCGAGATTAGCGCGAAAGTCGATCTCCTGATGCGCGGCGACCACACCGCTCGCGCTTTTGACCCTCGTATTAAAGAGGTTCGCGCCAGCTACGCCGACGAACTACGCAACATTCTTATAGTTGGCTCCGACGGCACGTTTGCCGAGGACTCTCAGCCACTTGCGCGGCTCAACGTTTCTTGCATCGCCAAAACCGAAGCCAGCTCCGGCCGCGGCACTGCCGGCGGCGGAGGCCGGGTTGCGCTCGACTTCTTCTTCGGAGAAAAAACGCCGGAATTCTTTGCCAAGGAAGCCGGGCGCCAGGCTATTTTGCAACTGGATGCCCGCGAGGCTCCCGCCGGAGACATGGAAGTTGTACTTGGCCCCGGCTGGCCCGGAGTGCTTCTGCACGAAGCCGTAGGCCACGGCCTGGAAGCCGACTTCAATCGCAAGAAAACATCCGCCTTCGCCGGACTGATCGGCAAGCGCGTGGCCAGCGAAAAATGCACAGTGGTGGATAACGGGACGATGCCGTGGCGGCGCGGGTCGTTGAATGTGGATGATGAAGGTCAGCCCACGCAGGAAACCGTCCTCATCGAAAATGGAATTCTTAAGGGTTATTTGAGCGATAAGCTTTCGTCCAAGCTCATGGGCCTCGCCGATACCGGCAACGGACGCCGCGAGAGCTACGAACACATTCCCATGCCGCGCATGACCAATACCTACATGCTCGCAGGGCAAGACGATCCGGCTGACATTATTCGCTCGGTGAAAAACGGCGTGTATGCGGTGAACTTCGGCGGGGGCCAGGTCGATATCACCAACGGCAAATTCGTATTCTCGGCCTCGGAGGCCTACCTGATCGAAAACGGCCAGATCACCGCTCCGATCAAAGGCGCAACCCTGATCGGCAACGGCCCCGACGTGTTAACGCGTGTCTCGATGGTGGGCAACGATCTCAAACTCGACGAAGGCGTCGGCACGTGCGGCAAGGACGGGCAGGCCGTTCCGGTGGGGGTTGGAATTCCTACGATCAAGGTAGATCGCCTGACCGTCGGCGGCACCGCAAGAAAAGATCCCGGCGGGTTCATGCAGTAGAGGCTGAGGCGACTCGGGTGCGGCAGAGATGCTCTCCGCCCTATAGCAGCCGCGCCGCCACCCCTTGCGCCATCAGCATCTTCACCGCTTTCGCATCGAATGACACAAACGTATCCGCCCCCAGCCATTGGCCTTCATATGCGATGACGCCGTCGGCAAAATCACCGCCCGCATCCAGCATCGCCAACCCCGCCTCCATTGCCAGACGGTTCGTTTCGACATTCCCGGCTTTGAGCAGCTCGCGTATCGCAGCCGCAATCGCCGACGGTCTGTACCCATAGGCTCGTCGCAAAACCCAGGCAAATTCGCACAGACACGACATTCCCACGACAAGGATTTCCGCTTTAAGCAAGGTTTTGGCGGCTATCTCTGCCTGTTTCGGGTCGTCCCGCACAACGGCCCGGACAAGGACGTTGGTATCGACCGCGAGCTTCATTTCTTGCCCGCTGAGTTACGGTCCGGCCCGCTTTCGTCGAATGAAACCTCGCCTGCCCATCCAGCCGCTGCTGCCTCATTCATTTCCTCAATGGTCGCAACCTTCTTGGTCTTGCCGGCTAACATCCCAATGAAGCTATCGATCTTTCCCGTCGGCCGCGCCGCCCGGATCATGCCCCGGCCATCGGGCAGCAGGTCGATCTCAATCTTGCCGCCGGGCTTCACGCCCAGGTGGTCCATCACTTTCTTGCGGAATGTGACTTGGCCCCTGGTGGTTACGGTCAAGGTCGACATGGCGACTCCTCCTCGATGCGTCCATTGTAATGCAAAAATGCATTATCTGCAATTACTGCCAAAATGCATCGAATCCAAAGCGCTATTCTTGCACTCCAAAGGGCTGCGGCCGCACCGCGCCGTTCTGTCTCCGTGTTAGATTCAGACATAAGCAAATGACAACAATCATGGAAGCTGGTGCCAGCCAATCCGCTACCGATCTCAAGTCCCTAGCCGCCGACGTGGTCGCTCGCGCCATGAAAGGCGGAGCTACCGCTGCCGAGTGCGTCGTCCGCGAAGGCGATGAATTCTCCACCACTGTGCGCCTCGGCCAGGTCGAAACCCTGAAAGAATCCGGCTCGCGCTCCATCGGCGTGCGCGTTTTTTACGGACAGCGCGCCGCCTCGACTTACTCCAGCGATTTCTCCCCCGCCGGCATCGACCGCATGTTGAAGTCCGCGCTCGAACTGGCGAAGATTACGTCCGAAGATCCCTTCGCCGGCATTCCCGAAGCCTCAAAGCTCGGCCAACTCTCCGGCCCGCTCGATCTTTACCATGAAGACGTCTACTCGCTCTCCGGCCCGGACCGCATCGACTATGCGCGCCGCGCTGAAAAAGCCGCGCTTGATTCCGACCCACGCCTTAAGAACTCCGACGGCGGATCGTTCGACGCCGCTACCGGCCGGAAAGTTCTCGCCAACTCGCACGGATTCGTCGGCGAGTATCGCCGCTCTTATTGCTCCGTTGCCGCCGTCCCCATTGCGCAGGACGATCAGGGCAACATGCAGCGCGATTACTGGTATTCGGTTTCCCGCAGTCTGGCCGAACTCGATTCCGCCGAAGATGTAGGCAAAGAGGCCGCGCGGCGCACCATTCGCCGCCTAGGCGCGCGCAAGGTTAAAACTGCGCACGTCCCTGTCGTTCTTGATCCAATGGTCGCGCGCTCCATGCTCGAGCATATTTTCGAAGGCGTGAACGGCGACTCAGTCTATCGCGGAGCGTCATTTCTGGCAGGTAAGCTCGGCGAGCAAATTGCCAGTCCGAACGTCACCGTCATCGACGACGGCACCATGCCCGGTGGCTTCGGCACCTCTCCTTTCGACGGCGAAGGCATTCCTACTCGCCGCACCGTAGTCATCGAAAACGGAATTCTCAAGTCGTACTTACTGAACACCTACACCGCCCGCAAGCTCAAGCTCGAAACCACGGCCAACGCTTCACGCGGACTCGCCGGCACGCCTGGCATCGGACCTGGCAATTATTTTCTTCAACCCGGCAAGAAAACTCCGCAGCAGGTGATCGGAGAAATCAAAGACGGCCTCTACGTCACGGAATTCCTGGGTCACGGCGCGAACTTAGTAACCGGCGATTATTCGCGTGGCGCTTCCGGCCTCTGGATAGTCAATGGTGAACTCGCCTATCCCGTCGAAGAAATCACCGTCGCAGGCAATCTGAAGGATATTTTCAAGAACATTTCCGAGATTGCCAGCGATTTGGAATTTCGAGGCAGCGTCGCCTCGCCCACTATCCGCATCGACGGACTGACCGTGGGTGGCGAATAAAACACATCGGCACGCGATGCGCGCGCGGATAATAAGTCTTCCTCGACGGAAAATCGCGCCGGCTTTTCTCGGTTAACTCCGACTGTTCACGTAGTCGAAAACGCGCCTTCTCGCCCGTCTGGCAAGCTCCAAACGTGGTATAATTCTCCAGTAAAGCCAGTCATATAAGCACCTGTAAATACAGAGACTTAGCGCCGTTTGCGCTCTCCCGTGAGAGCGCATTCAATCTCCGGTTAGACAACCTGGGGTCGCAGTCGCGAGTGGTTTTTACTGAGAACTGAGAACTGGCAACCGAGAACTGATTTCCTATGCCTGACGATCAAAATCCAGAATTACCCTTAACTCCTCCTCCCGGCGGCGACGGACCACGTCCGGGCGGCGGCAACATTCAGCCCGTCAATATCGAAGAGGAGATGCGCAAGTCGTATCTCGACTATTCGATGTCGGTGATCATCGGCCGCGCGCTGCCCGACGTGCGCGACGGACTGAAGCCCGTGCATCGCCGCATTCTCTACACCATGCAGCAGATGGGGCTGCAGCCCAACCGCGCCACCCGCAAGTGCGCCCGCATCGTCGGCGACGTCATGGGCAAGTACCATCCTCACGGCAACCTCGCCGTGTATGACGCCCTCGTCCGCCTGGCGCAGACCTGGAGCATGCGCTACCCGCTGATTTTTGGGCAGGGAAACTTCGGCTCGGTCGACGGCGATCCACCCGCCGCAGACCGTTACACCGAGGCCAAACTCGCGCAGGTTTCCACCGCCCTGCTCGAAGACCTCGACAAAGAAACCGTCGACTTTCATCCCAATTACGATGGCAGCGAAGTCGAGCCCGACGTTCTGCCCGCGCGCATTCCGAATCTCTTGCTCAATGGCTCCGATGGAATTGCCGTTGGCATGGCCACAAAAATTCCGCCGCACAATCTCACTGAGATCGTCGACGCTACTATTACGCTGGTCAACAACCCGAACGCGCAGCTCGCCGACATTCTCAAGATCGTCAAAGGGCCCGACTTCCCGACTTACGGCATCATTCACGGCAGAGCGGGCATTCTCGATGCCTATAAGACTGGCCGCGGCCGCTTCATGATGCGCGCCCGAGCCGCCATCGAAAATGTCACCAAGGAAAAACAGGCGATCATCGTCACCGAGATCCCCTATCAGGTGAACAAGGCGAAGCTGGTCGAGCGCATCGCCGATCTCGTTAACGACAAGACCATCGAAGATATTTCCGACGTGCGCGACGAGAGCAGCCGCGAAGGCATGCGCATCGTCATCGAACTCAAGCGCGGATGCGAGCCGCAGATCGTGCTCAATCAGCTCTACAAGCACACCGCAATGCAGGAAAGTTTCAGCATGATCCTGCTCGCTATCGTGCACGGGCAGCCCAAGGAAATGGGGCTGATCACGGCGATCCAGCACTTCATCGATCATCGCGTGGATGTGGTGCGCCGCCGCACCGCTTACCTGCTGCAAAAAGCGAAAGATCGCGAGCACATTTTAGAGGGCTACCTGACGGCGCTTGATCACCTCGATAACGTGATCACCATTATTCGCGCCAGCGCCAACCGCGCCGATGCGCGCGACAATTTGGTCGCCTACTTTGGCGGCAAAAAGATCGACATCAACACCACGGGCCGCGCGCCCAAGCTCGATCCTGAAAAGCCGTTCACCACCCGGCAGGCCGATGCCATCCTCGAATTGCAGCTGCATCGCCTGACCAAACTCTCGATCGACGAAATTTCGAACGAATTGAAACAGGTGCGCGACAACATCGCCGAGTACGAATCGATTCTCGGCTCGGAAAAAAAGCTGCGCGGCGTCATCATTAAAGAGCTGGAATAGGTGAAGAAGCTCTACGGCGACGAACGGCGAACTCAGATCGAAGACGAAGCCGCCGAGATTGTGCTCGAAGACCTGATCGCCGACGAGCAGGTTGCCGTCACCGTCAGCCATTCCGGCTACATGAAGCGCACGCCGATCTCCACCTACCGCATGCAGCGCCGCGGAGGCACCGGCCGCACTGGCATGAAGACGCGCGACGAGGATTTTGTCGAGCATCTGTTCATCGCCAGCACGCACGCCTTCATCCTTATTTTCACCAACACCGGCCGCGTTTACTGGCTGAAGGTATATGAAATTCCCGACCTCACAGCCGCCGGCAAAGGCAAGCACATCGGCAACCTCGTCGGCCTGCAGGCCGGAGAAACCGTGCGCACCATGCTCGCCGTCCGCAATCTGGAAGAAGAAGGCCGCTTCATCTTCTTCGCCACGCGCAACGGCACGGTGAAGAAGACCGAGCTGAAGGATTTCTCGCACGTCATGTCGCGCGGCATCATTGCCATCGGCATCGACCAGGGCGATGAACTGGTCGGCGTCACGCTCACCGACGGCGAGCAGATTGTGTTCCTCGCCTCGCACGACGGCCAGGCTATCCGCTTCGACGAAGCCGACGTACGTTCCATGGGCCGCCCGGCTTACGGTGTGCGCGGCATGAACCTCGATAAGGGCGACTACATCGTCGGCATGGCGACCACACCGAAAGACGCCAAGCAGGCCGAAGAAGCGGCCGCAAGGGCGAAAGCCAAGGCCGGAATCGACGCGACGGCGACCGACGAAACTCTGCCTCTCAAAGGCTCGCTCATTCTTTCCGTCACCGAAAACGGTTACGGGAAGCGCACTCCCGCCGACGAATACCGTCTGCAAGGCCGAGGCGGTTCCGGCGTAATCAACGTGAGGACAACCGACCGCAACGGCAAAGTTGTCGCGATCGCGCAGGTCACGGAAGAGACCGAAGTCATGCTGATCAGCCAGTACGGCAAAATCATCCGCATGGATTCGAGCACGATCCGCGAGTCAGGCCGCGCCGCGCAGGGCGTGCGGTTGCTGTCGCTGGAACCGGGAGACAAAGTCGCCGCAGCCGTGGTGATTGCGCCAGTAGCGGAAGATGCGAACGGCACGCTGATTCAGTAAACTCACGTAGGGGCGGACGCATTCGTCCGCCCCCGCATTACCCCAGTCACTTCCCGATCATTACCACTCTCGTCTATTGTTTACTATAGAGATATGTCCCTCCCCGTGTGTTCTCACGCGGACGCCGACGATTCTTGCTGTTCGGCTGATAGCTATTGACGAGAATTTGTGCATAACGTCGTAAACGAGAAACCAGAACCCGCGTACCAGAAGCTGCTCGCCTCGCCCATTCGGGAACTGGGGCTGAAGCTGGTTGGTTCTCCAGTGGAGCGCTTTGTTGAGCAGCTCTATAGCGAGCTCGGCGCCAAAGGCCTGCCAAAATTTCGGCCCGCGTGCTATCTCACCGACGAGTGGGGATGTCCTTCGGGCGAGCCAATCATCGGCATTCCGTTTTATCTTGCCGATCCAGCGCTCGCGCAGCTCGAGGAGGAAACGCACGACCTCGAAGACGCGCGCGAAATCATGATGTATCTGCGCCACGAAGCGGGACACGCTTTCACTTACGCTTACAAGCTGCACAACAAGCCGGAGTGGAAGCAGATCTTCGGTCCGTTTCGCCGGCCGTATCGCGACAACTATCGTCCCGCGCCGTTTTCGCGCGACTATGTCCGGCATTTGCCTGGGTGGTACGCCCAGAAACATCCCGACGAAGACTTTGCCGAAACATTCGCCGTGTGGCTCACACCGCGCTCGAACTGGCGCAAACGTTATCGCGGCTGGCCTGCGATGGAGAAGCTGCAATTTCTCGACCGGCTGGCACGCAAACTCGCCAAGGCCGATCCAACACGGCGGCGCGGTATCGCGGATATTACCGTTGACGACATGGAAACGACACTGGCCGAGTTCTATCACCAGAACGGACGCGAGGAAGTCGCGGTTACGGAACTCACTCCGGATACCGATCTGCGCGATCTGTTTCCGGTCTCGAAGCGCAAGAAGACGGCGCTTGCGGCCAGCGAATTTCTCCATCAGCATCGCAAGCCGATTATCGACAAAGTTGCGCAGTGGACGGGAGCGCAGCGTCCGCTGATTAAAGCCTTGATTGACACCATCGAAAAGCGCGCGGGAGAACTCGACCTGCGCGCCGACAAAACGCGCAGCGCCGAGCATCTGGCCGAAGTCACGGCCTATGCAACCGCGCTCGCAATGACGTATGTAACGAAAGGGAAGTTTATACAGCCGTAAGAAAGCGGGCTTTGGGCCTTCGGCTCTGGGCTCTCGCATTCTCGTGTGATGTTCGCATCACATGCGAATCGCGAAAGCCGAGCGCCGAAAAGCGAGAGCCGGTAAAAGAAGATCCGGCTCTTATTGGGCGTTAGCCTCTCGAATCAGGCCAAAGCCCGGAGCCTAACGCCCAGAGCCGGTTTTAGGAGTTTTCATGATTGGAGCAAAGATGAAAATCGCGCTGCTTTACGACGTCTGGAACGAAGATCCCGTCGCGGCCGCTGCGAAGCAAGAGTCGGGCAATGGCAACGGGAATGGAAACGGCAATGGCAATGGCCGCAAGCCGCACAAGCCCGTAAAGAAGGCCAAAAAAGAAAAAACCGACCGCGAGGAAATTTTCGAGGCACTCCAAAAGCTTGGCCACGAGCCGTCCTACTTCGAGCTGGATGGCCGTCCGCAGTCGCTGCATTCGCTTGCGAAGTGCGATGCCGATCTCATCTTCAATCTGACCGAGTCGTTCGACGGCGACGACACCAAGGAAATGAATGTGGTCGCCTACATCGATCTGCTTGGGCTGCGCTTTACCGGCGCTGGTCCGCACTCTCTTTTCATGTGCCAGGACAAGGCGATCGCCAAAAAGATATTTGCCTTCCACGGCGTCAAAACTCCGTTCTTTGCCACTTCCTATCGCGGACGCATCGAGCATGCGCATGACATTTCTTTTCCGCTCATCGTGAAGCCCTCGTGGGAGGATGGATCGATCGGCATCGATGCCGGCTCGGTCGTCAAGAACGTCAAAGAAATGATGGAGCGTGTCCAGTACATACAGGATGAATTCGATTCTCCGGCGCTGATCGAGGAGTACATCGAAGGCCGCGAAATTTATGCGGGCATTCTCGGCAACTACGAGCGAGCGCAGGTTTTGCCGCTGGTCGAACTCGATCTCTCGCGCCTTCCCGAAGGAACCCCGAAAATTGCCAGCTACGATGTGAAGTTCGAAAAAAACACCGAAGCGTACAAGCTCACCAAGTCGGGGATCGCGGAAGATCTCGACGATGAAACCCGCAAGCGCTTGTCCGATACAGCGCTCGCCGCCTACCGCGCACTCAAGCTGCGCGACTACGGACGCATCGATATGCGCCTCGCTCCCAACGGCGACGTCTATGTCATCGAGGCGAATCCAAATCCGTGGCTGGCCAGCCGCCAGGAATTTGCCATGTCCGCGAAAGCCGCCGGGCTTTCCTATACCGAAATGATTGGGACAATCGTCGATCTGGCCATGAGCCGGTATCTAAATGCCAGCATGGCGATGGCAGCGTCGATGCACTAACTGGCGCTATCACTTTTCCGAGGATGGCGGGCGGCCCAGCCTTTCGCTAGCAGAGTTACAAAAGTAGGGCCCCATCCTTTGCGGCTTTTCGCGACGGGTGGGTGGCAGACTGATCGCATCCGAGGCTCCGCCTCTCACGCCGCCGGCGCCCGAGACAAAATCGTCCGCAAGCCTCATTCACGCGCACCCGCTTTCTTTCTCAGGCAAGGAGGGTTTTGTCGGATCGAAGATCCGATAGGCGAGCAGCTTCACGCGGTCGTTGATGAGTGCCCAGACCAGAGCGTAAGCCCAAACGATCCCTGCCCACTTCCAGCCGAGCGGTACCATAAATAGCCCGTAAACCGCGATCAACGTTGCTATGATCTGTGTGCCAAGCACAGCAATCCATAGAATCCGCGCGGGGCGTATGGACCAGAATGGACCGCGTGTGCGTGTGAGGAAGATGGTCAGGTGTCCGGCTACAGAAAGCTTCAGGTACATCAGTGTTTGGATGTGCACGCGGTCGAAGTGAAAGACGCGCTCGCCCAGATAGAACAGACCAAACGCAGAGACAACCCCGACGACGCCCAGCACAGTGGAGATCGCCAGCACGAGCCGCATGTTCCAGGCCTCAGGTTTGTCTTTGTATTGAACATTGTCATAAGCGATGGACAGGATAGCTCCATCGTTGAGCAATGCTAGCATCACGATCATCACGGCGGTGAGGGGATAGAAGTTGAACACCAGAATGGCGAGCGTCATGAAGAACAGCACACGCAGCGTCTCCGCGATGCGGTAGATGGCATAGCTGTTCATTCGCTGGAAGATACGGCGGCTTTCCTTGATGGCGTCAATGATCACCGACAGGCCGGAGGTCAGCAGCACAATGGATGCTGCCGCCCGCGCCGCATCCGTCGCGCCGGAGACGGCGATTCCGCAGTCGGCCTTCTTAAGCGCGGGCGCGTCGTTGACACCATCGCCAGTCATGCCGACAATGTGGCCGCGCTGTTGAAGAACATCGACAATGTGGTATTTGTGTTCGGGAAACACCTGGGCAAAACCGTCGGCTTTTTCGATCGCTTCCTGAGTCTGCGAAGACTCTTGCCTCTTGGTATCGCCCAGCGCGCTGGCATCCAGGATGTTTGTGCCTAACCCGAGCTGTTTTGAGGTCTCTCTTGCGATTGCGATCTGATCGCCCGTAACCATCTTGACGTCCACGCCCATCTGTCGGGCGCTCGCAATGGTTGCCTTGGCTTGCTCGCGTGGCGGGTCGAACAGGGGCAACATGCCGACGAACTTCCATTTGTCTTGCTCATCTGCCCTGGCTACGCCAAGGGAACGGAAGCCGCGTCCCGCAGATTCGTTGACGGCTTTCTCGACCCCTGGCTTGACCTCAGCGGCGTTGGTCGACATCTCCAGAATCACCTGCGGGGCGCCCTTGGCCACAAAGAATTGCTTCCCGTCTGCTCCTTTGACAGTGGCTTCAGTGCGCTTATGAACCGGATCGAAGGGCTGAAAGTGAAGCACCTGGAAGCTCTTCAGTTCCTTGTCATCTTTCACGCCGCCAATCACGGCAAGGTCGATGGTGTCGTTGTCTTCCGCACGCGAGGCGAGCGCAGCCCACAGAATGATCTGATCGGACGCGATACCGTCCACGCTGAAAGGATCACCCAGCGTAAGTTTGTTCTGAGTGAGTGTGCCGGTCTTGTCCGAGCACAGCACATCCACGCCAGCCAATTCCTCAATGGCCGACAGGCGGGTTACAATGGCTTCCTTCTTCGCCAGCAGACGCGCGCCCACGGCCATCGTCACCGACAGCACCGTAGGCATCGCCACAGGAATCGCAGCAACCAGAAGCACCAGGCAGAATTCCAGCGTGGTGGGGACTTTGTCGCCTCGGAAGAGCGCAACCATCAGGATCAACACAACCAGCGCAACCGCGAGAACAATCAGGTAGTCGCCGATCTTCAGCACCGCCTTTTGGAAGTGGCTGACAGTATTGGCCTCCTGCACCATTTGCGCGGTCTTGCCGAAGTAGGTGTTCGTCCCAGTGGCATACACCACCGCATCGATTTCACCCTGACGAACGATTGACCCGGAAAACACTGCTCCGCCAGGTTTAGCGGTGACGGGCAAGGACTCGCCGGTCAATGCCGACTGATCTACCTCGATGGAATCTCCATCGAGCAAGCGCGCGTCTGCTGGAACGATGTCGCCGAGGCGGAGACGGACGACGTCTCCCGGCACCAGTTCGCTCGCCTTAGGATTCAGCCACTTGCCGTCTCGCTTAACTTTCGCATTGATCGCCAACTTGGCCTTCAGGGCTGCAATGGCGTTACCCGCCTGGTGCTCTTCCCAGAATCCGACCACTGCGTTGGAACAAAGCAGAAGGAGAATGATAAAAAAGTCCAGCCAATGTTGGACAGCTGCCGATAGAATGACCGCCGCTTCAATCATCCAAGGGATGGGACCCCAGAAATACGTGAGGAACTTGAGGAATTCATTGGTCTTCTTTTCCGCGATCTCATTCGGACCGTATTGCGCCAGGCGCTTCTCGGCCTCGGCCTGAGTGATTCCGTCTGCCGATGACGCGAGCTTCTTCAGGAACTCAGGCATGGCGAGGGTCTTCAGATATTCCCTGTCATCCTTCGGAGCCGGATTAGACTCCGGCTTCGATTCGGGCTTATCTGGATTCGATTTCACTTGTGATCGTTCTCCTGTTTTTGCTCCATCCGCCAGGAGCCTATCTCAGAGAAGCGTGGGGACTCTTCGCACGGCTGCGCAGCCCCCGCCTGTGGGAGCGAACTATTGAAGAAGAAAGCTCATTGGAGGTTTGTGAATTCCCAGAAGCGGGCCATTCACCCAGCAAATCATTCAGGCATTCCAAGCCAGCCCTCGCAAGAAGTATCAACTCGCGTAGACATGGACGCTGTACTGTTTTGCTCAAGAATGACCGAGTGGCGGGGTTGCCCTAGACATCCCGCATTTTGCGATGTGTGGGCTTTCGTCACAATCTGACCGAGGGCGCGGTCACAGCCACAGAGTGCGTTTCGCTATGCTCTTGGCTGTGACCAGACAGCTTCATCGCTACACGGCGCGAACCATCTGCACTTCATCACCTGCTACCGGCGGCAACTTATCCTGGGCTTACCTGAACGTCGCGATCGCCCAACTTCTTTCATCACATTTTTCTCGTACGCTCATCACAGACTTGCACCACAATCGCTGCGAAGATACCTCGACAGTACATCATCGAAAACTGCGCCAGTCTCCAGAGACCCCTCATATTTCTGAATTCTTGCCCGCCATTAACCCACATCTACTCCCCGAACTTGAGGGATCTAGCTAGCGGACGTTGCTCCGGCCGGTTGCAGCCGCTCGAATGCTTCCTCGGCGCGGCTGAGAGCTTCCTGCACGTTTTCGCAGATGTTTTGTTTGCCGACCAGTTCCTCGAATTCGGTCTGCTGAATGAGGCGGAGAGGCTGTTCTCGTGCGCCGCACAAAATCAATTCGCGGCCGCTGGCCTTCAATTTGCGTGCCACTTCTTCCAGCGCGAACAATCCCGTCGCGTCGAGTGCGGTCATATTTCTTAACCGCAGGATCACCACCGGCGGCAGCTTGTGCATGTTCTCGGTGACCAGGTCGATCTTGTCGGTTGCGCCAAACAAAAACGGCCCGTGGATGCGGAAGATGGTTGCGTAGTAAGGAATGTCCTTATCCTGCAAAATGTGGACGCGTCCGTCTTCAACGTAGTCGTCGGTGACCTGCGAGACGGTTGTGGTCGCGGCCACGCGGCTGATGAAGAGCAGCGCGGCCAGGATCATTCCGGCCTGTACGGCAACCGTCAGATCGGCAAAGACGGTCAGTGCGAAAGTCACCAGCCAGACGCTCACGTCGGTTTTCGTCAGCTTGAGCAGCGACGGTATTTCCAGCCACTCACCCATGTTGTAGGAAACGACCATCAAAATGCCCGCCAGCACCGCCATCGGCACAAAGCGAACCCAATGCGACGCGAAGAGAAGAATCGAGAGCAGTGTGAGCGAATGAATCATGCCCGCGACCGGCGATTGCGCTCCCGCGCGAATGTTGGTTGCGGTGCGCGCGATGGCTCCTGTAGCGGGCAGACCGCCAAACATGGGCGAAACGACATTGGCAATTCCCTGCGCGACCAGTTCGACGTTCGGATTGTGGCGGTCGCTTGACATCCTATCGGAGACGACGGCCGACATCAGCGACTCGATTGCCCCCAGCATGGCGACGGTCAGCGCGGGGCCGAGCAGGCCGTGAATGAGTTCGGGGCGGAAAGAGGGAATTGCAAAATGCGGCAGACCGCTGGGAATGCCGCCAAAACGGCTGGCGATGGTTTCGACCGGAAGCTTGAAGACTTCGACCACCACTGTGCCGAGCACCATGGCGACAATTGCGCCAGGAATGCGGATTGAGATCCCACGGCAGATCACGATGATGGCGACGGTGCTGACAGCCAGCAGCGTGGCTTCCATCGAGATTGTGTGAAAATTCAGCGCCAACGCTTCCATGCGCTGCCAGAAGACGCCGGGAACTTTCTCCAGCTTCAGGCCGAAGAAATCCTTGATTTGTGTGCTGGCGATGAGGATGGCGATGCCGTTGGTGAATCCGATGACGATAGGACGAGGAATGAACTTCACGGCCGAGCCCATGCCGGTCACGCCCATGACCATCAGAATGAGCCCGGCCATCACCGTACACATGAAGAGTCCGTCGATGCCGTGCAAGGCGACAATTCCGGAGATCACAACTACGAAGGCCCCGGTTGGTCCTCCAATTTGGGTCTTCGATCCACCAAGCAGGGAAATCAGAAAACCGGTGACGATGGCGCAGTAGATGCCAGCCTGCGGCGTCAGGCCGGAGGCGATGGAGAACGCCATGGCAAGCGGGAGAGCGACTAGGCCGACGGTGATTCCGGCGACGAGATCGCGCAAGAACTTGTTCAGGCTGTAATTACGCAGGCAGAGAATCGACTTTGGAAGCCACTCGTCGCGCACAAAGGCGCTCGAGGGGAAAGAACGAGCCATCATAATAACGATTATGGCAGCGGCTCACGGAAAAAGGACAAAGAATCGCAGCGAAGCGGCACGGCCAAACGACCGATACCAGCATGACCTCTTGGTGAAATCGTCGGGTTGGCCAGTAGGACCGCCACTCCGGTAATCTTCTATTAGTAACCCTCCCACATCATACTGATAGCGTTATGACAAACCTCCCCGAACCCCGCGCGCCGTGGCGCTTTCCACGTGCTCATCTGGACGGAAATCATCCAATCGTTTTGCGGTTCCCCAATGGCCAGCGCTTTGGGGCCAGCCTAAAGGTAATCTCGGCCACCGGTGGCCTGCTCTCGCTCACTAACCCCATCGATCAGGGATCGCAGGTCCGGGTCATGTTCGTGACCGAATCTGGCGCCGTGGATGGAGGTGCGGAAATGCTGCGGCCCGTCGCTCAGGGGTTGCAGCCCTTTCGTTTCGTCTCTCTTCCGGCCGACGAGCAGCGGCGCATTGGCGCGCTGGTCGGGCAATCCTCCACGGACAAAGGCGAGCTAGTCTGGATGGAGAAACTGCGCGCTGCTTCGGCGCAGCAGAGCAATCCGCCGTTTTGGCGGTTCAAGCTGGCGGGTGCGATCGCTCTGCTCATGATCGGTCTGGCCACATCGGCGTATCTTTTGCACTTCAACCTGCTCAGATAGCCGGTTGCGACTGTCGCTCTGGAATACATCCGATGAACACTCGCCGATACCCGCGCTTTCGTATGCACACGCCTGTCTGCGTTCCCGTCCCAGGAGCCCGGAACATGGTTGTGCCCGGCCTGGTTTCCCGGCTAAGCCGCGCCGGAATGGAGGTCTATGCTGGAGTTAACCTCCAGCCTGGCGACGTGATGGAAGTGGAGTTCCGAACGGCAGGCAGGACAATACGAATAGCGGCCTACGTTCGCAATCGCTCGGGATTTTGTTTTGGGCTCGAATTTTGCGGGCTGCGGGTTGAACTGGAAACGGTGGGAGCGTGGCCTGGTCTCGCCGTGCGATAGGTGCGAGCGTCCGTGGCGCCGGTTTCGATATTCCGGCATCTGTCGGGATGTGTCATCGTGGGCATGCAAAAAAAGGCTGCCATGATTTGGCAGCCTTTCGCGGACAATAGTGTCCACGCCACTCGAATCCGTGCTTCCTAGAACATATTCCACAAATACTGGTTATAGACGTCGTGATGGTATTGCACCTCGGGCGCTTTGACGAACGACCCCAGCAGGCGCGGACAGCGATCGGCCGAACCTTGCTTGAGATCCGCATAGCGGCCTTTCACGTCCTCGCCCATAAGCGTTGAGGTCCAATCGGCTTTGCGGAAGTTCTCCATGGCGGTGTAGATGTTATCGGGCAAGTAGCGCTCTGCCTGGCGCAGGTTCTTGATTTTCGAGGTTGTGCCTTCGAGGCCGGTTTTGAAGATCGAGAGCATCACCAAATAGGGGTTGGCATCGGGAGCCACGGAGCGCACTTCGACGCGCATGCTGCGCTCGTTGCCGATGGGAACGCGGATCATGGAGCCGCGATCGACAGCCGAAGCCTTGATCTGGTTTGGCGCTTCAAAGTGCGGATCGAGACGGCGATAAGCGTTGACGCTGGGGTTGAGCAGCAGGCAAATGTCGTTTCCGTGAGTGAGGATGCGATCGATGAATTCCCAGCCCGATTTGCTGAGTTTCTCTTCTCCCTTGGGATCCCAGAACAGGTTCTTGCCGTTCTTGCTCACCGAAACGTTAGTGTGCATGCCGCTGCCGTTGACGCCGACCACAGGCTTCGGCAGGAACGATGCGGTCAGATCCATGTTCCGGGCAACCTGGCGGCAGATCAGCTTATAGAGCTGGATTTGATCGGCAGCCGCGACCACTTCAGCGTAGTTGTAGTTGATCTCAAACTGCGAGGGCGCAACTTCGGGGTGATCCTTTTCGTTTTGGAAGCCCATCGCGCGCTGCACTTCGGCAGTGGTATCAATGAAAGTGCGCAGCGGATCGCCAGGCAGCGAATGATAGTATCCGCCCGTGTTTACATATTCGAACTTGCCGGTTAGGTGATAGTTACGCTCGGCTTCGGGGCCCTTGAACAGAAAGCCTTCGATCTCGTTGGCCACATTAAGCGTGTAGCCGCTCTTTTTAAATTGTGTATCGGCGAATGTCTTAAGCACGCCGCGCATGTCAGCGGCGTAGGGCTCGCCTCCTTTGTCGATGACCTCGCCGAAGACGAGGACTTTGCCGGGGCCAAAGACATCGGCAGGCGCCCAGTAAAACGCGGCCCAGTCGATGCCAAGCCGCAGATCGCTCTCGCGCTGCGCGGTGAAACCGCGAATGGAAGAACCATCGAACGTTAGGTTGTCGTAGCTCTTCACCAGGAATTTCTTGTCATAGTCAAGCATGTGCAGCCGGCCTTCCAGATCGCTGAACATGACCGTGACGGCTTTGATCCGGGATTCGTCCGTTAAGTACTTAATCCGTTCTTCCTGGATTTTGTGAGGAGCAACCCGGTCGAGGCGTTGCTTCTTCGCCTTCAGATTCATCTCTTCGAGTTCGTCGTATGGGATTGCGAGAAAGCTGCGCAGTTCAGTTGACATGCCTCTCCTTCATTAAGAAAGAATGTCCGGCCACGACCGGAATAAATTTGACCGGGGGATCAGACTCACTAGGCTAACGCGTGAAGGTGGCGTGAGACAAATAGAAATCGATTATGAGAGCGATTACGAAGGGTTATTTGGAAAGCGGGTCGTAGAGTGCACTGCTTTTAGGGCAAATCAACGTGAGCTGCCTTCAGCCTGCTCCAGTCTTGCCGCCACCAGCTTCTTGATCAGCGCGGTTGGCACGGGCTTATCAAGCGGGAAGTGGATTGTTCCTTTCGAGATGGCCAGTCCTTTGAGCTCGTTCTTGAATTCTTCGATTACGGCCGCCGTGGGGAACACGCTGCAGTGGTTTGAAAACGCGGCGAACCATACAAGTATCTTGTCGCGCCTGAAAGCGGGAATTCGATAGCTGATGGTCTCGGTAGCATCCGGTGGCAGGGCGGAGCGGATCGCGGTGCGAATCTTCTTCAGTGCACTCCGGGCCAGTTCAGGAGTGCCAGAGATGTATTCGTCAACCGTTGCCGGACCTCTTCTTTTAGTCGGAGACTTGGGGGTGCCGGATTTCTTCTTTTTCATCCGGACATGCTACAAAAACTTCCACCTCCAGTCCATGCTTTTGGCGCGTCGGCCTGGGGGCGCCCCATGAAATTATCGGCGCCGTGAAATAATGAATGTCTGAGGAAAGTGCCTTGAGTTGCCCGATTTGCCAGGAGCGAAAGGAAAAGCGATTCTGCCCGGCTGTGCACGGAAAAATCTGCCCGCAATGTTGCGGTGAGCAACGCGAGGTCACGCTCGACTGTCCGAGCGAATGCCCTTATTTGCAGCAAGCGCGTCAGCATGAAAAGGCGCGCACCAGGGATGACCTTGACCATGACGCTATGTTTCCCGCGGTTGAAATTTCCGAGCAATTTCTTTATGAGCACGAACATCTGATGGTTGGGCTGAGTTTCGCCCTCGCCAAAAGCGCGCGGGCTGGGCGTTCTCTTGATGGCCATGCGCTCACTGACCGCGACCTGATCGCCGCGCTCACTTCTCTGGCCAAGAGCTATCAAACACTGGTTGAATCGAATCTTATTTATGAGCAGCCCACAGCCAATCTGGCTCATCAGCAAGTTGCCCGCGACGTAGAAACCATGGTGAAGGAATTCCGGGAAGCTGAACAGAAACATGTGGGCTACGCGCGACTGCGCGACTCGGAAGTTTTCGAGACGCTTGTATTTCTATTGCGCCTGGCGCAGGCGAGGACTTCGGGCCGGCCGAAATCGCGCGCCTACGTCGATTTCCTGGCTGCGCAGTTTCCCGAAGAGAAGTCGGCGATTAGCGCACCGGAAGCCCCGGCGAGCCGTCTGATTATTCCCTGATCGCGTTGTAGCGACGGACGATTTCGCCTGATGCGAGCGCTGCCAGCAATTCGCTCGATGTTTTTCCGAGGATGGGATGCCGCGCTTCGGGCGCAATTTCGGACAGCGGCTCCAGCACAAACCGGCGCTCGTACATGGCAGGATGCGGAACCTGCAGGCCCGGTTCGTCTACGATACGATCCCCGAAGAGCACGATGTCGATATCGATTTTGCGTGGGCCTTTGGCGCGCGTCCGCACGCGGCCCATTGCTTCCTCAATCGATAAGACGTTTTTCAACAGCTCATGGGGTGTTTTGCCGGTTTCGATCGTCACGACGCAGTTCAGAAACCATGGCTGATCTGGAACCTCCACCGGCTCTGTCTCATAGAAGGATGAAACCGCGCGCACGGTCTCCGCTTCTTTCAGCCGATGGATTGCCTCGCGCAGATTTCCGGCCCGGTCTGCGAGGTTCGATCCGAGCGAAAGATAGACTGCTTCCTCCACCCAGCTAGTGTCGCGGCAAATGCGCTACGAATCCAGAAGAAATTGAAGGAGCGGAGTAGGGCGGGACCTTTGGGCCAGATTCGCAGCGGTAAAAGGTCAAAAGGTGTCACCAATTAACCTCTTACGCGGTACTTAAGTGATCTTCGGCCGGTCAGGCGCTACGGTTACTATTAGGGTTGCATGAACCTCGATTCCCTTCTTTTCAGCAAGGATCCCGCTTTGCTCGGGGTGCTGCGGCAGACGCTCGAAAAACTGTCGATCAATATCGAGGTTTGCTCGGAGGGGGACGCCTGTAGTGACTCGCTTGCCAAACGCAAGTTCGATGCCGTGATTATCGATTGCGACGATCAGCCGGACGGGGTCACGCTCCTTGAGGGCCTGCGTCAAACTCACAGTAACGCCAAAGCGGTTGCTTTTGCCGTTCTGAACGGCAAAACGACCACCCAGGAAGCGTTTGGGTACGGCGCCAATTTTGTTCTACAGAAGCCGCTCACACCGCTGCATGCCACGCGCTGCTTCCATGCCGCGATCGACTTCATGCTTCGCGAGCGCCGCCGCTACTTCCGTTACCCGGTCGAAATACCGGTGCAGATTGCCATTGGCAGGAACCGCGAGGTTGGCGCGAACTCAACCAATGTGAGCGAGAGCGGCATTGCGATCCATGCCACAAGCAGATTGGACAAGGACACCGTGGTCGCGCTGCGTTTCACGCTTCCAGATTCCGATATTTCGCTCGAGCTAAAGGGCGATATTGTATGGGCCGACACCGTCGGCCGCGCCGGGATTCGCTTCGTGGAGGTTCCTAAGAACTCGCAATACCAGCTTGAAAAATGGCTGACCGAACGCCTACAGAAAGAGATGCCCACCCAACTGCAAACCTACCCCGCTCTCACCTGAACTTTTCTTTGTCAAAAACCCAGGCCGCATCCGTGTTGTGACTTGCGCTTTCCGTCCGCTCTGGCAATCTGGTCTGCTAGCGACTATTGCGGAGCTCAACATGATCACACTGGAAGAACGAATCGCCCGTACCCGGCGATTGTTGCAACGTCTGGAGGACGACCGGCCCTATTTGAGCGTGCGGCTTTCCGTGCTAGGCGCCGAACACCGCGAGAGGGCGCAGGCTTACGCCGAAAGGGTGCGTGCCGAGGCGCAAGCTGAACTCGGGCGGCTGCTCGACGAGCGCACGCCAGCGCTGGAATGGAACGCGCCCCAGCCTGCGGATTAGCTGCGCGCGAGTCGCGAGCTTCGAGCTTCGACAAACAAGGCAAGGGTAGTGATCCACAAGACTTGAACGGGATTCGATACGACGTGCCGACCACTGGGGTTTACTCGTAGCTCAAGGCTCGAAGCCCGTTAGTCTCACAGCGTGAGGATTCGGGCCGCGGGATCGTTACGCGCTGAGGGTGGTTGCAACGGCCATCGCAGGCTGCCGTTCCGCTTCTTGCATCGTGGTCTCTTCCCACAATGAGCGGTCGCGCAGAATGCGCGAGACCAGTGCCGTGTGCATGGCGTGACCGGCGCGGTCCGCGACCACGGCACCGAGGATTCGCTTTCCAATCAGCGCGAGGTCGCCGATCAGGTCCAGCACTTTGTGGCGCACAAATTCATCCCGAAAGCGTAGCGGAGGATTCAGCACCTTTTCGCGGTTCAAGACAATCGCGTTTTCCATCGACGCACCACGAATCAGTCCCTGCTGGCGCATGGCCTCGGCTTCGTGCAAAAAGCCAAACGTACGGGCGGGCGCGATCTCCTCGAGATAACTGCCGTTGGTGAGCGCCGCACGAAAGGTCTGCTTGCCAATCTGGGGATGGGGGAAATTGATGGAATAGGAAACGGAGTACGAGTCGTCGGGATAGACCGCGATAAATTTGTCGCCTTCGCGCAGTTCGATTTCGCGCACAATTCTGAGATAGGAACGCGGCTTGCGCTGCCGCCGGATGCCCGCTTGCAGGATCATTTCCACAAACGGCCGGGCGCTGCCATCGAGGATGGGTAGTTCGAGATTGTCAAGTTCCACGATCGCGTTGTCGACGCCAGCTCCTATAAAGGCAGAAAGAAGGTGCTCGGTCGTCGAAATGAGCACGCCTTTCTTCATCAAGCTGGTGGCATAGCTGACGCGGGCAACGTTGCGGCCGCTTGCTTCGATCTCGAAGTCATCCAGGTCGGTGCGACGGAACACGATTCCCGAGCCTGCGGGCGCGGGCAGGATTCGCACGTTGACAGGTGCGCCACTGTGCAGGCCGACTCCTGTACAGCTCGCCGCATTGCGAATTGTCTGTTCGTGTGTCAATCGAACTTGGACGCGCCCGCTCCGGCTTCGCACGGCAGACAGATCTCAGCTTGTGCCGGCAACTGATGAGACTGTAACTCTTTGGCTGTACAATAGCTTACCGTGCAGCGGTCGTTTCTGTATGTGGCAAAAATGCCACAGTCCGTGGCTGGCTTGAACCACGGAACGGCTAAGCTGTTTGGCTGATTAGAGATTGGTCGGGCTGCCGGTGGGCCGAATTGAGGTGACTTTCTATAGGCACGGGTGCCTACCGGCTCTTTCGCGGCGGCGTCCGTTCGTAAGTCACGGTCGCCTGGAACAGTGAATCGGGCAGCTGCTGATTGTATTTCGCGGTGGTGATGAAACGCTGCTGCGACATCTCTCCGTTGAAATAGCGCGTAATCGAGTGCGGAGTGATGATGCCGTCTTCGGGCTTGTAATTGTCGTAGACTTCCTCTTCCGTATTCTTCTGCTTATCTTTTGGGTCGCGCCACGAATAGCTGATGCGGAGGGGATAGTGCGTGATTTGGTCGAGCGCCACGCTCACCGAGTCATTCTGGCTGTTAAGCAGAGTCACCACGTCAACCGGCTTGCTGTCCACGATTGTCAGGCCGTCATGGAACAAGGCGACCGTCGGATCGTTGATCCACTTGCGAAACACCCATTCGGCCGAGTGCGGACGTCGCCGCAGATAATTCTGCAGGTCTTCCTTGTCCTGCGGGGCCGTTCCCTTGAAGGTCGTCTCGTACCCCTTGTCGCCATTGTGAATCAGGACAATATCGAACTGGCCTTTCACCTGGACATTCCCTACCTGCCCCTCGATGAGAAAGATATCTTTGGTGTGGATGACTTCGAACCGGTCCTTGTCGGGATATTCAAGATAGTAGTTGTAGGGAATTCCGGTGCTCTCGGTATGGCCGTGATGAAGGGGATAGTAGCGCCCCGATTCGGCGCGGTTGGTGAACGTAAGATAAGGTTGCCCACCCAGGGCCGCGACCGCCTGATCGAGCAGGGCCCGCGCCTGGCGCGCGCTCTCGGAATCGTTCAATTTTACCGACGACGGCTTTTCCGGCGGCAAGGCCGCGCGCGGCGGCGGCTCGGTTCCGGCCTGCGCGTGGGCAAGGCCGGTCGCAAAGCAAGAGAGCAGCGTCAGGAAGAAAATGGCGGCGAAGGATCGCATGTGTCTCTCTATATTAGAGGCTTGGACACCCATTTTAGCTGTATTCGGAAGACGCATCATTGCTTGGCTTCGGAGAGGAGCAGGCTTCGGGGGTGCCGCATGAAGACACCGTTTCTGTACGAAAGCGTGGATGAGGTCGTCCCGCGCATTGAGCAGCCGCCTACCCCACCAGGACGGCGCCGCCATTCGCGTTGAAAATCTCGCCGGTGACGAAGCCCGCGTAGGGCGTGCACAAAAACAAAATCGGCCCGGCGATTTCATCTACCGTCCCCACGCGCCCGAGTGGGATAGTAGCAAACACTTTCGCACGTGTTGGCGGATCGCTTAGTGCGCCTGCCGACATATCCGTGGCGACCCATCCCGGAGCCACACAGTTGACGCGGATGCCGTCGCGCGCCAGTTCCGTCGAAAGGCCTTTTACCATGCTGATGAGCGCGCCCTTGCTGGCGGCGTAATCGCAGTGGAAAGCCTCGCCGCGCTGGCCGGCGGTCGAGCTGACGAGCACGATGTGTCCAGTTGCGCTTCCGTCGCCCCTGCTTTTTTCGACAGCATTTTTTTCCGGCGCGTCACCGATCCCGCTTTTGGCCTGCGGAGGCGTTTGACTCCGCTGTTTCTTCATCTGCCCAACCGCGTGTTTCACGAGCCCAAACACGCTGTCGAGATTCACGGCGATGGTGCGATGCCATTGCTCGTTGGTCATGCGGTCAACCGGCGCGTCTTCCGAGGGCCAGATGCCGTGATTCGCCACCAGAATGTCGAGGCGCCCGAACGCGGCCACCGCAGCCGAGACCAACTCGCCAGCGGCTTTCGTTGTGGAGAGTTCGCATTGGACGGCTCGGCAATTTTCCGCTCCGCACTCGCGCACCAACTCGTCGGCCTGTGCCTTGGCCGACTGATAATTGAACACAACCTTCGCGCCCGCAGCGGCAAAAAGGCGTACGGTAGCCGCGCCAATGCCGCGCGATCCGCCGGTGATGACGGCAACCTTGGAGTCCAGCGATAAGTTCATAGTCGTTTAAGTATCGCGCAAGGCGTGATAATCGGCGAGTGAAATGGTGGAGCAACGATGAGCCATGAGCCCAATGAAAAAGGGCGGCCCGAAGGCCGCCCACTGAGAGGGATAAGGTGCGCGGACAGGAGTGTCCGCGCTACACATGCCTTATGCTGTCGCTGGCCGCTCTCCACCTGCTGCCGGAGCGCGCTCTGGTTTTAGCACCTGCTGCACGTCATCGGTTTTGGCCGGCAGCGGTTTCAGTGGCGGTAGGTCTTGCCCGTCCACCAGTAGCTTGATTTCCGAGGCATCGAGCACTTCGCGCTCGATCAGCGCCCTGGCGATCTTCTCCAGCGTTTCGCGGTTTTCGGAGAGGACTGTTTTGGCCTTTTCGTAGCCCGCGCTCACCATCTTCTTTACTTCCTCGTCAATTTGAATGGCGGTTGCTTCCGAGTAATCGCGGTGCTGCGCGATTTCGCGGCCCAGGAAAATCTGCTCTTCTTTCTTGCCGAAGGTCAGCGGCCCTAGTTCGCTCATGCCCCATTCGCAGACCATCTTGCGCGCCAGTTCGGTGGCGCGCTCAATGTCGTTGCCGGCACCGGTCGACATCACGTTCAGGAACAGCTCTTCGGCAATGCGCCCGCCCATCAGGATGGCGATCTGCGAGTCGAGATAATTTTTGTAGTAGTTATGCCGGTCATCCACGGGCAACTGCATGGTCAAGCCCAGAGCCATGCCGCGCGGAATGATCGTCACCTTGTGCACAGGGTCGGCATATGGCACCATTGCCGCCACCAGTGCGTGTCCGGCTTCGTGATAGGCCGTGTTCTTCTTTTCCTCATCGGTGAGAAGCAGCGATTTGCGCTCCACGCCCATGAGGACTTTGTCTTTGGCGACCTCAAAGTCGTATTGCAAAACGGCCTTGCGATTCTGCCGCGCCGCCGCCAGAGCTGCTTCGTTCACCATGTTGGCGAGATCCGCGCCGGAGAAACCCGGCGTGCCACGAGCCAGCACCGAAAGATCGACATCGTCAGCCAACGGAATTTTGCGGGTGTGTACGCGGAGAATCTCTTCGCGTCCGCGCACATCGGGACGATTCACCACCACGCGCCGGTCAAAACGGCCGGGCCGCAGCAATGCCGGATCGAGTACGTCGGGGCGGTTCGTCGCGGCCATCAGGATGACGCCTTCGTTCGATTCGAAGCCGTCCATCTCGACCAGCAACTGGTTCAAGGTTTGTTCGCGCTCGTCGTGTCCGCCGCCCAAGCCTGCGCCGCGGTGGCGGCCAACTGCGTCAATTTCGTCGATGAAGATGATGCAGGGAGCATTCTTCTTGCCCTGTTCAAACAAGTCGCGCACGCGGCTAGCGCCCACGCCGACGAACATCTCGACAAAGTCGGAGCCGGAGATCGAAAAGAACGGAACGTTCGCCTCGCCAGCTACAGCGCGCGCCAGCAAGGTCTTACCCGTTCCTGGAGGCCCAACCAGCAGCACGCCTTTGGGAATGCGTCCGCCCAGCTTCTGGAACTTTTGCGCCTCGCGCAGGAACTCAATGATCTCGCGCAGTTCTTCCTTGGCCTCATCCACGCCAGCCACGTCTTTAAACGTGATCTTTTTCTGCTGCATGGAGAGCAGACGCGCGCGGCTCTTCCCAAACGACAGCGCCTTGTTTCCGCCGGTCTGCATCTGGCGGATCATGAAGAACCAGAGCGCGCCGAGCAGGACGAGCGGGGCAAGATTCAGAATCCAACTCGGCCACGACCCCGCGCTTGCGTCCTTAATATTGATCGCCACGCCCTTATCCCGCAGGGTCTTGTACATATCGGGATAGTTCGTGGGCACGGTGGTATGAAAGAGCGAGTCGTCAGTGAACTTGCCCTTTACTTCCTGCATGTTGAAGGTGGCGTCACGGACTTTGCCGGCATCGACCTGCGTCAGGAACTCAGAAAATCCAATTTCCTTCTCTTTTTGGCCCGAACTGCCGGTGCGCACGACCTGCCACAGCAAGACTGCCGAAACGACAATCACTGCCCAGAAAAGTACCGTTTTGATCGTTGAATTCACCTAAGACTCCTCGAAAGCGCAGCGCGAGTCCACTCAGGAACCGGCTGCATGACCTCACTATTAGATGCCGGCGGGGGAAATTCGACTGGCAAAACCTCGGCCCCTGATCATTCTAGACCTTTTCGGGGAAAAACGGGCAGACCGAGGGAAGTGACGCTAGTCACGGGGGAAGCCAGCTCCGAGCCGCGAGCTATGGGCTTGAACCTACACGAGGCCTGCCGCTCGCTCGGGCTTAGGCTTGCGCGCAGTTCGTGGCTCGAAGCTCTATCCCGTCGCTGCCAAATACTGCAAATTTCGGCCTGTCTGGTCTGGACTCGCCAGTCCATATCCGCACAGAAAGGTGTCATCCACCAGAAAGCCGAAATAGTCGGGTTGCAGCGGCACGCGCCGCGCCGACTGCCGGTCCAGCAAGGTCACCAGCTTGACCGAGGCCGCGCCCCGCGCCTTCAGATCGTTCATCAGAAATTCGGCGGTGATGCCGGAGTGCAACAGGCCTTCCACCAGCAGCACGTGTTTGTCTTTGATCTCCAGCGCATGGCTGAAAAAGATCTCGAGCACAGGCGCCTCGCCGCCGCTGGTTTGTTTGTAGGTCGGCTTGATGAAGGTGCAGACGATCGGCACGTCCACGGCGCGCACCAGATCGGCCATGAACATGAAGCTGTTTTCCAGAAGACCCAGAGCGAACACCGTCTCCCCGCGATAGTCGTCTGAAATCTGCCGGCCCAGTTCCCGCACTCGCTTCTGAATCTGTTCGGGCGAAATCACCTGCCGCAAGATATTCGTGGCGGGCTTTGCCAAGGAGGCATCCTCCGGAAAAGCGCGGTTGGGCGAAGCGGTCATGGCGAGGTTAAGAATAGCACCGACCCGCCGCCTGCCGACGTGATCCACAGCACCGTTTACCAATTCCTCTAATGGAGGCCGAATGTTCCGGCTGGTGCATCGCCCGCTTCCATAAACAACCGTTCTGCCACCCATAACTACATTTCATAGGAAAATCCTGAGCTTTGGGCGCGCTCGCGTGATCTATTTACAAGAGCAGGCCACGATTTGGAAACCGGGCTGCATAATCCCGAAACGGAGTCCGCATGACTTCGCCCGTGCAGAACTTGGCACCTGTAGGTTCGACAACGCGCCCGGCGACCTGGAAGCTGCTGCTGGCCTTCGGCATCATCTACTTCGTTCTTGCCATCCGCATCGGTGTGCGCGAAGTACCGCCGTTTCTGCTCGCCGCAATCCGCTTCATTGTCGCGGGTATGGTTCTCTTTGCATGGATGCGATTGAAGGGAACTCCTATGCCTACGCGCCGGGAATGGGCATCGGCGGCGGTGGTGGCCGTACCGATTTTCGTCCTCGACTACGGGCTTGTCTTCTGGGCTGAGCGCCGCGTGCCTTCCGGCATTACAGCAGTCATGATGGCGATGATCTCGCTGTTTATGGCTCTGTCAGAAATCATCTTTCTGCGGACGCAACGGCTCACAATGCGGCTTTCGTTTGCGCTGCTTGTCGGACTGTGCGGAGTCGCCGTGCTAGTGAGCCGCTCACTTGGACTGGCCGAGGAGCCCATCAATCCTTATGGAGCGATTGCGCTGCTGATTGGAGCAAGCAGCTGGGCGATTGCCGCCATCCTGCTGCGTAAGCTGCCGTTGCCCGCGTCGAAGCCCATGAGTTCCGCCGCGCAAATGCTGATCGGAGGCGTTTGGCTTGCCATCCTATCGACCATGTTGGGCGAGTTCAGGGGATTCGATGTGTGGGCGGTTTCACGCGGCGCGTGGCTGGCGCTCGCCTACCTCATCGTCGCAGGATCGATCATCGCTTACACGGCGTATGTCTGGCTGCTGCATCATGAGTCGCCGACGAAGGTCGGAACCTATGCTTATGTCAATCCTGTGGTTGCGGTGGCCATCGGATACTTTCTCGGCGGGGAAGCCGTTGGCCCGCGGACTTTGCTGGGATCGCTGCTTGTGCTGGTCAGCGTTGTGGTGATCACGACGACACGCAGGAAGGCAGTGGTCAGTGGCTAGTGGTTGGTGGTCAGTTGACCTGTGATTAGTGGTAAAACTGCAAAGATCGGCCCTCAGGCGCTAAAGCGCCGATCCATTGTTGGCGACTTAACGGCACGACCAAGGTCGTGCCCTTCCCTTTCCCTCTCGCGCCTAGCTTTCCCCGGCCACTAATCACTGACCACTTTAGTTCTGCCGTTTCGGCATCAGCAGCCATTGCAGGACCGAACTTACGATCATCATCAGGATCGCGCCGACGAACGCAGGGAAGAAGCCGCGGACTTCGAAGCCCTTCACAAATCCAGCTGCCAGTTCCAGCATGAGCGCGTTGATGACGAACCAGAACAGGCCGAGCGTCACGATGGTCAGCGGGAAGGTTAGGACCTTGAGCAACAGGCCGAGAGTGGCGTTGATCAGGCCGATGACGAGCGCGGCAACCAGCGCGGCTCGCGCGCCGCTCACGTAGATTCCCGGCACGAAATGGGCGACAATCCAAAGCGCCAAAGCGCTGATAAGCCAGTGCAGCAAAAGACGCATGGGAAACTCCTGCGAAAGAGGATACAACGAAGTGGTCGCCGAGGAGGAAAGGTGAGGCGCGATTCCGCGGCTATTAGAGCGACGTCGAATTTACCCTCCCCCTTTAGTTCGATCTTTTAGAATCAAAGATCTAGCGGCCACGCGCTGGCTAGACCTTTGATAAATAAGGACTTAGATGTAATATATTTTAGAATCAATGACTTATGCCGAAAACGGATATTTCTAAGGCCAAAACCAACGCGGCGCGGATGCTTGATCAGATAGGGATCGGGTATGAGCTGCGGGCTTATGAAGTCGATCCCGAAGACCTGGCGGCGGAGACGGTGGCGGCCAAGATTGGGCTGCCTCCGGAGCAGGTTTTCAAGACTTTGGTGGCGCGACCGGCAGGGAGCGGATCGCCGGGAAAGGACTGGCATGGAGTTGTGATGGCTGTCATCCCCGGCGACCAGGAACTCGACTTGAAAGCGCTGGCTGCGGCGGCGGGTGAGAAGAAGATCGAGCTGGTGCCGGTGAAGGAGCTACAGGCGCTCACCGGCTACATTCGCGGGGGCGTAACGGCTCTCGCCGCCAAGCGCGAGTATCCGGTGTTTGTGGACGAGACAATTGAGCTGTTTGATGTGGTCTCGATTTCGGCGGGGATGCGCGGGTTGCAGATTCTGATTGCGCCGGGGGATTATTTGCGGGCGACTAAGGGGACGGTGGCGGCGATAGGGGTGGCGAAGAAGTAGAGCCGATATAATCGGCGTAACCGCTCCATAAAGAGGCTTCGTATGCTAGCACGACTATTCGCCTTCATGTTGCTTTTATGCCCCCTGCTTGACGGGCAGCAAAAACCACAGCCTAAGGCTTTTAAAGATTGCGACAAAACAGCGCGAACACAAGCTGATCTGAATGAGTGTGCCAGCAGCGATGCCAAAAGTGCGGATGATGAACTCAACAAAACGTATCAGCAGCTTCTTAAGAAGGCGACCGGGGATCCGGTCGCTCTTCAGAAGATCCGAGCCGCCCAAAAAGCATGGGTTGCCTTCCGCGACGCCCAGATCGCTGCTCTATATCCTTCCGAGGACAAACAACAATACGGAAGCGCTTTTTCAATGTGTGCCGATCTTGATTTGGCAAACCTGACGAGGCAGCGGACGAAGATGCTGAAAGAAATGTTGAATCCCGTTGAAGGCGACGTGTGCCATTAGTGATTTTGTACGCCGGAAATTTAACTCGTATGCGGTTCAGGTTGAGATGCGGGCGTTACGGGACTTTGTTTTCCCTGGGAGATGCGCGGCCAGCACCGGCGCGACAGCCTGACGTCAGCGGCTAAAGAGGCTGCGGAAAAAGTCCTCTGGCATGGCAAGAGCGACCACCGGGGCTAAAGCCCCGATTGATTCGAAGCGACTTACGCGGCCCTCAAGGGCCGCTCTTCCAAGGCGGTCCTTACATTTGCGACTTTTTTCGCAGCCTGTGAAGCCAGCGCGAGAACAAAGCCACTTATCGCAGCGGTGAACCGCTGCGCCACCCAAAATCAAAAGCGAAGCGAAGTTTTTCCGCAGCCTGTGGAACTAGTGCCCGTTCTCGATTCTCGCTATGCGAGATGCCAGAGTAAACTATTACGTTGGATTCTCTACTCGAGGTGCTATTCATGTCTGTTGCTGCTGCACGCACTAATCCGCTGTCATTTCTTACCGATCAACTCGATGAACTCAAGGCCAAGGGCACGCACTTCAAGCTGCGCGTGCTGGAAGATGAGCAGGCTGCGGTCTGCACATTTGATGGCAAGAAGGTCATCAATCTCGCTTCGAACAATTATCTTGGGCTGACGACGCATCCCAAGCTGCGCGAAGCTGCGCTGGAGGCTACGCGCAAGCTCGGCGTCGGGTCCGGCGCGGTGCGCACCATCGCCGGCACCATGCGCATTCACATGGAGCTGGAAGAGAAGATTGCGCGCTTCAAGGGCGTTGAAGCGTGCGTCGTCTTTCAGTCCGGATTCACGGCCAACGCCGGCACGGTCTCGGCCATCCTCGGCAAAGAGGATTTCATTATTTCCGACCAGCTGAATCATGCTTCGATCATCGACGGCGCGCGGCTCTCGCGGGCCAAAATTCTGGTGTTCAATCACAAAGACCTGGCGCATGCCGAAGAGCAGCTTGCCAGCATAAAAGATCAGCCGGGCCGCAGGTTGCTCATTACCGACGGCGTCTTCTCCATGGACGGCGACATTGGCGCGCTGCCCGGCTTGTGCGAACTGGCCGAAAAGTATGGCGCGATCATGATGGTGGACGACGCGCACTCCTCGGGCGTGCTTGGACGAAACGGGCGCGGCACGGTCGACCACTTTGGGCTGCATGGGCGCGTGGATATTCAGGTGGGAACCTTATCGAAAGCAATTGGCGCACTTGGCGGATACGTTTGCGGCACGCGCGATCTGATTGACTTTCTTTATCATCGTGGGCGGCCGTTTCTGTTTTCGACTTCGCATCCGCCGTCGGTTGCGGCAACTTGCATTGCGGCGTTCGACGTTTTACAGAACGAGCCGCAATGGATGGAACAGCTGTGGGAGAACACGCGCTTCTGGAAAAAAGAGCTGGGACTGCTTGGATTTAATATTGGCGGGCAGACGACTCCCGCGAGCGAGACGCCGATCACGCCGATCATTATTGGCGACGGCCGGTTGACGATGGACTTCTCACGCGAGCTGTTCAAAGAAGGCGTGCTCGGCACGGGGATTGCATTTCCGACTGTCCCCGAAGGCAAAGCGCGCATACGAACGATCATGACGGCCACGCACACGAAAGAAGAATTGCAGCAGGCGCTGGAAGTGCTGGGGCGGGTGGGGAAGAGGATGGGGATACTGCATTAAGGAGTTAGTTACGAAAAAAGTAGGTCTTTGATTCCTGGATGATTGATTCCAGGATTGTTGAATGTGGCATCGCCAAATCGCGCGACTTGATCCCCCATTCGGGCCATGAAAAGTGGGGCTATTCCGGTTCCAAACCATGGCCGGCGATGGTATGCTCTAGCGATCACATCCACGCCGCGCTGGGGTGCCGGCGGGGAAAAAATCAAGCCCCACAAAGGTGAATGCCATGACTTGGACCGCTCCGGTTTTTGAAGAAATCCTTTTGTGCTGCGAGATTAACTCTTACGTCAGCGCGACACTGTAACCAGCGATGCATCTGCGCATCCTCGGTTCGGCAGCTGGAGGTAGATTCCCCCAGTGGAATTGCGGCTGCGGAAATTGTTCGGCGGTGCGCGATAATGCACGCGGAAACGACCGCCAAAGTAAATTCGCCGGAAAGGCGCGAACGCAGGCCCAGCTTGCATTGAGCGCCGACGGTGTGACTTGGTTTCTTGCCGGAGCTTCTCCGGACCTTCCCTCTCAAATCGAGGCAACTCGCGCGCTGCATCCTCGCGGGCCGCGCGATTCGCCGATTGCGGGCGTGGTGCTGGGGAGCGCGGATCTGGACCACGTGGTTGGTCTTTTGTTGTTGCGCGAACTGCAACCGCTTCGGGTTTATGCCGCGCCGTCGATTCTCCGCATTCTGCGCGAAGAAAACAGTATGTTCGGAATGCTGAATCGCGCCGAGCATCAGGTGGTTTGGACGGCGATCAATGCGGACGGGGCATTTCCGCTGCTCGATGCCGCGGGCCAGATTCCTGCGGGCGATGCCGGCCTGCGATGCGAGATCTACTACCTCTCGGGCCGCTATCCCAAATACGCGCAAAGCACGGGTCTGACGGCGGACGAGGCTACGGCTGGATTGTTCTTCACATCGTCATTCATCGCATCGTCAGCCAGGCTGTCCTCCAAATCGCAATCGGCGAAGCGAATTGCGTATCTCCCTGCGGTTGGAAAGCTGGATGACGCGCTCATGGCGAAGGTTGATGGCGCAGATGTTCTGTTGTTCGATGGCACGTTTTGGAGCGACGACGAACTCATACGCATCGAGTCAAGCGGAGAAACCGCCCGCCAGATGGGACATATTCCGGTTGAAGAAAGTCTTGTTCTGCTCAAAAATGTGAAGGCCGGACGGAGTGTTTATATTCATATCAACAACACGAATCCGATTCTTAACGAGGCTGGCCCGGAACATCGCGCCGTACGCGCGGCGGGATGGGAAGTAGCGGAGGACAATTGGCATCTGGAACTCTAGCGGAGAAAAGCGCGGAGAAGCTTACTTTTGACGAGTTGCGCGCCGCCCTGCGTCAGGTGGGAGCCGAGCGCTATCACCACCAGCATCCTTTTCACGTGCTCATGCACGAAGGCAAGCTCAGCCGAGGACAGTTGCAGGCGTGGGCGCTGAATCGTTATTACTACCAGTCGATTATTCCGATCAAAGATTCGATTATTCTCTCGCGCTCCACCGACCCGGCATTTCGCCGCGCCTGGCGTAAACGCATTGTGGATCACGATGGAGACGAGCAGCGGAATGGCGGCATTCTTCGCTGGATCAAACTGGCGGAAGCGACGGGACTGGATCGAGAGCGCGTCATAAGCGCGGAGGGAATTCTTCCAGCTACGCGCTTCATCGGAAATGAATATCTCAACCTGGTGCGGACGCGCCCGTTCGTCGAGTGCGTGGCCAGTTCGCTGACCGAGTTGTTTTCGCGCGACCTGATTACGCTGCGCATGGAGAAGCTGCGGCAGCATTATCCATGGCTGGCAAGCGGGCTTGATTATTTCCAGGCGCGGCTGACGGAAGCGCCCGAGGATGCGGCCTTTGCGATCAAGTATGTGTTCGATCATGCCGCGACGCGGGTTGAGCAGGAGCGGGTGATTCAGGCGTTACGGGACAAGTGCGACATTCTGTGGGCGCAGCTCGACGCGCTTTACTTTGCTTATGTCGAGCCGGGCTGGCCGCCACCGGGGGCGTTTCGCTTTAACAACAATGATGAATCAGGGGGCGCTCGTGGCTGAACTCACCGAAGCGAGCGTTCCGAAACTGGCTGCGGGATGCCGCTGGGGTGGCACGGCGGACGCGCCTGTGATTCTGTTTCCCGAGGGCGCTATCAAAGTTGAAGGCACAGGCCGCGTGATCATGGAACTTTGCACAGGCCAATTCACGCTCGCGGAGATGATTCAGAAGCTACAGGAGCAGTTTATGCTTGCGCCGAAGGACAAGATTCGCGCTGACGTGATCGGCTTTCTGGAGCAGTTGCACGACAAGCGCATTGTTGATTATTAAACGATTGCAGATTATTGACCCATTGAATCATTGAGGGATTGAATCATTGCGTGCAATGGCCAAGTGATTCAATGGCTCAATGACTCAATGTTCTAATCCGCTGGCCCTGATTGCCGAGATCACGCATCGCTGCCCCTTGCACTGCGTCTACTGTTCGAATCCTCTGGAGCTGACGGCGCGAAGCGAAGAGCTGGCGACTGCGGACTGGCTGCGGATTTTCGATGAAGCTGCGGCGCTCGGCGTTCTGCATCTTCACCTCACAGGCGGAGAGCCGCTCGCGCGTCCCGATCTCGCCGAAATGATTTCGGGCGCCCGTCAGGCGCGTCTCTACACCAATCTCATCACTTCTGGCATCGGGCTTTCACGAGAACGGCTGGCGCAGTTGGTCAATAATGGCCTCGACCACATTCAACTCAGCTTTCAGGATTCGCAGGAAAGTACGGCGAACTGGATCGCCGGCACCCGCGCCCATGCGCACAAGATCGAATTGGCGGAATGGATTCGCGAGCATCGAATCGCTTTCACGGTCAATCTGGTGGTGCATCGGCAGAACATCGATCATCTGGAAGAGATGATTCCACCGCTTGAGGCTCTGCATCCCGACCGCATGGAAATTGCGCACGCGCAGTATTACGGGTGGGCGCTCACGAACCGGCATGCGCTGTTGCCTACACGCACGCAACTTGACCGCGCGCTGGCTACAGTCGCGGCTGCGCAAGAGCGGCTGAAGGGCCGAGTCCGCATCGATATGGTTGTGCCCGATTACTACGCGCGCTTTCCCAAGGCGTGCATGGGCGGGTGGGGACGGCAGTTGCTGCTCATCGATCCCGCTGGTCGCGCCTTGCCCTGTCATGCGGCTGGAGTGATTCCCGGCATGCGTTTCGACAGCGTGCGCGAGCACGGTATCGATTGGATCTGGCAGAACTCGGAAGCATTTCAAAAATTTCGGGGCGAAAACTGGATGCCCGAGCCGTGCCGCTCCTGCGACCGCCGCAAAGAAGATTTTGGCGGATGCCGCTGCCAGGCGTTCCTGATAGCTGGCGATGCGGCCGCCACCGATCCTGCGTGCGAGTTAGCGCCAATGCATCGGCTGATTGAAGAGGCGGTAAAAAATGATGGGTCGCCAGAGGATGGAGCGGCCGCGGGGAAAGTTCCGGAGCCGCGCGAAGCTTCCTTCCACGTTTTGCAGGAAGAGATGGCCGGTTTCTGGAGCTACAGAACGGACCCGAAACAGTAAAGCTTCTTATCCCGCCACGAGTGCTCGCGGCACGGCTGATCTCGATTTAACAAGACTTTAAAAAACCTTTCTCGCTCTGGTGCGTCTAACAGGGCAAGAGTCAAATTCTAAACAATGGCACCACTCGTATGCGCGAGTGGAGGTGTGTTCCATCACTCTACAAAGAAACTCCAACCGACAAAACCTACAATTTGAGGAGATTTATATTTATGAAGACTGGCAAATACATTGCCATCGTGGCGGTTTTGGCCTCTGGCCTGTCGCTAAGCGCTTTCGCGAAAGATAAGAACGAGACTCGAATCACTCTGTCGCATTCCGTGCAGGTGGGCATGACTCAGCTGAAGCCGGGCGACTACAAGCTGCAGTGGGACGGCAGCGGCTCCAACGTGCAGGTGAAATTCCTGCAGGGTAAGGAAGTTGTGGCCACGGTTCCGGCGAAGTTGGGGCAGGCCAAAAATCCACAGGGCGTCGACGCAATTGAGACCAGCGATGTGAGCAACATGTCGACTCTCAACCGGGTCGACTTCGCGCGGGGCAAGCAGTCGCTGGACTTCACTCAGGCTACAGCAAGCGCATCAGCCAGCGGACAACAATAAACGGAGTACGAAGAAGCACCATGGGCGGGAGACAAAAACAGTCTCCCGCCTTTTTGTATCGGTGGAGGTAGTGGCTCACGCTTGTTGTTGCAACGAGAAAATGTCGTAGTAACTGCAACGAGACTCTGTCACCCCCTGTCATTTAAGTAACGGCCGCCAAAGCGGGGCGGCCGGAGAGATTGTAGATGCGAGGCGTCGGCGTTT
>Ga0182030_10000904_pt1 | contig 59039 bp, 53 predicted proteins | sample 812S3MmetaG_FD_121299 | JGI IMG/M metagenome (GOLD analysis project Ga0182030, IMG submission 121299) | Permafrost microbial communities from Stordalen Mire, Sweden - 812S3M metaG (Illumina Assembly) | ecosystem: Environmental > Terrestrial > Soil > Wetlands > Permafrost | place: Sweden... | reverse complement strand
GCGCGACAATTGCGACCGCAGCCGCACGGATCGCGCCGTGCATCTGCGCAGCGGCGCCTGGTATCGGCGCCGTCTGGGCAAAGCCTTTCACTACGTCGGCTTCGGTGTCTGGCTGCGCAAGGATGTGTGCGCGATTCTTTGGGACATGGAGCGGTAGGGGTGTGAGCCGTCCGACAGCAGCGCGAACGGAATGTTGACGGGCTTGGCGCTCAGTCCGGCGGGATAAGGGGCAGCGAGCAACTGCTGCCTTTATGTTGCTCGCTGCCTTTGTCCCGCCGGCTAGAGATTTTCCAGCATCCACGTGACCAGCGCCGCGTGCACCGGTTCGGCGGCGCCGATATCGGCGCGCGGGTGATTGACCAGCGACACCAGCACGTAGAGCTTGCCGCTCGGCGCGCTGACATAGCCGGCGACGCCGCTGACGCCGTCGATGTGGCCGGTCTTCAAGCGTACCGCGCCCGCGGGGCTGCTTTTCATGCGTGAGCGCAGCGTTCCGTCGAGGCCCGCGAGCGGCAGCGATGCCATGAACTCGGGTGCAAAGCGGCTGCGGCAGGCAACGCTCAAAACCTTCGCCATCTGCAGCACCGAGATGTGCGTGCTGCGCGACAGCCCCGAGCCATTGTCGATATCCCAGCCTTGCAGATCGAAACCGCGCTGCGCGCCCCACTCGGCCATGGTCGCGGCACTTTTTTCCAACGTAGCGGGCGCGCCGAAGCGCTCGGAGCCGATCGTAAGCAGCAGATGGCGCGCCATGAGATTGCTGCTGTATTTGTTGGTGAGCCTGATAATCTCCGCCAAGCTTAGTGAATCGAAGGTGAGATACGGCTTGGCGTCGGCGGGGCTCGGCTCGATGCGCAGCTTGCCGGTAAATTCGCCGCCGAGTTCACGCCACAGCTGCACAAAGGTGCCGAATGCATAGCTGGCGGGCTTGAGCAGTACCCGGCTGAAGCTGCGCTCGGTGCAATTGGGCGACAGCGCACCGCTGAACTCGACGCGATCCCAGGCATCCGAAGCCACCTTGAAGTCGATCCTGCCGGTAGCGCTGCGGCAGCGGCCGGGCGCGAAGCGCACGTGATTATCGATCGCCAAATTGAACGGTGCGGGCGTGGTGCTGATCTCCACCTGACGGGTATCGGCGTTGGCAGCGACTCGGAATTCCACGGATTGAAAATTCACCATGAGCGCGTCGGGCAATACGTTGTAGGGGCGATTGGGCTTGCCGTCGAATGCGCCGGGATCCTCGGGCGCCAGGGAGAACGCAGTATCGTCGACGATGATGTCGCCGCGAATCGAACGCAGGCCCTTGGCGCGCAGGCTCTGCGCGAAGCTCCACCAGCGCTCCAGCGTGATGTACGGGTCGCCTCCGCCCTGCAAAATCAAATCGCCGTCGAGCACGCCGCCCTGCAGGCTGCCGCGAATGGCGGCTTGCGTGTGCCACGTGAAAGTCGGACCCAGCATGTCGAGAGCGGCGAAGGTGGTCACCGTCTTGATGGTCGATGCCGGTGCGCGCGGCGTGTCAGGCAGTTCGCTCACGAGCACACGGCCGGTATCGGGGTCCAGGATAACCACGCTCAACGCGTCGGCGGGCAACGCCTGCGCGGCCAAAGTGCGCGATACGATGGGCGGCAATCCGGCGGCACACGTCCACAGAGGGAGCACACAAAGCCAAGCGATGAGGCAGAGCCTGCTCAAGGAATTCAGCCCAACGCCAGCGTGATGCGCCGCCAGGCACCGGAGTGCCAGCGCCAAAACAGCATGAGTCCAAGAACCAAAATATATATCAACGCAGCAAACCACCCACCTACCGCGCCGTATCCGAACTGCGGCAGCCAATCCACCCAACCCTGAAGCGGCGCGAACGACAAGCTGTGCGCCAACGGTACGAACAGCAGCCATGATAAGGCGAGGACCATGACGGCTGGAAGCCGTACGTCGCCGGCACCGCGCAGGCACGCGCCGGCGCTGATGTTCAAACCGTCGAACAGCTGATATCCGGCCGCGATCCACAACAGCACGCCGCTGCGCGCGATCACACTGGCGGCATCCGGATCGAGCCGATTGGTGAACAACGGCACGATCCAGGGCCCCGCGGCAGCCAGCGCCACGCCGATGATCCCCATGTACAGCACGGCGAGCAGAATGATGCCGTTGCCGACTTTGGCGGCCCAGTCGCGCCGGCCCGCGCCGATCGCCTGGCCCACCAGCGTCGTGCCCGCCATGGCGATGCCGCTCGCCGGCATGTAGCACACGGAGGTCAGCATCATGACGATTTGCGAGGAGGCGCCGTCCACCGTGCCAAGCCGCACCTGCATGAGCTGAAACATGGCGAATCCGAGCACGTCGGCAGCAATCAACAGGCCCATGGGAAAACCCAGCTGCAGTTGCTGACGCAGTGGACGCGCGCGCGTGCGCCAGGTGAGCCGCGATCGAAAACGCCGCTGCACTGCCGGAGTGAGGAACGCGCTGAATGCCGCTGCGACTCCGAACAACTGCGCCGTGTCGGTGGCCCATGCCGAACCAGCGACGCCCATACGCATCTCGAACATGAACCACTGATTGAGCAGTGCGTTGACCACGGCTACGGCGATGACGATGCGCAAGGTCGTGTTCGGCCGGCCGATGCCGTTGAAGAAACCGAGCAAAGACCACAAAGCGACACCGAGCGGACCGCCTAGCATGCGTGGGAACCAAAAGGCCAGTGACAGCTTCAATGTGTGCGGAGCGATGCCGAACGGCCCGAACATATGTGCGCCGCTCAACGCCAGCAAGAAAAACAAGGGCGTGGTGAGCAGCGATGCCCAGAGCGCCGTCCACGTGATTTGCGAGGCGCGCGTGAAGCGCCCAGCGCCGAAGGCCTGGGCGACCAAGGTTTGCACGGACAGGCCGACGCCGCCGAACAACAGTACGAATACCAACACCGGCCAATAAACCGCACCGATCGCCGCCGTCGCGTCCGGCGATACGCGTCCTATGAACCAGGTATCCGTCGCGTTCAGCACAGCCTGCACGGCGCTGTTCAGCATGAACGGCAACGCCAAGGAGGCGACCGCAAAATAATCGAGGCGCGGCCGGCCGCTGGAACTCAGGGCCTGACCCGGCAGCAGGTTGGTGGGCGCATGCATGAAGTCGGGTAGGATGAAGCAATGGCAACGAAGATGCGACGCAATTTTGCGGGGGCGTTGAGCGCCCGCGCGATTCAGGGCGCGTGGCGAATCGCCTGCAGCGCACCGCACGAAGCAGAGATCATCATTCGCGGCGCGGACTCGCGGTCTGCTGCTGCGTTCGGCGCGACCTTGAGCGACCTCGGCATCGAATGGCAGAGTCAACGAGTATTGATCACCATGATGTCCGCGGGTCGAGTTGCAGCAGTGGAGGCCGCCGCCGTCATCGTGCACGAACCGGCACCCGAGCTGTATGCGGCGCTGCCTTTGGCGCAGTTCGACCGCCGGGCGCGGCGCTTTTGGCGGCGCGTGTTTCTCCTGGTGCGGATTCCGGGCGGCCGGTCCCTGCTCGGCATGCTCACCTATGTCAGCCGCAAGCGTTCCTAAAGTGCGAAGCGCGTCACACGTGGCCCCGCATTATTGTCAATTGCCGGCAAGGATGCGCGTATCTGGCTTGTTGCACGATAAACGCTGCCTGAACTGCGACGCTCGTCAATGATGCTGCCGGCCGTTTGCATCACATTGGTTTGATGGCCTCAGTGCTGAGCATCAAATCCAACGTCGTGGAACGTCCGAGCGCGGACGCGTCTTTCGAGCCTTACGGCCGGCTGCTGCGCATGCTCATGCCGAGCCTGCGCGGCGTGGTGGTGCACGACGGATTTGCGAATCTCGTGTGGACTTCCGACGACTGGGACATGTCCGATGAACCGCAGATCGTCAAGGACGCTATTGCCAATGCCCTGTCCGACAGCAGCGAATTTGCGGGTGTAGCGCGAACCGTCGACGCGGATCGCGTCGTTTACAGTTTTGCGGTGCGCGGCGACCAGGTCGATTTGTTGGGCATCATCAGTCTGGTCGTGCGCATATCCGGCACGCAAATAGAACCGCGTCCGCTGCAAACCGTACGCCAGCTGGTGCAGCCCGCACTCGAATGCTTGAAGCGCGAGATGGCGTTGCGGTTGCAGCTGGGCTCACGCGAGCGCGATCTCGACATACGCGAACGCGACCTGGACTTCATGCTGGAGATGAGTTCGAAGCAGTCGGAAGCGACCAGCGATGCGGATGAATTCTCCTTGATTCTGCGCACCGGTCTGGAACGCGCCGGCTGCGCACTCGCGGCGTTGTGGGTTCCCGACAAGAATGTTTCCTTGTCGCTGACGCGCAGCGGCCAACCGATGGCGCCCGAAGCCTTGAAGCGCGCGCAGCATCACCTCATGGCGTGGATGCAGCTGCAGCAACGCATCATCGTTGTCAATCATATTTCCAAGGTCGCCAGCGTGGTCGCTGCGCCGTACAAAATCCTTGCTTGTCCGATTCGGCATCGTTCCGAGCGAGTCATGGGCGTGTTGGCGATGTTCAATCCGCCGAGCGCGGCCGATTTCGGCGTGCAGCAGACCCGCATCGCCGAGATGCTCGCCAAGCGCGCCTCGAACATCATCCAGGCCCAATACGACACCAGCACCGGGTTGATGACGCGCCAGGCGTTCGAGCGCCAGGCGATTGCGCTGCTCGGGCCGGGAGGCAGGGGCGGTGATCACGTCATTCTGTATCTCGACATCGATCGCCTGCACGTCATCAACGAAACCTTCGGCATGCACATCGGCGACGATGTCATCGTGAGCGTGGCCGAATGCATGGCCAAAGCGCTGCCTCCCGGCGCGCTGTCCGCGCGCATTTCGGGAGATCGCCTGGCGGCGCTGATTCCCAATTCGAGCATGGACGCCGCGCAGGTGTCCGCGGAACAGATACGTGCGGCGGCGCAGGCCATCGTGCCGCGCGCCGGCCAGGGCTCATTCGAGGTGTCGGTTTGCCTCGGGGTTGCGCCGATCCAGCGCTCCGACAACCCATTGGCGCATGCCTTGGCAACGGCGGAGATTGCCTGCAAGGCGGCCAAAGATCGCGGTCGCAACCGTGTCGAGATGTTCCAGGACTCCGATCACAGCATCATCCGCCGCCACACCGACATCCTCGTGATCGGCCAGCTGCGCGACGCGCTCGACAATGACAAGTTCCGCCTCGATGCGCAGCCGATTCTGCCGCTGCGCGCCAACTACGGCCGGCCGCGCTTCGAACTGCTGATCCGAATGCTTGGCGATCGCGGCGAAATCATCCCGCCTGGCAAGTTTCTCTCGTCGGCCGAGCGTTATCAGCTCATGCCTACGATAGACCGCTGGGTAGTGCGGCGCGCGTGCGAATTGCTGGGGAAGCACACCGCTGCGGGTGAGGACGGCGCGCGCTTCGCCATCAACCTGTCGGGTCAATCTCTGCAGGATGAATCCTTCCTGCCTTTCGTGATCGATAAGATCAAGGAGACCGGCGTGCCGCCGTGCGCGTTGTGTTTCGAATTGACCGAAACGGCCACCATCGGCAACCTGGCCAAAGCGCAAAATTTCATGCGCGTGCTGCAAGATCTAGGATGCCAGTTCGCGCTCGACGATTTCGGCACGGGCGTCAGTTCACTGGCGTACTTGAAGGATCTGTCCGTGAATTACCTGAAAATCGACGGCAGTTTCGTGCGCGACGCGCTCGGCAACGCGCGCTCCGAATCGATGATCAAGGCGATCGCCCAACTGGCCAAGGTCATGTGCATGGAAACCATCGCCGAGTATGTCGAGACCGATGCCCTGCGGGTGCGCATGGCGGACTTGGGTGTCGATTACGGTCAGGGATTCGCCATGGGCAAGGCCCAGCCGCTGGAGGATCTGCTGGAGGAATTGGCGGTGTACGAGGCGACGGTCAGCAACTGGGCCGTATCAGAGGACGCGGTCCCCATAGCCGGCAAGGCCGGATCGATCTAGCCGGACTGGAGGGCACGCCACGTCAGCGGTGGCCGGCCGGCGGTCAGCCGGATCCTACAACGACATCTAGGAATTACTCCTATAAAGACGCCGCTGTGCATGCGTAAATGCGGTCATGCTCATTCTTACACGTCGCGCCGGCGAAACTCTGCGCATCGGTGAAGAGGTTGAAGTGACGGTGATGGCGATCAACGGCGCACAAGTACGAATCGGCATCAAGGCGCCGCGCAACGTGGTCGTCGACCGGGAGGAAATCGCGGAGCGTAAGCGCCGGGACAGAGAAGCCCTCCCAAGTCAACCGGATCGCAGCGTTTGAGTTGAAATGTTTGAGTTCACGGCTACCTCAAGGTGCGGCGAAGCGGATGCGCACGCGCGCGCGTACGGCCGTGGCAATGTTGTCGCGCAGCACTGGTTGATAGCGCCACTGTGACACCGCTTTGATCGCGGCGTCCTCGAAAACTCCCGCGATGCTGGCGGCATGCACGGCAATTGCCTGCACTCGGCCGTCCGCGGCGACGGTGAAATCCAGCTCGATCCAGCCCTCGATACGGCTGGACTGAGCTTTTGTCGGGTAGGCGGGCTGCACCGACTTCACCAAGGTGAGCTGGTCCGCTGGTACGACGTCGCTCAGAAATTTCTCCTGTGCGATGGCAGCTTGCAGCTCGCGCTCTAACGAAGCGCGTTCGTCGGAGCTGAATCCGATGGCGCTAGCCTCATCGAGCCAACTGCGCGCGGCTGCGTATTGCTGCAGGCTCAATGCCAGGCGCCCCTTGGCTACCAAGCGAGTGCCGAGTTCTTGCAGCGCCGGCGCGAGGCCTGGGTGGGCGGGTTGCAGTCCGCGCAGAGTCAAGAGGTAGTACTTGGCGTTGTCGTTCGCAGGTTCGATGAGCCGATCCTGCAGCAGGCGTTCGCCGGCACTCTTCAGCAGCTGCGCCATGGCATCGGCCTGCGCCTGTTGGCGCGCTCCGGTCAACAAGTCTTGCAGCGCGCGGAGGTTGGCCGTTGTCGCGATGCCGTCCGCGTCCTGAAGCCATTGGGCCGCGTGCGCGAAGTCGCGTCGATCGATGGCGGCGCGCGCTTCACTCAGCAGGCGCATGCCAAGGACGCGCCCGGCGTCTTGCGCGGCACCGTCATCGGGATCGATGCTCAAGGCGGCCTGCACGTAATAACGCGCATTGTCGTGGTCGGGTTCGACCAGTTGGCCCTCGTCCAGTCGCTGCAGGGCGAGAGCGACCAGCGATGACACCGATGGCGCGGCGCTCCGCTCCTCGAGCGCGGGCGCGGGGCTGACCTTCGCGGCCGCGCGATTGCGGGCTTGCCTGACTTGATCTTTGAGCTTGGCGAGCTGCGCACTCAGGAATGCAATCCGTCCGCTCTCGATACCCGACCGGCGCGCCGTTTCGATGGCCACCGCCGCTTCGTCCAAACGCTCTTCCAACAGCGCGTTTTCGGCGCGCGCCAACAGCCGATCCCGCACATCGGCTAGACCCGCGCGGGCGAGCGGGTCCGCAGGGCTTTGCGCGCTCGCCTGCAGGTACAGCTCCAGCGCATTGTCGCCCGCCGGAGTCGTGAGCCGATTGGCCGCGAGCGCGGCCGCGGCGCGTGCCAGCAGCACCGTACGCGCCGAGGAGGCTTTGACGGCCGCCGCCGATTGAGGGTTGGTCGCAGCCTGGCGCGGAGCGCTGCTCATCACCCAGACGACGGCCACGATCACGGCCAGAGCCACGCTTGCCGCCGCCGCCACGCCCAGCGGCAGGTAATTGCGTTGCGGCGTTTTGCGAACGGGGGTCGCGGCGCGCACCCGTTGTTCGCCGTACTTCCTCACCGCGGCTTCGGCGAATAATCTCGCGCGGCCCGGAGACATGGGCTTGTGGATGAAGCGATACACGGCGCCGGCACTGATCAGGCCTGCCAACTCAATCTCGGTGTCGCGATTTCCCGCCACCACCACCACCAAGTCCGGAAACTGGCGTTTGATCTGAGCGACGAAGACGTTGGCCGCATCATGCAATGCGGCGACGTCGAGCACGACGATGCCGACCTCGCCGGCGACCAACAAGTCGCTGACCTTTTCTGCGGACAGCACATGCCAGAGGCGTCTGGTGCCGCCGACGGCTTCGCGCAGTGTCTGCAGAAACGGCTCGTCGCGGGTCAGCACCACAAGCTCGACGATGTCGTTGGCTAAGCTGACTTGCAGTGCGTCGAACGTGCCGCCGTCTTCGTCGGAAGCAAGTACCAATTTGTTCCTTGTCGATTGGATGCCAGGCCGCATGCCGCTGCAATCGCAATGCAGCAGGCCTCGCGCCGTTTCCGCCAGGCTAGTGTCATTCGAGCGGCGACGCTATACGATACGAGTCTCAGGCAGCAGACAATTCTGCTGCAGTGCGTCAGCTGCGTGTTGTGACCGGATGCTCATTCAGAGCAATCCCTGGCGGGAGAGCGTTGCGCGTGTCGATTGACATAATATCCAAGTTGGCCATTGAACAGCGTCCCGCCTTGGAGCAGCTGCTGTTTTTCAATATCAATCAACATCGGGTGCGCGTCGGTATTCAGCAATCGATCGAAACGTACGGCGTGCCGGAAATTTACGAGCGTGAGGGTTGCTTACAGGTGCGAGTGGGCGATACCGACGGCGTGCAGACGCTGTTCGCCGTGTCCGGCACGGGCCGACTGCTGGGCGTTGCAGTGTTCGTGCGCTCGGCGCATGAGCGCCTGGTGGTACTGCATCTCGGGGTCGAGCCACGCCGCCATGTCGAACCGGATTTGAATACACGGGTATTGCTCAAATTGATGCATGAAATCCGCAGCACCGCGCGACGCACGCAGGGTGTGGAACTCATCGAGCTGGTCTACAAGGACCGTCACGCGGTGCGTTTGCACGGCTGATCATTCAAAGAACTGTGGACATGGGGCATGCCGGCTTGCCATGCTGCCCCGCTTCGACAAGTAAGGGGATGTGATGATGAAATTCGATTGCCGTCGAGGAGTTGCATCGGGCGCGGCGCTGATGGCCGTGGTGATGTTGCAGGTTGCACCGGGTGCCGCTGCACCCGCAAAAGCGGACGAGCCGGTATCGCGGTTGGCGCTCCCGGATAACAATCCATTCCCCATATCGGCCGCGGTGACGGTCAGTGCCGGCACCGACATTTACTTCCTCAGCGGCGCCGTTCCGCCCATGATCAACAAGGATGCGCCAAAGGGCAGCACCGCCGCTTACGGCGACATGGAAACCCAGGCGACCAATGCGCTCGCCGCGATCAAGGGAACCCTGGATAAGCTCGGGCTCACCATGGGCGACGTCGTAAAAATGACCGCGTTTTTGGTGGCCGATCCCGCCACCGGTAAGTTGGACTTCGACGGCTTCATGGCGGGCTACAAGAAGTTCTTCGGCACGCCCGAGCAGCCCAACAAGCCGTCGCGCAGTGCCGTGCAGATCGCGGCGCTCGTGGCGCCTGGTGCCCTGGTGGAAATCGAGGTCGTGGCCGCCAAGCACAAGGCCAATCCCAAGACCGGCAAGTCGGCGAAGTAGCCCGCGAAGCATTCGATCTCAAGCAAGCAGCATTGCTAGATGGCCAGCGGCACGGACCGTCGCAAGCTCAAGGCGCGGCGCCACAGCGACGGCAAGTTGCGCTGCGCGTGGTGTCCCGAGGACCCGCTTTACGTCGCCTATCACGACCAGGAGTGGGGCCGGCCGGTGCGCGATGAGCGGCATTTGTTCGAAATGTTGTGCCTCGAGGGTGCGCAGGCAGGCTTGAGCTGGATCACCGTGCTGCGCAAGCGCGACAGCTATCGGCTGGCGTTCGATGATTTCGATCCGCAGAAGATGGCGCGCTACGACGCTGCCAAACGCCGCCGTCTGCTGGCCGACCCTGGGATCATCAGAAACAAGCTCAAGGTGAATGCCTTCATTGAAAACGCCAAGGCGTTGCTAGAGATAGAAGCCGCCAAACTCTCGTTCAGCGATTATATTTGGCAGTTCACCGACGGCAAGGTGCTGCGCCAGCGGCCGCTGTATTTGGGCCAGATACCACCGTTCAACGAGCTCAGCGATGCGATGAGCAAGGATCTGAAAAAACGCGGCTTCCGCTTCGTGGGCTCGACGATTTGCTACGCATTCATGCAGGCGGTGGGAATCGTCGACGATCATCAACGCAACTGCTGGGTCACCGGCAAAAGAACCTAAAGAATGCTTAGTCGATCATCGCTGCTAGCCGCGGCCTGTATGATGCTGGCCGTGGCCGTGGCCGTGCCTGGCATGGCGCAAGTCCAGAAGCCATCCTTCAAGCCTCTCGACGTGTTCGATCTACAGTGGGTCGCCGACCCGCAGATCTCGCCGGATGGGCGCAGCATCGCCTATGTGCGCATGAGATTCGACATCAAGACCGACAGGCCGCGCGGCACCATCTGGCTGGTCGGCGTGGATGGCAGGCATGCGCGTCCCTTGTCGAGTGCACCGACCAGCGGCTCGCCGCGCTGGTCACCCGATGGCAGTCGCATCGCCTACGTGGCCCACGATGCCGATGGTTCGAGTCAGTTGTTCATGTATTGGCTGGAAAGCGGCGCCAGCGCGGCAATCAGCAACTTCACCGAGCCGCCTAACGGTTTGTCATGGTCGCCTGACGGTCAATGGCTGGCGTTCACAATGGCGGCGCCCGCGGAGCGCAAGCCCTGGAAGGTGGATCTGCCCGAAGCTCCGAAAGGCAGTCATTGGGCCGAGCCGCCGCGCTTGATCAACCGGATGGTCTACCGAGCCGACGGCGAGGGCTATCTACCCGATACCTTCTCGCAGTTGTACCTCGTCAGCGCCGATGGCGGCGCTGCCAGGCAGCTGACGCACGGCGACTTCGATGCCGAGGGTCCGCCGGCATTCACGATTGACGGCAAAGGCATTCTGTTCAGTTCCAACCGCCGCACCGACGCAGATTACGAGCCGGCGGACGGCGAGATCTATCGCGTGGAGCTGGCCGATGACTCCCTGCGCGCGCTCACCGATCGGCGCGGGCCCGACATGCGTCCCGTGCCCTCCCCGGACGGCAAGCACATTGCCTATATCGGATTCGATGACAAGCATCTGGGTTATCAAGCGCGCCAGCTCTACGTCATGGACAGCGATGGAACGCATTCGCACTCGTTGACGGCCGGCCTGGATCGCGACGCTGCGTCGCTGGCGTGGAGCGCCGACGGCAAGGAGATTTATTTTCAGTACGAAGATCATGGCAACGGCAAAATCGCCGTGGTGGATGTGGCCGGCAAAATGCGCGTTGTCGCGGATGGGCTGGGTGGTGCGGATGTGACGCGGCCGTATTCCGGCGGGTCGTTCTCGCTGGCGAAGAATGGCAGGTTTGCCTACATGCATGCAGCGCCACAGGCGCCGCCGGCGCTCGCAACCGGCACCTCGCAGAAGGACGTGGACGTATTCCCCGCGCTCAGCGATACCCTGCTGTCGCAACGCACCTTGGGCAAAGTGGAAGAGATTACATTCGATTCGTCCGCGGACAAGCGCCGCATCCAGGGGTGGATCATTCAGCCTCCCGGATTCGATTCCGCCAAGAAATATCCGTTGCTCCTGGAAATCCACGGCGGACCGTTTGCCATGTATGAGCCGAGCTTCGCCGTCGAGATGCAGCTGTACGCGGCGGCCGGTTACGTGGTGCTGTATCTGAATCCGCGCGGCAGCACCGGATACGGCCAGGAATTCGCAAATCTGATCCATCACAACTATCCGGACAAGGACTACGACGATCTGATGTCGGGCGTGGACAGCCTCATCGGCCGCGGTTACATCGACACGCAACGCTTGTTCGTCACCGGCGGCAGCGGCGGCGGCGTGTTGACGGCCTGGATCGTAGGCCACACCGATCGATTTCGCGCCGCCGTGGTGGTGAAGCCGGTGATCAACTGGATCAGCTTCGTGCTGACCGGGGATATGACGAATTATTTTTATCTATATTGGTTCGAGGGATTTCCTTGGGACAACGTTCAATCCTATTGGAAGCGCTCACCGCTCGCGTACGTCGGAAACGTACATACGCCGACCATGCTGATCACCGGAGAGACGGACTACCGCACTCCCTCGAGCGAGGCGGAACAGTTCTATCAGGCGCTCAAACTACGCAAGGTCGATACGGCCATGGTGCGCGTGCCGAACGCGTCGCACGACATTTCCGCGCGGCCGAGTTTGATGAACGCCAAAGTGGCCTACGAACTCGCGTGGTTCAAGTCGCACGACGTCCGTTAGGCAGCGTCATTCGGGCAGCGATTGGGCGCTCTGGCCGAACAGCACTTTGCGTGCTTCCTCGCTCATGAGAGCGTTGCTCGAAAACGCGGCGCCGCGTTCGTAGGCGCGCACTGTGGCGGCCCGGCCCTTGATGGCTTCGAACCAGCGTTTCAGGTGAGGAAAGTCGTTCAGATTCTGACCCTGTAGTTCGTACGGCACGATCCACGGGTACGAGGCCATGTCGGCGATCGAGTAGGCTCCGGCGAGAAATTCCCGATCGGCAAGGCGTTTGTTGAGAACGCCGTAAAGCCGATTGGTTTCCTTGACGTAGCGTTCGATGGCGTAAGGGATTTTCTCCGGCGCGTAGCGGTTGAAGTAATGATTTTGTCCGGCCATGGGACCCAAGCCGCCGACCTGCCAGAACAGCCACTGCAGCACCTCAACCCTGCCGCGCGCATCGCTTGGAATGAATCGTTCGCTTTTGTCGGCCAGGTACAGCAGGATGGCCCCCGACTCGAATATGGAGATCGCCGAGCCGCGCTCCAGCGGCGCATGATCTACGATCGCGGGAATGCGGTTGTTGGGTGAGATGGCAAGGAACTGCGGCGTGAACTGCTCACCCGTGCCGATGTTCACCGTCATGATGCTGTACGGTATCTCAGCCTCTTCGAGGAACATGGTTATCTTGTGGCCGTTCGGCGTCGGCCAATAGTGCAGATCTATCATGGGTGAATCTCCGTAGGCTCGAGCGCGATTCTGTGTTCCCGAAGCATCGCCACGTAGACATCTTCCTGTCGCGGGGCTGCGCGCATTTGCGCAAGACGCTTGCGCGCCTGCGCGTTCTTCAACCAGGGCAGCACCCCGGAATCAGCGCGCGCCGCCATCATGGCACGCCATTCCACCACGTGCCGCCTTTCGTTCATGGCACGGCCCTCTTTACTGTCGGGCGCGACCAAATGCTTCTCGATGCCGAAGCCGGCCATCTGCGCCATGGTGGCGTCGCCGCGCTGCATGATGCGCGACAACTTAAGGCACGCCTCGCGCCGCTCCGATCCCACGGCGGCAGCGCGGCAGGAATCGAGCAGCGTGGCGAACGGCGGCTCGATCTCGCCCACGATGCCGCCGGCAAGATCGAGCCGCTGCGCATCGGAGCCCGCGAAACCATGCGGCAAATCGCCGCGCGCCTTATACAGAGCATCGGCAAGCAGCACCACCAGCGGATTCGAATATAGATCGAAGCGCTTGGTCTGCGCCATGTCGGCGATGACGCGATCCACTTCCAGCCAATCACGATCCCGGTACGCGGCCGCCAGGATCGGCAGCCAGGAGGCGCCGTTGTCCGCATCGACCCAGCGCAGCACCGTAGCTACGTCGCGGAAATCGCATGCCGGCGTTTCCACGCACAGTTGCAAATGCAGCCAGCCGATCACCGCGCTTTGCGGTGCCAGTTCGCTCGCGCTCACTGCTAGCTCGAGTGCGCTCGGCGAAGTCGCCTGCCTGAAGCTCAAAGCGGCGGCGGTCGCCAACGAATCGGCATCGGCGCGCAGGATGAGCGCCTGAATGGCCTGCCGCTGCAAGGCAGTGCTCGTCTCGGCGGCACCATGCGAAGGCGCCGCAGCGGCGGCCGCGCTCAAGCCGAGGCCGAGAGCGCATCGCAGCAGCAGCGCCACCAGGAGTCGTGAACAACGCTTGGCCGAGATCACGAGGTTACGGGTGAGCGCGGTTACCGGCGGCGGGCGCACGCGACGCGGTCTCACGCGACGCGGGCGCACGCGCCGCGGTCAATCCCGCGGTAATCGCCAGGCGCATGGCATCCTCGACCGAGATGTCGAGAGGCTGAATGCGATCGCGTGGCAGATACAGCGTGTAGCCGCCGAACGCGTAGCTCATGGGAAAGTAGACCGTCACCCAATCATGGCCGCCATGCGAGAATAAGGCCGCCGGCACATCCTCGCGGGTCACGAAGCCGATGGCGTGCACATCCGCGAAGCGCGCCAACACCACGCGCTGCAGATCGCGCTTCTCGCCGCTGCCGGAAGGCAGCAGGCTCACGACATCGCGAAAACCGCCGTACAAGGTCTTTACCACCGGGATGCGGCCCAAGAAATCATCCCAGTATTTGAGCAAAATCTTGCCGGCGTAGGCATTCACCAAGCCGCCGACCAGCAACAGCAGTACGAACCCGGTGATCAGACCCAACCCCGGCCAGTAGTGTTCGGGACGCACCGCTCCGACTGCTATCAACGCGCGCCGCAGCGCTCCCTCGACGGTGTTGACGAGCCACCAGATCACGTACACCGTCAATGCCAGCGGTAGCACGGTAACCAATCCGCTCATGGTCAGCGTCAAAATCTTACGCATAGGTTTATCATCGCACGATCGGGCCGAGCCCGCCCACATGGTAGATGCCGATGACCCAGGCCAGCACGCTTTCGATCACCGCCGCATCCAAAGCGGATGTGCCTTTGCTCTTGTCGCTGATCAACGAACTCGCCGATTATGAGCGGCTGCGCCAGGAGTCGGTCGCCACCGAGGCAAGTTTGAGCGAGGCATTGTTCGGGTCCAAACCCGGTGCTGAAGCCGTGATCGCGCGAGTTGATGGGGAACCTGCCGGTTTTGCACTGTTCTTCCACAATTTCTCGACCTTTCTCGGCAGGCGCGGGCTGTACTTGGAAGATTTGTTCGTGCGTCCCGCATTTCGCGGACGCGCCATCGGCAAGTCATTGCTGAGCCATCTGGCGGGGCTGGCGGTCCAACGCGGATGCGGCCGCTTCGAATGGCAGGTATTGGATTGGAACAAATCCGCACGCGAGTTCTATGAATCGCTGGGCGCCAAGGCAAATCCCACGTGGATCAGTTATCGCATGACCGGCGATGCGCTGCAGCGCCTCGCTGCCGCACGATCATGATTGCCGCGGTACGAAGAAGCGCAGACCGTTGTAGTTGAGCACTACGCCGTCGCGGCGAATGCGCTCGAGCGTCGGCCCCTCTTGCAGCACGGCGCCCTCTCGGTACTTGCGCATATTGATGTAGACGAAACGATCGGCCGTCCGAGTCGCGTAGACATGCACGTCGAGGTGGATCTCCGGCAGCGACTGATTCCCGACCAAGTTTATCTCGCTGATGGAGGGCAACATTTCGTTGTCGTCCGACGGTTCGTCGTTGAGCACCGGATCGGCGCGGCGCGCGGCGCGCGCCGGCTGGTCGGCCCGCGGCGCGTCGGCCCGGGGCGCGCCGGCCCTCGGTGCCGGAGCCACGGTGTTCGGCATGGCGGCGCTTTCCCGCCCCTGACTATCGCGCCCCGGACTATCCTGCCCGGCACCTTGCGACGCGGTATTCTCGGGCACGGGTATTTCGGGGGCATATACCGGCGCGTTGTCGAGCGGACTGAAATGATCCGTGCCCTCTGCAGCTGCGGGTGTGGATGTGGGTCTCGCCGGTAGATCGTGGGAGCGTTGCTCGCGGGCCTGAGGCTCGGCGGCGGCGACCCGCGGGTGCGCTGCGGGCGGTGCGGCAGGGCTGCGAATCAATACCACCAGCAATACGGCCACGTTGATGCCCAGCAACGCCGCCAGCACCCATACCCAGGCTGGGATTCCGCGGCGGAGCGGCACCGCAGGAACGTCGATCAACCCCGGCACGCTCTGACGCTGGCGTTCGATTTCCGATTTTTTCAGGGCATCGAGAATGAAGGACATACGTAAATCCTAACCGCCGCGCGAGACATTCGGCAGCAACAATGGCGAGCCGGGTTCCGCCAAGGCAGTATCCAGCACAACCTGGGTTTGGAGACCCGCGACACCGTCGACGTTCAAGCGGTGTTCGCGCTGAAAGTTCTGCACCGCAATCGCAAGCTGCTCATCATACACATCGGCATGTTCCGGATCGGGCGCCCCGCCGCGCAGTGCGTTCAAGCTGCGGCGCAGCCAGCGTACCTCGTCTCCCTGCATGCCGACCGATAGCGAGCGGGTGTGCAGGGTCTTCGGCTTCCATACCAAGGTGAAGTCGCCGAACCAATCGCGCGACAAGTCTTCGATGCTGACTCGTTGATCGTGTTCGCCGAGATCGAGCGTCGCGTAGCGATCGTCCAACCCCGACAGCACGACGCGATGACGCAGGCCGTGGTCGTCGGTGAGCGTCAAGATGGCGGGTCGATTCAGCGCGCGGACCTGGGCCCAGGAGCCGCGTTGCTCGAGACAGGCCAAGCCAGCTTTCAGTGCCTGCCCGCAGGGGTCGCGATCGTCGGACATCGCGGTTCCCCACAATGACAGCAGGCGGCGAAAAGCTGCGGCGTCGGTCGTGGCTGCGCTGTTGCTCGATAGCAGCGCATCGAGCGGCACAGCCGGCGGCGGTGCGGGGGCGGTGTGCGCAGCCGATGCGGCAGGCGTCGCCGCCGCGTCCGAATCAGCGTCCTGCGCGGCGGCGCCCTGTGGTTCGCCGCCCCGCGCGCCTACATTTGGCGGTTGCGAAGCTTGAGTCCCCTTGACCGCATGAGAACTCAGGGCACCGAGCAACCATGCCTGCTTGTGCCAGACTTGCCAAGTGAGAATGCCGCAAGCCGCAAGCACCACGAAGCCGAGCGAGCCCCCCACCCAGCCGATCCAGGTCGGCACGAATCTGCGGCCGTAGACCTCGCCGGCGGCACGACGCACCAGCGCGGCGTTGATCTTGTGTGTTTCCTGCGTATACGCGCCGAGCAGCGCGCGATCGCACGCTACGTTGATGACTCGAGGAATTCCTCCCGATAGGCGATGCACCTCGCTCAGCGCGCGCGACGTGAAGATTTCCTCTTGAGCGCCGGCGACGCGCAGTCGGTGACGCACGTAACCTTTCGTTTCCTCGCGCGACAACGGCTTCAAGTGATAGCGGCCGGTTATGCGCTGCGCCAGCTGGCGCAAATCGGTGCGGTCCAGCAGTTCGCGCAATTCCGGCTGACCGATGAGAATAATCTGCAGCAGCTTCTGCGTCGGCGTTTCCAGGTTGGTGAGCAGGCGCACCTGTTCCAGCACATCGATGGTCAGATTCTGCGCCTCATCGACCAAAACGATGATGCGTCGTCCGTCGGCATGCGCGCCCAGCAGCCTGCGGTTCAGTGCGTCGATCATCTGCTTGACGCTATCGCGGTCGCTGTCGGCGATTTCCAGACCCAGCTCCTCGCAGATGGTCTGCAGAAATTCGACGGGAGACACGCGCGGATTCAATATGACGGCGACATCGGCGTGATGCGGCACGCGCGACAACAGCGTGCGCACCACCGTGGTCTTGCCGGTGCCTACCTCGCCGGTGAGCTGGATGAAGCCGCCGGACTCGGTGATGCCATACAGCAAGTGCGCCAGCGCTTCCGCATGGCGCTCGCTCAAATAGAGATAGCGCGGATCCGGCGTGATGGCGAAGGGTTTTTCGCTGAGACCGAAGAAGCTGGTATACATGGCGGCCCCGGCATTATACCAACTTGGGCGTCAGCCCTTTGGGTGACTCGGCGGCTTCTGCAGCAGGCTGGCTCGGGTCAGCAACTCCTTGCCGAAACGCTCGCGAATGCCATCCACCGCCTGGTCCAAGCGCGCAGGCGCCGCGCGCTCGCCCGCGAACAAATCCTGCTGCACGCCATCGTGCAGGTCGCTGACACCCACGCCCAGCAGCCGCACTGCCGCGCGTGGCTGCGTGCTCAGCCAAGCCGACAGCAGCTCCTTGGCGGCCGCGGAGATGACAGCCGTGTCATGGGTCGGGACGCCCAGCGCGCGCTGTCGCGTGAAAGTGGTGAAGTCGGCTCGGCGGATCTTGACGTTCACCGTGGCTGCGAGAAGTTCGTGGGCACGCAATCTGGCCGCCGTCCGGTCGGCCAGACGCTGCAATTCGATTTGCATTTGCGCATGGCCGCGGATGTCCACGGCAAAAGTGTCTTCCGCACTGATGGATTTTTCCTGAACGTAGGGCTCGACCGGCCGGTCATCGATGCCGCAGGCACGGTCGCGCATGGTCTTGCCGTGTTTACCGAAGGCACGCCACAGCTGCGCATCGTCGGCACCGCGCGCGTCGCCGAAGGTGCGAATGCCGGCGGCATGTACTCGCACGAGGGTTTTTTGTCCGACGCCGAACAGCTTCTGGATGGGCAAAGCATCCAAGACCTCGCGCATGCTGCGGGGGTCGAGATGGTACATGCCGTCCGGCTTGCGCATGTCCGACGCGATTTTTGCCAGCAGCTTGTTCGGTGCAATGCCGACCGACGCGGTCAGGCCGGTGAGTTCCGCAATGCGCCGCCGGATATTTGCGCCGATCACTTCGGGAGCACCCAGCAGCCGCTGGCTGGCGGTGACGTCGAGAAAGGCCTCGTCCAGCGATAGGCCCTCCACCAATGGCGTGAATTCGTGGAATATCGCGAACACACGCACCGACACCTCTTGATATCGCGCCATACGCGGCCGCACGCACACGGCGTTGGGACAGAGCCGCAGCGCCGCGGCGATCGGCATCGCGGAATGCACGCCGAAGCGGCGCACGGCATAGCTGGCCGCGGCCACGACGCCCCGGCCGCCGGTGCCGCCGACGATCAGCGGCGTGCCTCTCAGGCGCGGATTGTCCTGTTCTTCGACTGACGCATAGAACGCGTCCATGTCGATGTGCAGAATGGTACGGGCCGCGTCAGGCCGGGCCGCGCCAGGCCGGGCCGCGCCAGGCCGCGCGTCGTCATGCCGCACCGCTCATTCCACGGTGATGGTGATTTTCTTCGACGTCAGCGGCGGGTCGAAGGACAGGTGCGTGTAGTCGCCCAATACGAGTTGCAAGGTGTGTTTTCCGGGCGACAGCGGCACGACGGTTTCGGTTTGACCCTTGCCGAAATGCAACACCTTGTCGCTCGAGGGCAGCGGCGCATCGAGATTGACCCCGCTGATGTCGGTGTCGACCAACAAATGATGATGACCGGTGTTGTCGAATTTGATGCCCGCCGGCGCGATACCGAAACCCTTGAGTCCGAACTTGACGGTGACCGGACCGTGCAGCTTGGCGCCGTTTTGTGGAGCGATGAAATACACCTCGGCACCCGCGGGTGCCGCCATGCGATCGGCCACCGCCGCCGCGGCAAGCAGACTCAAAGCCAAGGCCATGACCATTCTTTTCATGCCAGTCTCCTGATGATTGCCAACAAGCCAGTTCCAACCGGCATCTTACAGCTGCAGAGCGGCGTAGATGAATACGATCGCCACGGTGAGCCCGAGCATGCTGACGTAGACGATGAACAGAGCAGCCGCCTTGACCAAGGTGAGCAACCACCCCATCTGAAACACGCGCCGCATGGCCAATATGCTGTAGATGATCATCGACCACAACAAAAAGGTCGAGGCAGTTCCATCGAACTTCCTCAGCCCCGTCCACGCCGCGGAGACGTCTCCCAACAATGCGAGCAGCACCGCCACCGAAAAGAAAAATGCGTGCAAGTGTAGAAAAAACAGCAGATGCACGGCATAGCGATGTCGCGGCCACCAGTACATCAGCATGTGCAGGAATGCGACCAACGGCAGGAAAATGAACATCGCTTTCGGCATCGTTGCCACGCCGACGTGCAGCAGGCTGTTGCCGTTATCCTGAACCACGCCTATGCAGGCGCGCTGAAATCGCTTCTGCCAGTCGGGATGTCCCGCGAAGAATGGAAGATCTATCGTGCCATTCGTGCAATCGGACTGGTCGGTCCTGTGCAGATCGCCCTTGTCCACGCGCACGAACTGGCCGCTGATTTGAGAAAAGGATGCGACCAGGAAAAACGCCAGGCTCATGATCAGATACAGGCGAAATGGCGGCAGATAGGCAGCGCGGCGTCCCGCCACGAATTCCTGCGTGAGTTTGCCGGGTTTGAACCATAGACACTGCAGCGTCTGCCACAGGCGCGAATCCGAGTGGGTCAGGCCTTCCAACACCTCGTGCAGGAGTTCGAGCATGCTGGGCGTATGCACGTCCGCAGCCTGGCCGCAGTTGCTGCAGTAGCGCCCAGCGAGGCCTGCGCCGCAATTGCGGCAATTGCCGCTCGCGTTCATGCGGGCGCGGCGCAGACAAGCATCAGATCAGGTCTTTCACACCATCGCGCTCCTCCAACAGCTCGCGATGCGTGGCGAGCATCTTCTCGCGGCTGAATTCGCCGATGTCCAAACCTTTGACGATGCTGTACGCGCCATTCTTACAGGTGACCGGATAGGAGTAGATGACGCCTTCCGGGATGCCGTAACTGCCGTCGGAGGGCACGGCCATGCTGACCCAGTCACCTTCGTGGGTGCCGAGCACCCAGTCATGCACGTGGTCGAGGGCGGCCGCAGCCGCCGACGCCGCTGAAGAGCTGCCGCGCGCCTTGATCACTGCGGCGCCTCGCTGCTGCACGGTCGGGATGTAAGTGTCCTTGAACCAAGAAGTCTCGACCAGCGACAACGCCGGTTTGCCGCCGACCGTTGCATGGTGCAGATCGGGATATTGAGTGGCCGAGTGATTGCCCCAAATGATGATCTTCTTGACGTCGGCCAAGGGCGCGCCGGTTTTTTCAGTGAGCTGCGCCAACCCGCGGTTGTGGTCCAAGCGGGTCATGGCTGTGAAGTTCTTGGGGTTCAACGAGGGCGCGTTGCGCTGCGCGATGAGTGAATTGGTGTTGGCGGGATTACCGACCACCAGCACGCGCACATCGCGGCTTGCCACGGCATCCAGCGCCTTGCCTTGAGCCGAGAATATCTTGGCGTTCTCCAGCAGCAAGTCCTTGCGCTCCATTCCCGGACCGCGCGGGCGCGCGCCCACCAGCATGGCGAAGTTACAGTCCTTGAACGCAACGTTCGCCTCGGAACTCGCGGTGACCTTGTTGAGCGTGGGGAAGGCACAGTCATTCAATTCCATAACGACGCCGCCGACGGCGGCGGCAGCGGCCGGGATTTCCAGCAGATTCAGGTTGACCGGCTGGTCGGGGCCGAGCATTTGACCGGAGGCGACGCGAAACGCCAATGCGTAGCCGATATTGCCGGCTGCGCCCGTGATGGTGACTGTAACCGGCTTTTTCATGACTCGCTCCCGCGCAAAAACCAGGAATGGTAGCTGAAATCCCGCGTCAGCGTCATTGACGCACCGGCAAGGGTGCGAGGCTGGCGGCGGGCAGCTTTACATCAAGCAGTTGCGCCACGGTCGGAGCGATTTGACGCATGTCGATCACGCCCAGATCGCGGTGCCGGGCGATGCTGGCGCCGGCGATGAAGAACGAGGCCCGCATCTCGGGAAACTGCGGCGAAAACCCATGGCCGCCCGGCGTGCCATGCAGCTCGGAAACCAGGTCGCCCGTGGGATCGGCGGCCACATAGAATCCCAGCTTCATGACGATGAGAAAAGCTGCGTCCGGGAAGCCGCCGCGCTGCTGGATCGCGTCGTGTTCCAAGATCGCGTCGATGCCGTTGCGCTGGTCGGCTTGCAGCGTTTGTAAGAGCGCGCGCACTTGCTGCTCGGTGTGCGCATCCGCGGACTTGTGCAATACCACCGCGGCCATGCCGCCGCCGGACCAAGGCTGCGCCTTCCAGGAGGTGATGTTGATGGCGTGCGATTGCGGATCGACCGTAGCCTCGATGAGTCCGGCGCGTATGAATTCCGGCAGCAAATTCAACCGCTGTGTTATGCGCGTGAAGCCGTGATCCGAAACGACCAGCGCCACGGCGTTGGGGTCGTTGGCGCGCGCCGCCGCGAACAATTGCTGCAAATCGGAGTCCAGCACCTCAAGCTCGGCGTTCGCCTCGGCGCTGAAGGGCCCATGCCCGTGTTCCTCTTCGTCGAGGGCGCTCAGATGGATGGTCATGAACGCCGGCTTGCGCGAACGCAATATCTCCAGAGCGTAGCGTGTCTTTATCACATCGCCGGCGGGGCCGGGATCATTGCCTGCCATGTAGGGCCCAAGCCGCGCTTGCAGATCGGGGAGCAGCGTGTCAGGGCGCGACAGCGCCGCCACAAGCTCGGCGTCCGCCGGATTCACGTCCGCCGCTGCGCGCGCTGTGCGCCAATATTCCGGAATCAAAGTATCGACCGCGCTCGCTCCGACACTTACCGGCCAGCCGACACTGGCGGTGGATATCCCGGCCTCGTGTGCGGCCTGCCAAAGCGTGCGCGCCTTGATCGCTCCGGCGTACCAATACCAGTCCCCTTCGAAGGTGCGCCGCGGGTCGAACTGCACGTTGTTGAGTATGCCGTGCTCGGCGGGTGTCACGCCGGTGAGCAGAGTGGTGTGGCTGGGATAGGTAACCGTCGGCCAGACGCCCGTGACGCCGTCGGCGTAGGTGCCGTCGCGCAGCATGCTGCGTAGGAAGGGCACCTTCAATCCGTGTGCATCTGCCTGCAGCACGTACTCAGGTTTCATGCCGTCTACCGAAATCATGAGCACCGAGGCGGCCAACGCGGAGTGTGTCGCCGCCGCGGCCAGCAGCAGCGCCGCTAGGTGGCGGTATTTAACTTGTCGCTGGGAAGAATGTAGTGCGTGCATCCTGCCGAGGATACGGACTCAGCAGAAACAGTGAGTTACAAACCAAAAAATATTTCGTATTAGTGCTTGCGTTAAGTGGTGTTGTAGCTTACTATATCACCAAGTCACCGAAACATCTCGATGACAGCAACAATTGAAGGAAGTAAGTCATGAACACCACAATTTCCACCAAGCTCGCCGCCTTAGCCCTCGCCCTTGTGATCAACAGCGTGATCATGGGCAGCGTCGCCCTGATGTTCGACGCTCGCTTGCATGAGACTTCCGTGCAGACCGTGGCAAGCACCGTTGAGCACATCGCCGGCGAAGTCGCTTAACGCGGTCGGCGTACGGCGGTCTGGTAGATTAGCGTGCTATATGTCCCGCACACCTGGGGCCGGCACACCGAGCGAGTAATGGACCCGAACTGGAACGACAACCAACCCATCTATCGCCAATTGCGCGATCGAATGGTCGCCCTGATCCTCGAGGGCGCACTCAAGGAGGGCGACCCTCTACCCTCCGTGCGGGCGGTGGCTGCCGATTACCGGCTCAATCCGCTAACGGTGCTCAAGGGCTATCAGCAGCTGGTCGATGAAGGTTTGGTCGAGAAGCGCCGCGGCCGCGGCATGTACGTCAGCGACGGCGCACGGCGTTTGCTGCTGGCCGGAGAGCGGCAGCGCTTCATGAACGAACAATGGCCGCAGATTCTCGCCGTGATCAACCGGCTCGGGTTCTCCTCAGAAGAATTGTTCGCGCAGACACCCGCGCTCACCCATCCGGCACCACCGCCCCGTGGCGGCGATGCCAAAGAAGAATGAGACCTCCCATGGCGCCGCTCATCGAAGCTCGTAATTTGTCCAAGAAGTATGGATCCCACGTGGCGCTCGACAACGCCAACTTGAGCGTGGAGGCCGGCCGTATCGTCGGGCTCATCGGCCCCAACGGTGCCGGCAAGACCAGCGCTCTACGCGCCATGCTGGGCCTGACCACTTATGAAGGTGAACTGCGCGTGCTCGGACGCGAACCGTTCCGCGAACGCACGGCTCTCATGAAAGAAGCCTGCTTTATCGCCGATGTGGCGGTGCTGCCTTCCTGGCTGCGGGTCGATCAGGCGGTCGACTTCGTCGCCGGCGTTCACCCACGCTTTCGCCGCGAACGTGCGATGGACTTTTTGTCCAAGGCGCAAATCGGCGGCAAACGGCGCATGCGCGAATTGTCCAAAGGCATGAAGACCCAGGTGCATTTGGCGTTGACTATGGCCATCGACGCGAAATTGTTGGTGCTCGACGAGCCGACGCTGGGACTGGACATACTCGCGCGCCGCAGCTTTTACGACGCCCTGGTGAATGACTATATGGACGAGACGCGCACCATCGTGATCACCACGCACCAGGTCGAGGAGGTCGAGAACCTGCTCACCGACGCCATCTTCATAGACAAGGGCCGCATCGTGCTCGACTCGAGCTTGGACGACATCGCACAACGATATTGCGCCGTGAGCGTGACGGCCGACAGGCTCGAGGCTGCGCGCGCGCTCAAACCCTTCTATGAGCGGCATGTTCTCGGCAAGACGGTGCTGTATTTCGAAGGTCAGGAACGCGGGCATCTGAGCGAATTCGGCGAATTGCACACGCCGACCATCGCGGACCTATTCGTCGCGAAACTGTCCCGGGGTGCATCATGAACAACTACGCGTGGCTGATCCGGCGCGAAATCTGGGAGCGCCGAGCGATTTGGCTGGTGCCCGCGGTGGTGTCGGCGGTCTTGATTTTGCTGGCGCTGTTCGGCCGCACCCAATTCATCAGCGATGTGCCGATGGAGAGTCCCTATGTCGGCAAGGTGTATCTGGGCTTCATCGGCGGGCTGTTCCTCACCGTCATGATGTTGTATTCGACCCTGTATCTGCTGGATTGCTTATACGATGACCGCCGCGATCGCAGCGTGTTGTTCTGGAAGTCGCTGCCGATCTCCGACACCGACACGGTGCTCAGCAAGCTGCTGGTCGCTCTGATCGCGATCCCGCTGGTGAGTTTCGTCGCCGCGGATGTGACGTCGCTGATCGTTGCCTTCATCGTCTCGATACGCGCCAGGTCGATGGTGGGCGGAGCGTTGTGGGAAGGGGGCACCTGGCTGCAAATGCAAGGGCTGTGGATGTACGTGATCGTGACCGCCGCGATCTGGTACCTGCCGGTGGCCGGCTGGTGCTTGATGGTATCGGCTTGGGTCAAGCGCGCACCGATGCTTTGGTCGGTGCTGCCGCTGCTGGTGATTTATCTGATCGAACGATTTTTCCTGGGCACTCACTATCTCGCCGAAGTGCTGGGCCATCGTTTGGGCGGCTACGCGCAGGCGGCTTTCCACGGCTCGTGGAAGGTCAACGATGTCACCACCACCGCCTGGCAATTCATGGACATCCGTGGATTCTTCGGCAATCCCGCCACCTGGATCGGCCTGGTCGTGGGCGCCGCGATGATCGTCGCTACCATTCAGATGCGAATGCGCCGCACGGAAATATGAGCGAAAATAGCGCCCGGTCGAACCAGCCGTGTCGAAGGGGCGCAGAATGTACAAAACCAAGATCGATTTGTCGGAGAAGGTCCGCCGCAACGTCGTCGTCTTATTGAATGACCGTTTGGCCGAAGCCATCGACTTGCAAAGCCAGATCAAGCAGGCGCATTGGAACGTGAAGGGCCCGCATTTCATCGCGCTGCATGAGTTGTTCGACAAGATCTCTGATGCGGTCTTGGACCAGATCGACGAAATCGCGGAGCGCGTCACCAGCCTCGGCGGCACAGCGGAGGGCACGGTTGCCGTCGCCGCGAAACGCAGCAAGCTGAAGAACTACCCGCTGAGCATCACGTCCGGCAAGGATCACCTGTTTTATTTATCGACGCAGGTTGCCGCGTTTGGCAAATCGGTACGCGCGGCGATCGACGACACGGACGAGCTGGGCGACAAGGATACGGCCGATCTATTTACCGGAATCTCGCGCGAACTCGACAAATACCTATGGTTCCTCGAAGCGCATCTGCAGGACAAGGGGTAGAGCATGGCCATTCCCGGCAGGTCCGATCCCGACATGAGCAACGTGGACGCCGGCCTCGCCAAGGCGCTGGCGACGTTGCACAGCCTCTTGACCAGCGGCGAGACGTTGGAAGCCTGGGCGGCGCAGCGCCGCATCTATGCGCTGACACATCGCCGCGTCTGCATCGCCGCGACCAGCGGCCGCTTCATTACGCTGAATAGGCGCTTGCTCGGCGGCTATGAGTCCGCCGACATCCGCTGGCAGGACCTGCGGGAAACGCGCATCAGCGCGGGCTTGCTCGCCGCAGATCTGACTTTGGTGGCGCAAAGCAGTTCAGATTTGAACATCGGCTCGGAGGTGAATCGCGTCTGGACCTTCGAGGGCTTAAACAAGGACCAGGCGCAGGCGATGTACCGGATCTGCCAGCAGCATGATCAGGTTTGGCGCGAGAAGCGCCGCGTGCGTGAATTGGAGGAACTGCGCGCCAAGTCCGGCGGAGTGCAAATCGGCAACAGTTCGGGCTACGCGGCGCCTCCCGCAGCCGCCGCCGGCACTGCTGCCGGGGCGGAATCCGAGCCTGCGCGCCGCCTGCGCCAGGCGCGGGAAATGCTCGAGGCGAAACTCATCAGCGACGCAGAATTCGAATCGATCAAGGCAAAGATCGTCTCGGGGCTGTAGCCAAGCTAAGGGGTCGTTGTTCCAGGCCTAGCCCTGCTTACTGTTTAACGTAGACCGCGGTGGCCTTTTCATTCATCTTACCGGGACTCCACGACACGTCCGTGTAACTCTTGCCGTCGGGCGCTACGGTTTGCGTGCCGGTCGACTCGATTTTGCCGTGATATTTGATGGTATAGGTCAACTTACGCGGTCCGGCCGCCTTGGCGCTGAAGGTGGAGCCTTGCGCCATTCCCGGTCCCGTGACGGGCAAGTCGCTGCCGTCGAGCTTGCCCTCGGTCGAGGTCTTGTACTCTGGATAGTACCAGCGGTAGACGCCGGCGGCGGGCGAGGTGATCACGAAGGTGGACGGGCCGCCCTGATTGGTCTTCACGTCTTTCCACTTACCGACCAAGCCGCTGCCGCCGCTTTGACGGCTCCAAACCGTGCTGTCGTTGAGGCTCGACCCGTCTGGCCTGGTGCCGGTAACGGTATTGGTCAAGGTCTTGCCATCCGCGGACAGTTCGCGATGGATCTTGACGGGCGGCTCCCCGCCGCCCGTCACCATGGAGTCCCAGGTGTGATCGTTGACCTCGGTCCATGTCACCGTGCGGTCATGGCCTCGAGGATATTCCTTGCCGTCGATGGCGAAATCGTAGGAATCGCTGCTGCCGTCCGAAAAGTGATAGCCCTTGGCGTTCTTGGTGAAGGTGATCGTATCGCCGGTCAATTTGCTTTGGGCGAGATCGAGTTTCCAAGTGCCAAGCCACGGATCATCGGCTGCGAGCGCGGTACCCGCTGCGAGGCAGACTAGAACCGCGAGTGCCGGAATGGACCTGCCGAGAGAGATCGCTTTCATTTTGAATTCCCCTGGATTGAACTTATTGCTCCCCCAACAATTCGCATTCTACCCCATCCCAACCGCATGGCCCAGGCCCTGCGCGTTTCTGCGGCGTCGAGTCAACCCTGATGCATGTGTACCTGATCTGTAATTCCGGTGGGACTACCATACCGAGGGACACCGGCTGCTCGTCAGGAAAAATATACAGAGGACATCGATGGCCATCTCCAACGCTTACTCCGCGAAAGTACTCAATTTGCGTGCGATTATGTTTCGTGTAATGAAGGGCGCTGCCGTCGTGGGCTGCGCTTTGGCCGCCGCCACTGCCGCAATTGCGGCGGGTAATGGAGGTCTGCATCCGATGCGTGCAAACGCGCAGTCCCTCACGGCTCGAAATACCGTGGATGACTCTGACCTCAGCGGATCGTGGGAGCCCTGGTACGGTGAGACGTCCGCTGCGGTGGTGGCCCGGTACTGGCAGTGGGAGTTATCCATCCCATTGGGCGTGAGTCCTTTGAATGACACGACAGGAGCCAACTGCGGCATCAACCAGAAGGGTCCTGTTTGGTTTCTGGCCGCACCTGGGGGCGGGACGCTGTCGACCGAGTGCACGCTGCCGGCCGGCAAGGCTCTGCTTTCCGGTCTTTATGATCTTTACGATGACTATCCGTGTCCGGACCCCACCTTCGCACCCAAACCGCCGCAAAGCTTGGATGCGTTTTTGCAGAACGACGCCGTTCAATACATCGCGCCCTTCGTGTCGGGTAGCGCAAGCTTGGATGGCAAGCCGGTGACGGTGCGCCGCGTGAAATCTCCTCTGTTCGAATTTACCGGCGCCATCAGCCTCGCTGCGGGCGATCCCTGCATCACCGGATCTCCGCAGCTGGCAGTTGCCGACGGCTACTACGTTTTCGTGGACCCCTTGAGTCCGGGGCGGCATGTCCTGCGTCTGCAGGCGGTGGATACCGCGAACAACGTGACGGACGTGACGGTGACGCTGGTAGCGAAATGACGAAGCTGGCGATGTGATTGAGCGCGTCGGACCGCTGTAGGTTCGGCGCGTGTTCACAAAATCTTCAGCGACAGCATCCATTCGCTCTCCGTCCGGTGCGACGGTTGCATCTTCGTCCAAGCGATCTCCCTTCGTTTCGGCGGTGCCCCGTTCGAGAACCCGGGTCGACTTGATCGCAAGGTGCCCCGATTGCATCGTCCGGACCGTGGCGGGTCAAGCCAAGGAACCCATAGCCGAACTCTCCGCTAGAAAAGCCGGGAGCGGTAATTGTTCCATAAGATATCGTCGCGCCGGTGCGACTGATCGTATTCAGGGATCCCGTGTTGATATCAGCACCGTATCAACCTCGGACGGAATTACAGGTTAGTACGGATTGCAATCAGTGCCATGTATCAATCTCGAGCGCCCGCTGGCGGGCGGCAGCGGCTTCAGAATGCAGGCCCGATTGCAGCATGAAGTCGGCCGCGGCACCGAGCTGCCGGAGCAACTCCTTGCGCAACTTGTTGCGCAACGGAGCAGCCCAGTGGACCTCATGGTTGCCTGACAGGAATGCTCCGCCGTATAGAGCCATGAGTTGTTGCGTCAACGGCACCACCGAGCCCGCGTCATGCGCTTGACAGGCGGCGGCCGTCGACCGCAACGCGTCCTGTAGAGCCCAGACGTCCACGAAAGCGCACCGTGAGTTCAGACTGAGATGGCCATTCTGACGCTCGATCGTCTCTTCGCCGATCAGTTTTCTTAGCCGGTGCAGCGTGACCGAGAGGGCTTGGACCGGATCCTCCGCCTGCGGCCACAGCGCTCTCGCCAGGGATCTTTCACTGACATTTCGTCCGCCCAACGCAATGATCCCTTGCAATAGCTCGAGCGGCTTCTTGGGCGACTTTCCCGCGAACTTCAACGGCTCATCATTGCGCAACACTGAAAAACTGCCCAGCGCGTAAATCTTTACCGGAAAGGGCCAGTCGCGCAGCGTCGCGCTGCTCGCATCGGGCATCAGATTTCGCAGACGGATCAATCGAGCGCAATATTCGACTTCAATGCCATGGCGTATGGCAAATCCACATAGCTCCGCCATCTTGGGAGCTACCCAGCTCGGGTAAAACGTGAAATTATTTTCGCGGCCGTAACGCAGCGCCTCGCTTAGACGAATCGTGCATTCGCCGTCGCCGCTGTTGCGCAGGGCATCCCACGCGCGCGCCAAATGGCAGATGAATTGCAACATGCCATTGTCTGCGTCGCGCGCCCAACGCTCCGCGGATTCGATGTGCGCCATGGCGCGGCGGCTCTCGCCAAGAGGCGTCATACACTCCGCCAAAGACGCTCGAATCACGGCCGTGGCATGTCTCGCATCCGCGTTGACGGCGATTTCGAGCGCTCTTTCAAGCGACGCGCATGCTCCCGAGTAGTCCCCACGACGCTGCTCGAGCCATGACTCGTGATATAGATGAAGCGAAACGTTGACGCGATGGCCGGGCGTCAGCGTTCGACGCAGACGTTCAACGTATTGGGCAGCACCGCGCACGTCGTCGCGAATTTGACATATCGAGGCACCGCACGACAGATAAAAGCCGTCGAACAGCCTGATGCCGATGCGCTCGCTGAACTCGAGCGCGCGTTGCACCCACTCCATGGATTCGGCCAAATCCGCGGTCATCCATTGACTACAGAGAATCCAGTGCAACTGCAAACGGACGAACGGATCCAAAGACTCCAGGCAGGCATATTGCCGGAGATCTGCCAGGAGCGGCTGCAGCCTGCCTGCATTTCCCTTCCAGAAATAATACAAACCGAGGCACGCGACGATCGGTCCGCGCACTCGAAGATCCAGTTTGGAATGCCACAAGGCCCACGCCCGTTCCACCCAAGATCCGATGTCGTGACGATTGCCGTGCGCAAAACCGAGCACCATCAGCGCTGCGTAGACCACGCGTGCCTCGACTTGCGGCCATCCGCTCATCGAACTCTGCCGTTGAAGCGAGTCCATCTCGTCGAACCAGACATCGATCTGGGTGAAATCGTCCCACTCGTAGTAATAGGACTCCATAATGGCCGCCCACGCCGAATACCGGCCGAGAGAATCATCTTCGCTCTTGAACAACTGATAGGCTCGCTCCAAATGACCGCGAGCTTCCTTGATATCGCTCAGCATCCGGCAGGTGCCCAGCCAATAGGCAATCCAGGAGTGGCTCTCCAGCGAGAGCCTGGGCAAGGCGCGCAACCACGTATCGAGAGTTCCGATGCGCCCTTGCTGCACCAACACGGGAGCCTGGTCGAGGAGGAGCTGCGTCAAGCCCGCTGCGTCCTTGCTCGCGATCATGAGCGCCGCCGCATCCTCGTACTGTGACTGCCCGCACAGCAGTGTCGCTGCGCGAGCCTGCAGCGACCGGAGCTCGTCGACCGACATGGTCCGCGCCAGGCGCTCGCGCAGGAACGCGTGAAACAACGGGTGAAATTGATAGACAGGCTCGTCAGTCGCAAGCCGAGTCGTAAAATAGTTCCGCCGCTCAAGATCCTGCAGTATTACCGCCGCCGTGTTGATTCCGGTCAGGGAAACGGCGTTCGCTTCTGCGACTTGAGGCAGCAAGGACGTCTTCAACAATAGATCTTGCACGTCGGCCGCCGAGCGCTCGAAGAGCTCCGTGGCGAAGTATTGAAACAGCGTGTCGCGAGCCTTGCGCGGAAAGCCTTCCGCGGTGGGACCGCCTTGCCGCACGTGCATCAATAGCAATATCCAGCCGGCCATCCATCCATGGATGCGCTCGTGCAGCAGGTCGAGCTGCTCGTAGTCGACGTCCGAGCCATTATGAAGCCGCGCGATGCCGCGCGCCTCGGCGCGCGTCAATCTGAGGCTTTCCGCGTCCAGTGAGAACAGGGAGCGCTGGATTTGCGAGCGCGCGAACGCCGCCGGCGGCCCGCTGCGGCTCAAGAAGAACACTTGAATGCCGTCGGGGATCTCGGAGAGTGCGAATTCGAGCAGCTGCTGCGTGATGCACTGCTCGGGTAGGTCTTGAAAATTATCGAATACCAGCGCCGCCGGCCGCGGCATGCGCGAGTAGAGCAATTCGAAGAAATTCCTGGCGAACGTAGCCAGGCCGGCCAAGTACTCCGGTGTCAGCAGCGGTAGGTTATGTTTGCGGCGGGGCGAAGCTTTGACGACCGCCTCGCGCAGATAAAAAAATAATGCGGCGGGATCGCTGTCCCGGACGTCCAGCTGATACCACAAGCACTTGATACCCCTGGCTTGCAGGTAACTGACCGCGAGAGTGGTCTTGCCGGCTCCCGCGGGGCCCGAAATCCATACGACCTCTCGCTCGCGAATCGCGTCCATGGCTTTGAACAGGCGCGTTCGCGCGTATGTCTTGACGAGTCGCGGAGCGGAAATTTTGGCAGGCGTTGTCGAAGATCGCTTTCCGGGCACCTGTGATGTCTTTCTTCCGTGAGACGCTTTGTCAACGCACCTTGCGTTAGCTTACTCCAATAAATACGCAAAATAACTGTTGCGCAGCCGGTTCAGCGGATCGGTGCGCTGGCGCAGCGCCCGAAACAGCTTGGCGCGCTCGCCGAACGCTTTGGAGACGTGGTCGGGCTGCAGCGCGCGTGTCTGGTTGAATGTCGGAACGCCGCAATTCAGCGTCGCGAATTCGTTGAAATCGATCAAGTAGTCGTCCCAACCCGAATCGCCGGTCGAGGAGGGCTCGAGCGTGAACATGGGCCCTGCATAGCTGACGCTGAACAAAGAGCCGCGATCCTGATGCAGCCGGCTCGCGCCGCTCACCACGTTGCAGCGATAGCGATGCTCCTTATAGTACGCCTTGGAAAAGGCGAAGTACTCGGCCAGTAATTTCGGATAGTCGGCCTGCGGGAACGCCCACATGCTGTACGTATGGCGTGCGCGCCAGGCTTCGTTCGGCATGTCGCGCATCCACTCGTGGGCATGCATTACCACGCCCTTCGTGCCGCCGCGCAGGGCGCGGTGCACGCCGGTTATCACCGCGGCACCCAGACCCGGGGTTGCCAACACGCTGCCCACTGTGGAACCGAAAGCCGGCAGTACATTGCGCATCACGGATTGACGGATTTGCCAGATACCCGAACGGCTCAGGGAAGCAGGCTCGAGCAACGATCGTTTCTCGACCGTGATGCGATCGCGGAACGGCGAGATATGCAGGCGCATTGCGCCGGGCTCGTGCACGATGGAAGAGTATCTGGCGGTGAACTCTTTGAGAGTCAGCACCGAATAATCGATCTTGACGGGGGTAAGCGGCCGCACGCGCAGCACCACTTCGTGCACCACGCCGAGCAGGCCGTAGCTGGAACGCAGCACGCGCAGCAGATCGCGCTCGCGTTCGGTTACGATCATGTGCTTGCCTTGCGGCGTGATCACCTTCAGTTCACTCACCAGCGAGGATAGTTGGGCCATTCCGGCTTCATGCGAGGGTTGCGGCAGCGTGGTGACCGCCAGCGCGCCCAGTGAGATCTGGCCCATTTCCGGTGTCAACAGCAATTCCTGTCCGCGCTCCGCGAGGGCCCGCACCAGGGTCGACACGCGCACGCCGGCTTGGGCGCGCACGCTGGTTTCACCGAACTCCAAAATCTTGTCGAGCCCTGCGGTCTCGACCGTCGTGCCGCCATCTCCGCCGACGCAGCGCGTCTGCGAATAATCCGCGCCCACCATGCGGATCGGCGTCGGATAACTGCGCGTCTTGGCGAGCAAAGCCGCGATGTCCTCGAAGCGTTTCAGGCGCAACACGAGCCGCGGCCGCCGGTATATGCCAGATGAATCCGCGCCGCGCGAATGAGTAACTTTGCCTACCATGTGCTTCCCCCCGGAAGACGTGAACGCAATGAACCATCTCTTGCTGTCAAAGGGGGCACAAAACCGTTTGGTTTCGTCGCGCTAAAGCGCTTCGGATCAGCTGGCGACCCCGCTATCGTCAGACCTCTATCGCAGAGATCCCTTAGACCGGTGGTTTTGCGTCCCCACCTTTCGGCGGGTTTGCCCTTAAAACAGCACCCTTACTATGCGATGGACGCCTAAGCGTTGTAAAGCGCTTTTTTAACACTTAACCCATCAACAGCAGGGTCTCGGCGTGTTCCACGGCTTCCGGGGTGCCGAGAACCACCACCACGTCGCCTTCCTTGAATACGGTATCAGGCCCCGGGTCCCGGCCGACGATGCCGTCGCGCCGCACCGCACTGACGGCGGCCGTGAAGCCGCGCTGCGTCAATTGCGTGATGCTGTGCCCGACCGCCCAGGCGCTCGGCGGCAAAATGACGCTGTGCAACTGCTCGCGAAAGGCATGCGTTTCGTCGAGAACATCGGCGCGCGCGGCGCGGAAATATTGGCGCAGCATCTGGTAACGATCGCTGCGGATGTCGTTCACGGTGCGTATCACGCGCCCTACCGGGAGTTTCAGCAGCAACAGCAGATGAGACAGCAGCATGAGGCTGGCCTCGAAGGTCTCGGGCACCACCTCGGTGGCGCCCGCCGCCTGCAGTTCCTCCAACTTGGTGTCGTCCTGAGTGCGTACCAACACGGGAACGTCGGCCCGTAGCGCGCGCACGGACCTCAAAATGCGCAAAGCCACTTCGGGATTGGCAAAAGTCACGACCACCACGCTGGCGTGCTCCACGCCCACATTTTCCAAAATTTTGCCTTCGCCGGCGTCGCCGTAAATCAAAGGATCGCCCGCCTGCCTGCCCATGCGGATGCGGTAGGGATCGACATCCAGCGCGATATATTCGAAGCCGGACTTCTCCAGCACGCGCGCGATGTTTTGTCCGACGCGGCCGAAACCGCAAATAATGACGTGATCGCGTTCGGCCACCGCCAGAGTCGCCAGATCTTCACGCGCGGCCTCGGTGGACGACGGTTGCGTCTCGCCGAGCAAGGCGCGTGCGATGCGGCGGTTGTGACGGATGATGAGCGGCGAGATCACCATGCTGAGGACGGTGGCGGCGAGCAGCGGCTGCAGCAGTGCAGGGTCGAGCAAGTCGCGCCGCAACAGCAGCGTCAGCAATGCGAATCCAAACTCGCCCCCGAGCGCCACCACCACCCCGGTGCGCAGCGACTTGAACCAGCTGTGCGTGGCGGGCTGCGAGACCAGCATTACGACCGCGGCCTTCAGCAGCAGCATGCCGCCCAGCACCGCGCTCACCAGACCCAGGTGCTGCAGCAGCAAGCGCACATCGAGCAGCATGCCCATGGTAATGAAGAACAGCCCCAGCAGCACTTCGCGATAGGAACGGATGGTCGCCTCGATTTGATGGCGAAATTCCGTTTCGGCCAACATCATGCCGGCGAGGAACGCGCCGAGGGCCAACGACAGCCCGGCCGCGTGCGTGGCCCACGCGGAGGCCAGCACCGCCAGAAACACGACGAGCGAAAACAATTCCGGAGAACGCACCGACGCGATCGCTAGAAACAAGGGACGCAGCAGCCAGCGGCCGCTGGCAAGCACCAGCAGCAACACCAGCACCGCGATGCCGACCGTGCCGAGAAGGTGCGCGGCATCCACGGGTCCGGTGCCGCCGAGCGCGGAAACCAAGGCGAGCAACAGCGGAAAGCTCAGGTCCTGAAACAAACAAATCGCCACGGCCAGCCGACCGTGCGTACGGTTGTTCTCCGATTGCTCGGTGAGCTGCGAGATGATGATGGCCGTCGAGGACATGGCGACGGCACCGCCGATCACCACCGCCACCGCGGGGGCCACGTTGAACCACATCATGGCTCCGAGCGCCACCAACCCGGTGGTCATGAGCACCTGCGCGCCGCCCACGCCGAGCACCTCCCAACGCATCGCCACCAATCGCGGCAGGGAAAATGACAGACCCAACGTGAATACCAGGAACACGACGCCGAAATCGGCAAGCAATTGGGTGGTCGCGTTGTCGGCCGCCAAAGCCAGCGCATGCGGTCCCAACAACATGCCGACCGCGAGATATCCCAGAATCGCCGGCAGAGCCAGGCGGCGCACGGCCGCTACCACGAAAACGGATGCGGCGAGCAAGATCAATATCTGCAACAGCGGATCGTCGTGCACCATGGCCTGATAGCATATATCCATGGGCGCAATGAAGATTGCATCGTTGTCGTTACAGGAACACGGCGCGGATTGGCAAATGCAGCTGCACGGCGATTGGTCGCTGTCGGCCGCGCCGCTCATCGAAGCTCAGCTACATGCCCTGCCCACCAAGCCGCGCGGCAGCGTGACCTGCGACTGGTCTGAAGCCGAGCATCCTGGCATCGGTACCGCCTGGATGCTGCTGACCCGCTTGATCGACCTCGGGGTGGCACCGGCTGACATCAAGCACGTCGGCTCGGCGCCGCATTATCTGGCGCTGCTGCAGAAGCTCGGCCAGGAGCGACACGCCGCGCGCACCGGTCGCTTGGGCGCGCCGACCCTCGAAGGGGTGGTGGGCGGTCTCGGTTTCTGGGCCGTCGTTCAGGGCCGCCATGCCCGCGGCGTCGTCGAATTCTTCGGACGCATTGTGATGGTCTTCGCCGAGGCATTTAAGCGGCCGGCCGCGCTGCGCGGATCCTCGCTGGTGCGTCACATGTATGAAACCGGCATAACCGCCATTCCCATCGTGTCGTTGATCGCATTTCTCATCAGCGTGATCGTGGCCTATCTCGGCGCGCAGCAGCTGTCGCGCTTCGGCGCTGATATTTTCGTGGTGGACCTGGTAACGATCGCCGTATTGCGCGAAATGGGTGTGCTGCTCACCGCCATCATCGTCGCCGGCCGTTCGGGCAGTGCGTTCGCAGCCGAGATCGGCGTCATGCAGCTCAACGAGGAAACCGACGCGCTGCGCGCCATGGGAATCAACCCGATCGAAGTGTTGGTTTTGCCGCGGGTACTGGCCCTGGTACTGGTGTTGCCGGGCCTCACCGTCATAGCGGATGCGATGGGGTTGGCGGGCGGGTGCCTCTTGTCTCTGGTCAACCTGCACATTCCGCTGCCGCAATTCATCAGCCGCATGCAGGAGTCACTCGCGCCCACCACCTTCTGGTCCGGTTTGATCAAGGCGCCCGTGTTCGCATTGCTGATCGCCATCGTCGGTACCTATCGCGGCATGGAGGTGCGCGACTCGGCGCGCGAACTCGGCCGCCTGACCACGGTCGCCGTGGTGCAATCGATATTCTTCGTGATCCTCGCCGACGCGGTGTTCGCGGTCCTGTTCGTACAAATCGACTTCTGATGCTGGACACTGATTTCAACCCCGTGATCCGCGTGCACGGGCTGTGCAATCGATTCGGTGCGCAGGTGGTGCATGAAAATCTCGATATGGAAGTGCGCCAAAACGAGATCTTCGGCGTGGTCGGCGGCTCCGGGACCGGCAAGTCCGTGCTGCTGCGCTCGATACTAGGGCTGCACCAACAGGATGCCGGCACGGTGCAGCTCTATGGCCGCGAGGTGCGGAGCCTGGCGGCCGAGGATCGCAGCGCGATGGTGCAGAGCTTCGGCGTGACCTTTCAAAACGGCGCCTTGATCAGCTCGTTGAACGTCGCGCAAAACATCCAATTGCCGCTGCGCGAACATTATTCCCTGTCGGAAAAGACCCTGGACGAGCTCGCGGAAATGAATCTGCTGATGGTGGGACTGACGCCGGATGCTGCCGCCAAGTACCCCTCGCAGCTATCCGGTGGCATGATCAAGCGCGCGGCGTTGGCTCGAGCACTGGCGCTGCAGCCGCAGCTGCTGTTCCTCGACGAGCCGACCGCCGGCCTCGATCCGATTTCCGCGGCAGCCTTCGATGAGCTACTGTTGTATCTTCATGCCCAGCTGCGACTCACGGTGGTGATGATCACTCACGATCTGGATACGTTGTTTCGTACCTGCAGCCGGGTGGGCGTGATCGTCGACGGCCGCATGATCAGCGATACGCTGGATGGCATGATGCTGAATACGCAACCGTGGATTCACGCTTATTTTCATGGGCCGCGAGCCCGCGCGGTCGAAGCGCGTGGATAGAGACGCCAATTACGTGGCGGTCGGAGCCTTCGTGCTGTTGGTGGTCGCGATGGCGGTGTCATTCGTGTTTTGGTACACCGGTCAGCAAGACAAGCGGACTTATCTGCGCTACGAGATCTACTTCGACGGGTCGGTCAGCGGCTTGACGGCGGGCAGCCCGGTCCGCTACCTCGGGGTCGACGTCGGCAAAGTAATACGCATCTTGCTCGATCCGCAGCAGCGTAAACGCGTGCAGGTCATCGCCGACGTGGATTCCACCGCGCCGCTCGATGCTGGCACACAGGCGTCGTTGAGTCTGCAAGGCGTCACCGGATTGCTGTTCATCGATCTGGAACATGATCCGAAGTCAACATCGACCGGACCGCTGCCGCCCGGCCAGCACTATCCGGTCATCGGTTCGGGTCAATCCAATATCGATGTGTTGTTGAGCACGCTGCCGTCATTGGCCACCCATATGGTGGAACTGGTGGACCGGTTCAATCAGGTGTTCAGCGATGCCAATGTGCGCGCCTTCAGCGCCACGCTGGAAAACGCACGACGCTCCAGCGATCGCCTGCCCGACACGGTGCGCGACGTGCAGGCGTTGGTCGCGGATGTACGCCACGCCACGCAGGAGGTGCAGGGAGTGGCCGCCGATTTGCACGGCGTCGTGCAGCACGCCGCGCCGGATCTAGAGGCCGCGGCGAGCGACGTTCGCCAGGTCGCGGACACCCTGGCCAAGACCTCGGAGCGGCTGGATCGCTTCGTGCTCGACAATGAACCGGGACTGTCGCGGTTCACGCGGCAAAGCTTGCCGGAATTCGAGCAGTTGCTGCGCGAGAGCCGACAGGCGGCCCGGGATTTCCGCGATTTGTCCCGTAGCCTCAAGGCAAATCCGTCGCAGTTGATTTACGAATCCAACTATCGCGGCGTCGAGGTGCCCCCATGAAGCGCTGTTCAAGTGGGCGCGGCCGCGCGCTGCTGCTGCTTTTGGCGCTGCCTTGGATATCGAGCGGCTGCGCCGGATCCTTGTTCAAGACAAAGGTCGCGCCGCCCACCCTTTACCTGCTTTCAGTACCGCCGGCCGATGCCGGGGCGGCCCATGCCGGGGCGGCCGATGCCGCGGCGGCCGGTGTCGCGGCTCCTGGCGCCGAACTCAAAGCGGACTTGGCGGTGCTCAAGCCGCGGGTCCGCGCCGGGCTGGATAACGATCGTATCGCGGCGCTATACCCGGACCGGCGTCTGGATTATTTTGCGGATGCGCGCTGGAGCGGTCCACTCGATGAAGTGATCCAGGACCTGGTGGTGCAATTGTTTCATTCGCGCGCCGGCCTGCGCAACGTCAGCGGCGACGCGTCGGCATTTGCCAGCGCTTATTGGCTGGAAATCGAAGTGGCGGATTTTCAGGCCGAATATGCCGGGGCGGCCCATGCCGCGGGCGGCCCAGCCGACGGCGGCACACCACCCACCGTGCGCGTCCACTTCCTGGCGCGCATCGGTAGTTCCACTGAAAGGCGCATCATCGCGCGCTTCGAAGCCGATGCGCGTCAACCGGCCACGGCGAATCGACTGAGCGCGATCGTCGATGCCTACGATCACGCGGCCAACCAGGCGCTGATGCAGATCGCCGCCAGTTGCGCCGCCGCGCTGTCTCCGCAGACCAAAGCGCCCTGAGCCTCGAGAGAGGCTTGGTTGATAGGCACCGGAGTTTGCATCAGACTGCGCGTTGATGCCGTATATCACAGCACTCTCAGCGGATAGACGGTGCCGCGCACCCGCGCTGATTCTATGGGCGCTGCTTCTCGGCACCTGCACGGCGTCCGCCGAGACTCGAATCGCACTCATCATCGGCAACAGCAACTATGCGAACGCGAACCTCAAGCTCGCAAATCCGGCCAACGACGCCGCAGCCATGCAGCGTGCGTTGCAGGATGCCGGCTTCCAAACCATCGTCAGGCTGAACGCCAAGCGCCTGGACTTCTATCGGGCGGTGGACGAATTTTCCGCCAAGATCATTCGCGACGCGCACTCGGTGGGCCTTTTCTACTACGCCGGACATGGTGTGCAATCGGAAGGCGCGAACTATCTGATTCCGGTGGACGCCGATATCGAGTCGAGCTCCGACCTCGAGGCCAACGCCTTCGACGTAGCGCGCGTGCTGCGCGCCATGCACGCGGCGCAGAACGAGATGAATATCGTGATTCTCGATGCGTGCCGCGACAATCCGCTGCGCCGGACGCGCAGCGTGGCACGGGGACTGGCGCGCATCGATGCGCCCAGCGGCACGTTCATCGCTTACGCGGCGGCACCCGGCCAGACCGCACAGGATGGCAGCAACGGCGGCAACGGCGTCTTCACCGGCGAACTGCTCAAGGCCATGGCGCTGCCCAATGTGCCGCTGGAGCAGATGTTCAAAAAGGTGATCACGGGCGTCAAAGCCGAGACGCGGGGCGCGCAGACGCCGTGGTCCGAGGCCTCGATACAGGGGGACTTCTTTTTTCACACCCAGGTATTGCCGGTCGCGAGGTCAAGCCCTGCAGTCGATCCGCGCCAAATGGAATTGGAGTTTTGGGCATCCATCAAGAACAGCCGATCGGCCGCCGAATTCCAGGCTTACCTGGATCGGTATCCGCACGGCGAGTTCACGCAGCTCGCCGTAAACCGGGTGAGACTGCTGCAGAGTGCTGCGCCGGCTGCGGTACCGCCAGCAGCCGCGGTGCACCCGGCGGCGATCAACAGCGAACAAAATAGAAAATGCCAATCGATACTCGAGCGTGTGCAACTGGGGGATTCTTTAAATGACCAGGACCGGGCTTATGTCAAAGAAAAATGCAGTTAATGCGGCGCGCAGCGCGCTAAGCGTCGGGGCACTCTGCTTCCTTGCGGCGGCGTGTATACAGACGCCGGCGGTGACGGCACCGCCGACGAGTACCATCGCACCGCCCGCTACAGGTGCGTCCTCCGCAACTGCACCCGAGGTTGCGCCGCCGGCAGTTGCGGCGGACGCGGCAGTGGTACCGACACCTGCCCCGGCTACACCGGCCCCGCCGCCTGTGCTGCCTTTCGATCAAGCGGTCGATTTCGCCGCGCGCGCAGTTTTCAGCAACGCGCCGGCCGCGGCTGCCGCTCCGGTCAGCGTCGTGATCGATCCGCTCATCGACGGGATGACCGGCTATCAGTCAAAAGCCACCCGCGGTATCCAGGACCGCATCAGGGCGCTGGTGCGGCAGGAGTTTCCGCAGTACACGGTGCGTACTCTGAGTCCTGAAACCTTGAAACAGCAGCCGCGGATTTTGGTGGGTACCTTCACGCCGGTCACCGCCAAGATGCAGACCAACGGCGGCGAGCGCGAATTCTTTCGATTCTGTTTGGTCATGGGCGACCTCAAGACCGGCAAGGTGATCGCCAAGCAAGTGGTGCGAGTGCCGATCGTCGATGCGGACTCGACGCCCACCGCTGTATTCGTCGACAGCCCAGTCTGGACCGAGGATCCCAGCGTGAGAGCCTATGTCGCCACGTGTCAGGCGAGCAAGGTCGGCGATCCGATCAAACCGGAATACTTCGATGGATTGCTGGCCGCGGCCCTGATCAGCGAGGCAGTAGAGGCCTACGACGAAGGCCGCTACGCCGACGCTCTCGAGCTCTTCACCACCGCGCGCAAGACCCCGGCGGGCGATCAGCTGCGCGTATACAACGGCATCTACCTGTCGTTGGCCAAGCTGGGGCGCAGCACTCAGGCGGCGGACGCATTTGGCGCCTTGGTCGATTACGGGCTGCGCACCAAGCGGCTCGCCGTAAAAATTTTGTTTCGCCCGGGATCGGTGCGCTTCGCCAGTGAAGCCGCGTTCAGCGCCAGCTATGATTCATGGCTGCAGCAGATCGCTACTCAGGCCGTGTCCACCAAAACCTGCCTACAGGTGGTCGGTCATACCAGCCCATCGGGACCCGCGGCCATGAACGACAGTTTGTCGCTGCTGCGCGCCGAATATGTTCAGACGCGATTGGAGGGCGACCAGCCCTCGCTGAATAAACGCACCGTCGCCTTCGGTGTGGGATCGCGCGAAAATCTGATCGGTACCGGCCGCGATGATGCCAGCGACATGCTCGATCGGCGCGTGGAATTCAAGCCCATAGAGCCCTGCGGCTAATCAGCGATCTGGCTTTCTGCGGCTTCGATCGCAGTGCCGATTTCCATCCATTGCGCCTCCAGGGCCGCGGCGTCGCGCGCCAAGTTCGCGCGACGCCGCGTGACACCCGGGTCTTCCGCCGCCTCCTGCTGCGCATCCAATAAATTACGCTGCTTCGCGAGTTGCGCGATCTGCTGCTCGACCATGTCGAGCTGCTTGCGCAGCTTCGCCAAAGGATCGCGCACTCGCGGCGGCCTCGGGACAGGCGCGGCGGCGCTCTTTGCGGCCGACTCCCGCGGCAGCTTGCCGCGCGTCTGCAACCACTTTTGGTAGTCGTCGAAATCACCCTCGAAAGGTTTGGCGTTGCCGTCGGCAACCAGCCACAGCGTGTCAGCCACCGACTTGAGCAAATGGCGATCATGCGAGACGACGACCAAGCCGCCCTCGAAGCTCTGCAATGCGACGGTGAGCGCGTGGCGCATGTCGATGTCGAGGTGATTGGTGGGTTCATCCAGCAACAGCAGGTTGGGCCGGCGCGCAACCAGCAGAGCCAGCGTCAAGCGCGCTTTCTCGCCGCCGGAAAAGCTCGCTACGGGCTCGAAAGCGCGCTCGCCCGCGAAGCCAAATCGGCCCAGGTGGTCGCGCACCTGCTGTTCATCGCCCATCGCATAGTCGGCGCCGCCCATATTGCGCAGATGCCAGAACGCGTCGCAATCGATGCGCAGCTGTTCGAGCTGTTGCTGGGCGAAATAGCCCACGCTCAAATCCGCGGCGGCGATGCGTTTGCCGGCCAGCGGCGCGATCTCGCCGGCCAGAAGTTTCGTGAAGGTCGATTTGCCGGCGCCGTTCGGTCCGAGCAACGCAATGCGATCCTGTGGACTCACCGTCGCATTGACGGGCGCGATGATTTGCGTGTCGGCGTAGCCGCAGGAGGCGCCCTCGAGAGTCAGCAGCGGCCGCGGCGTCTTGAGCGGTGCCGTGAACTCGAAATCGAATGGGCTGTCGACGTGTGCGGGCACGATGCGCTGCATGCGCTCGAGCATCTTCAAACGGCTCTGCGCTTGACGCGACTTGGTGGCGCTGGCGCGGAAGCGGTTCACGAATGAAGTTATCTGCGCTATGCGGCGCGTCTGTCGGGCATGCAGAACCGATTGCAGCGCGAGTTCCTCGGCGCGCTTCTGCTCGAACTGCGTGTAGTTGCCCGAGTATGCGCTGATGCCGTGATTCTCGATGTGCAAAACACGGTCGATGATGGCATCGAGAAACTCGCGGTCGTGCGAGATCATCAGCAAGGTGCCGCCGAAGCCTTGCAGCCATTGCTCAAGCCAAAGGATGGCGTCCATGTCCAAGTGATTGGTCGGCTCGTCGAGCAACAACAAGTCGGCGCGCGAGCCGAGCGCCCGCGCCATCGCCAGGCGTACCCGCCAACCGCCCGAGAATTCTGCGACCGGGCGCTCGAATTGCGCAGCCGTGAAACCCAAGCCGTGCATGATGGCGGCGGCGCGCGCCGTGGCGCGATAGCCATCGATGGCCTCGAGCGTCGCGTACAGCTCGGCCAGTTGTAGCGGCTGATCGAGCTGTTCCGCGGCGGCGATCGATGCCTGAACGGCGCGCAGCTGCGCATCGCCGTCGAGCACGAATTCGATCGCGGCGCGCGCGTCGGCAGCGATTTCCTGCTCGACATGTGCGATCTTGAGGCCCGCGGGGAGTTCGATGTCACCGCGGTCGGGAGTCAATTCTCCGAGTACTGATGCGAACAAGCTCGACTTTCCGGTGCCATTGGCGCCGGTGATTCCCACTTTGTCGCCGCGATAGACGGTGAAGTTGACCTGCTCGAAGAGCGGTTGCGGTCCGCGCCGCAAGGTGAGATCGCGAGCCGACAGCATCCGGTCTTTGGAGTGTTAGGACGACAATCGCACGGCGCGCAGCATCGGCGCTGCGCACAGCGTGCTGTAGTGTCCGGCGGCGCCATCCTGGGCGGCCAGCAATGCGATGAGCGTGCTCGCTGGCATGGGATCGCCGAACAACCGTCCTTGAGCGTAATAGCATCCATGATTTCGCAGGAACTGGAGCTGCTCGGAGTCCTCGACGCCTTCGGCGATGACCTCCAGTTCCAGGCTCCTTCCCATGTCGATGATGGTGCGCACGATGGCCGCGTCGTTGGAGTCGACGGCGACGTCGCGGACGAACGATTGATCGATTTTCAAGGTGCCGATCGGAAACTGCTGCAAGGCGGACAGCGACGAATAGCCGGTGCCGAAGTCGTCAATCGCCAGGTTCAATCCCATGGCATACAACTCGTTCAACAGGCCGATCGTGCGCTTCGGATCCGTCATCAGGGTAGTCTCGGTCACCTCGAGTTCGAAGCAGGTCGGGGACACCTCGTTCTTGCGGAATATACTGCGGCAGCGCGAAATGAAGCTCGACTGCTTCAGCTGGCGCAGCGACAGGTTGATGGCGATGCGGCCCGGCTCGGGGACGATTTTTTGAAATTCTCGGTAGTCGGCGCAGACGCGATTCAAGACCCAGTCGCCGATCTCGGAAATCAGACTCGTCTCCTCCGCGAGAGGAATGAACTGCGAGGGCGAGATGTCGCCGTGCCCGGGCAGGCGCCAACGCAACAGAGCCTCTGCGCCGACCACCCGGCCGGTGCGCAGGTCCACCTTGGATTGATACAGGATGACGAGCTCATCGCGCTCCAAGGCGCGGCGCAACTTGCTCTTCAGCATCAAGCGTTCGACCGCGGCGGCATTCATTTCAGGAACGTAAAAGACGCAGGAATTGCCGCCGTTCTGTTTCGAGTGGTACATGGCCGCATCGGCGTTGCGGATCAGATCGATGACGTTCTCGGCATCGAACGGGCAGATGGCAATGCCAGCGCTGGCGGTGAGGTACACCTCTTGCTGGTTGACGTAGAAGGTGCGGCTGATTTCATCGAGCAGCGTGCGCGCCAAGGAGTTGAGGGCGGCACGATTGTCGATATCCAACGGCAGATCGTCGATGAACATCGCAAACTCGTCGCCCGCGAGCCGGCCGATGACTGCATCCTTGCTCAGGTTGCGCGTGAGCCGCTCGCTCAATATCTCCAGCGTGCGATCGCCGGCGGCGTGACCGAAGGTGTCATTGACCTCCTTGAATCGATCCAAGTCGAGATACAGCAGCGCCAGCGAACGCTGGTTGCGTCTGGCGCGCGCGATCGCCTGCTGCAGCAAATGCTGGAACTGCATGCGGTTCGGCATCTTGGTGAGGGTGTCGTAACGGGCGAGATAGCGGATACGGCGTTCGGCGCGCTTGCGCTCGGTGATATTGCGCGCGACGTAGATGCTGCCTTGAAACTGAGGATCCTCGGTGCTGATTGCCGAACTCGCCATCGAAACGGGAATGGTCTGGCCGGCGGCAGTGCGCAATACCGTCTCGCGGGCCTCCGGTGCATCGTGCGACGGATCGAAAGCATTGCGATGCGCCTCGTCGATGAAGCCCGTCAGAGGTTTACCCAGCAGTTCCGCTTCCGAGTAGCCCAGCAACGCTTGCGCGGCCTGGTTGCAGCTCTTGACGGTACCGTTGGGAGCGGTGACCAGCACGGCATCGCTCAGGCTGTTGAGCACCGTGTTCAAGTAATTCTTGGTGATGGTGGTTTCGTTCAAGTTCTGGCGCATGCGTTCGAGCGCGAACTGCAGATCGCCGAGTTCATCGCGGCGCACCACCGCGAGCGGCCGCGTGTAGTCGCCATCGCCGATTTGATCGGCGCTCTTCACCAGGGCGGCAATGGGAGAGGACAGCTGGCGCGCGAGAAACAGAGCGCCGCCCACGCCCAGGATCAACAGCGGCACGGTGATGAAGGCGAACGCGCCGCGAATGCGTTTGCTCTGTACTCCTTGTTTGTTTAGCAACTGCGCGCGAATGCTCTGCAGCGTCGCCTGCATCTGCGCGCGACTCATGGAGATCTGCAGGCTGCCGACTTTCGGGGCATTGGGCTGGCCCAGATTCGAGCGCACCGCGGTCTGCAGAAAGAACGGCTCGTCGGTGGTGGGTTGAGCGGCGGAGTTTCCGCCGCTGAACACCACCATGTCGTGCGCGTCCAGCACGGCGACCCGCGCGATGTCGCGCTCGTCGAGCAGCTTCTCGGCGATGGCGGCGATGGCGACGGTGTTGCCGGCGGTCAAGGCGGGCGCCAGCGAGGAGCTGGTGATTTTACTGAGGCTGCTGGCGCGCTGCTCGAGATCGGCCTCGAGACTCTGCGCCACGGTCGCGTAGGTCAGCTGATTGGCATCCGCGGTATTGACCCGATGCTCGTAATAGGCAAAACCACCCAGGAGCAGTGCCAGCACGGCGCTCACCGCCACTGCAATCGTCAGATATTTGGTTGTCAGGCTCCGAGCCATTCAGGTCCCCACCTCTTAGCCCGAGGACTATACCTGTTCGTGCCATACGCCAGAAGAGGCGAGGTTACAATGCACCATGCGAGTTGATGTTTATTCCGACACGGTATGCCCCTGGTGCTTCTTGGGAAAGCGACGCCTGGAGCTGGCGATAGCTTCGCGGCCACAATATGACATACAGGTTCGTTGGCGCCCGTTCGAGCTCAACCCCGAGTTGCCAACGGATGGGTTGTCGCGCAGCGCCTTCCTGACCCTGCGGGGCATCAGCGCCGAGCGCGCAGCGGAGAGCGATGCCGAGCTTTTCCGCCTTGGGGCGGCGAGCGGCATTCATTTCCGATTCGATCTGATACAGCGCATGCCGAACACCCGTTGGTCGCATTTACTGCTGGCTTTCGCCGGCCGGTTCGGCAAGCAGAGCGCCGTCAAGGACCGGATCATGCAGGGGTACTTCGAGGAAGGCGTCAACATCGGCGACGTGGAAGCACTGGTGCGCCTGGGCGCCGAGGCCGGATTGCCCGAAACCGAGTCCCGACACGCACTTATACTTCGGGCGGGTCAGGATGGCGTGGTCGCCGCGGAGCGGCACGCGATGGTGCTGGGCATTAGCGGCGTCCCCAGCTTCATTTTCGACGGTCAGTACACTATTTCCGGCGCGCAAGAGGTGGCGATATTTGCGCAGATCCTGGATCAGGTCGCCCAGTTTGCCTCCGCCAAGGGAACCCCTCCGTGAACGCCCAGGAGCTCACCGGACAGGCGCTAACCCATATCGTCGAGTCGAGGGACCCCCCCTACCTGCTGCACCGACACGTACGCACTCCGTTCTTGGCGCTGCGGCGCGCGGCCGCTGCGGAGGGTATGGATTTGGCCGCGGCGAGCAGTTTTCGTGATTTTCAGCGGCAACTTAACATCTGGAACGGAAAATACGATGGCACCAGGCCGATGCACGATGCCGCCGGCAAGCGCATCGATGCGGCAGCGCTGACGCCGGCCGAGCGTGTGGATGCCATCCTGCTCTGGTCAGCCCTGCCCGGCGCCAGTCGCCATCACTGGGGTACGGACATCGATCTGATCGACCGTAATGCCACTGCGCCTGGCTACCAGGTGCAGTTGATCCGGGACGAATTCGATGCTGGCGGCCCATTCGCAGCGCTGGGGCGTTGGTTGGAAGTCAACGCTGCACGCTTCGGCTTCTTTCGGCCGTTCCAGGGGGTACGCTCCGGCGTGCAGCCGGAACCCTGGCATTTTAGTTTTGCACCGCTGGCGGAAAACGCCCGGCGCGACCTAACCGTGAGTGTGTTACGCGCTGCGCTCGAGGCGGCGCCGTTATCGGGAAAAGAGCTGGTGCTCAAAAGGCTCGGGGAGCTGCATCAGCGCTTCGTGGACCGCATCGACCCAATGGGGTGAGAGTCAGCGGGGCGGCAACGAGAAAGGCACAGTAGCCGCCCCGCCGGCTCTCACCCTAACCGTGGGATGAGCCATCCGACATCACGGTGAATACCCACGCCAGGTTTCGTAGTGGTTAGTGCTGTGGGGGATGTTGACTGGCCCAGGTTTGACGGGCGGGATAGGGCGCAGCCAGGCAACTGCTGCCTTTATGTTGCCTGGCTGAGCCTTATCCCGCCGGTTTAAGCCCAGAGCGCCTTGAGCCGATTCAACATCAAGCCGCGGACTTCGCCGATGGGCGAATCCTCGGAAGTGAACAGCGGCGGACTGCGGCGCAACAGTGGCCAGCGCTCGGTGCGCAGCACGCGATGTAAATAAACAAGGTTGCGCTCGATGGCCTCGAGGTAGGGATTGCGCCCATCGAACAACGGTTCGACGTACCGATAGGCGTGCTCGAACTCGCGCCCCAGACGTTCGACGCGGGTTTCGCGCACAAACTCCGGAGTTTGGCGCAGCAAATCCACGCCGGAGCTGTAGCGTATTTGCAGCGATCCGTCGGTTGCTTGGGCGGCGGCGATTCCGCCCAGTACGAATTCCGGGTAAAGGCGATCACGGCACTTTTCCAAGTAGCAGCGATCCGCCATTTGCGCAATCAAGTCCGCTGTGCCGAGCAGATGGCCGAGCTTGCGATCGCGCGGATCCACCAGATGGATCTCACTCGGTTTCATTTCATAGCCGGTGAAATGCACGATGCGGGTGGCGATCGGCAGCCAAGCTTCCATGCCGATGCTCGGCAGATAGCGCGCCAGATATCGCGCGCTGCGTGTCACGTGATACAGGGTGTATTCGGCACCGTTGCGATGCTGCACGTCGCCGAACTCGCGGATGTAACCCGAGTCGTGCAACAAGGAAGTCACCAAGGCCATGGCCACGCGCTCGGCACCGAAGCGCATTCGCGGTTCGACGCTGCGCTCATAGCCGACAATCATGCGTGCAGCCGCCAACGTCATATCGAGCGAATGCTGGCGATCATGGTAAATGGTGTCGACGGCGTGATAGCCCGGCATGCGGCCTGTGAAGAGTTTGTCGAAGTCCTCGAAGGCGAGCGCAATCTTGTCGAAGGATTCGCCCGGCCAAGTGGCGGCAAACAATTCCCGCACCGCAGCGGACACAGCCGCGGTGGAACTTACTTGGACGGAATTCGTAACGTCGTAATCGTTACGGCGCAGGTCGTACATCGTCGTGATCTTATGCTTTAAAGCAATGCCGCGCCACGTGCGCGCGCGTCTTTGCGGGCCAGGTCCGTCATTAAGTCAAGTCGCGGCGCTAGTAAACTTTGAGACCGCCGAATCTGGAACGCACGCGTCGCGCCAACGTCGCATAACCGAACCAGAATCCTGCCGCGAGCGCCGCCAGCACGCCGCCCCCGGCGAGCCATGTGGAGACCGATGTCATGGCAGGCGTCGCCGTCGATGCACCGGCAGCACCCGCGTCCGCCGCGGGGACGGCGCGCGCCGCGGCGCGCGCCTCGTCGAGTTCCCGCTTGAGCTGCAGCACTTCATTACGCGCCGCCGCTTCGGCGAGCGCGGGTGTGGTCGCCCGGGAACGATCCAATTCCTCCTGCAACTGCTTGACCCTGACCACGGCGGGTTCCTGGGCGGTGAGGTAGCTGGTCTTCACCCAGCCGGTAGTGCCGTCGGGCAGGCGCACCTGGGTGAATTCGCCGCTGACACCGAGTGTTGCAAGGGTCGCGCCCGAGTGCAGCGTGGCCAGCCGCTGACCCTGGCCGTTTTCCTCGGAATAGACGCCGAGCACGAGTTCGTCGCTTACATAAGCGGTGGCCGCCAGGGCCTGCACTGCTGTCATGGTCAACAGCAGACCGGCCGTGCGCTTCACGCGGCGATTCCGGTCTGCTTCAGCAGCGGACGTACGTCGGGTTGCCGACCGCGAAAACGCACGAAGGCATCCATCGCATCGATGCTGCCGCCGCGCGCCAGGATGGAATCGCGAAAGCGTGCAGCCGTGGCAGCATCGAATACCCCGGCCTCCTCGAAGGCTTCGAATGCGTCGGCGGCCAACACCTCGGCCCACTTGTAGCTGTAGTAGCCGGCCGCGTAGCCGCCGGCAAAAATGTGCGCGAAACTCGCGGGCATGCGATTGAAGGATGCCGCGGGAACCACCGCCACGCGCTTACGCACGCGGGCCAACGTCTCGGTGACCTGAGCGCCGAGGGCGGGATCGAAATTCGCGTGCAACTCGAAATCGAAACTTGCCAGTTCGATCTGGCGCAGCGTATCCAGCGCCGCGTTGAAAGTGCGTGTGCCGAGCAGGCGTTGCAGCATATCCACCGGCAACGGTTCGCCGCTGTCGACGTGAGCGGAGATGAGCGGCAGAACTTCCGCGCGCCAGACGAAATTCTCCATGAACTGGCTCGGCAGTTCGACCGCATCCCATGCCACGCCGTTGATGCCGGCGATGCTGGGGTAGGCGACGCGGGTCAGCATGTGGTGCAGCCCATGGCCGAACTCATGGAACAGCGTCGTTACCTCATCATGCGTGAGCAGCGACGGTGCCGCGCCGACGGGAGCCGTGAAGTTGCACACCAGCTGTGCCACCGGGATCGAGGTCCCCGAGGGCAAAGCTTTGGCAATGACGCATTCATCCATCCACGCGCCGCTGCGTTTTTCGCTGCGCGAGTAGGGATCAAGGAAGAAGCCGGCGACCACGCGGCCCTCGGCATCGAGCAAATCATAATAGCGGACGCTGGCGTGCCATACGCTCACGTCGGTGCGTTCGCGTACGCCGATGCCATACAGGCGCTGCACCAGCGCGAACAGTCCCTGCAGCACTTTCGGCAACGGGAAATACGGCCGCAGCGCTTCCTGCGACACCTTGAAGCGGCTCTCCTGCAGGCGTTCACCGTAGTAGGCCAAGTCCCAAGCATTGAGCTTGCGGCCTGCAAATTCTTCCAAATCCGAGTACTCCTGGCGCGCCGCAGGCATACAGCGCCGTGCCAGATCATCGAGAAAACCGAGCACTTGCTTGCTGCTTTTCGCCATGCGGGTCGCCAGCGCGTAATCCGCATAGTTCTTGAATCCCAACAACTGGCTGAGCTCGTGACGCAGCGGCAGTATCTCCGCGATGATGGCCTGGTTGTCGAAACGTCCGGCGCTCGGACCTAAGTCGGAGGCGCGAGTGATCCACGCTTCGTAGATGTCGCGGCGCAGCTGTTCGTTTTCCGCGCTGGCCATGATGGTGACGTAGGTAGGCTGATCGAGCATGAACAGCCAGCCCGCTTGCTTAGCTTCGAGCGCATCCGCGGCAGCGCGATCAATCGTGTTGGGCGGCAATCCCGCGAGCATTGCGCCGTTGGTGACGTGGCGCGTGTAAGCGCGGCCAGCATCGAGAACGTTTTCGGCAAACTTGGTCCCGAGTTGCGCCAGACGTTGCGCGACTTCGCGATAGCGGGTCTGTTTCTCGGACGGCAAATCCACGCCGGCGAGGCGAAAATCCCGCAGCGCGTTTTCGAGCACCTTGCGCTGCTGCGGATCGAGCGCGGCGCCTTCGTTTTCGAGCACCCGCGCGTAAGCCGCCTGCAAGGCCGAATTCTGCCCCAGTTCGGAGGAATATTCGGTAAGCAGGGGCACGCATTCGTTGTAGGCCTCGCGCATTTGCGCGGAATTGGCAACCCCATTGAGGTGCCCAATCGGACTCCAGACACGGCTCAAGCGGTAGCTCAGCTCTTCGACGGGAATCACGAGCGAGGCAAAGGTAGGCGCGGGCTGAGCCGTCAATTGCGCGAGCCGGGCGCGATTTTCAGCCAGCACCTTTTCCAAGGCGGGACGAGCATCCGCCGCCGTGATGCGGTTGAACGCGGGGAGCGAGTCGATATTGAGCAGTGGATTATTCACCCGGCGATTCTAGCAGACGGGCGTGTGCTGCCGAGGCGACCATGGCGACCACGAACACGTATCATTGCGCCCTCGCTCGAAATTCGCGACGGAGTTAACAGTGTCGACCCCAGCCTTTGATCTCATCAGCGTCGGCGGCGGCAGCGGCGGCCTGGCCTGCGCGCAACGCGCGGCCGAATACGGCGCCAAGGTCGCCGTCATCGAGCCGAAGCCCTTGGGCGGCACCTGCGTCAATGTCGGCTGCGTGCCGAAAAAAATCATGTGGAACGCCGCGGGCCTGGCGCTCGGCGTCGCGGATGCCAAGGACTACGGATTCGACGTGGCGGGCGGCAGCAGCGACTGGGTTGTGCTCAAGACCAAGCGCGATGCCTTTGTGCAGCGTCTTAACGGCATCTACGAACGCAATTTGAACGCCAAAGGAGTGGCTTACGTGCGTGGCGCGGCGCGCTTTCTGGATGCTCATAGCGTCCATGTGAACGGCGAGACCTTGAGCGCGCGGAACATCGTGATCGCGACGGGCGGCCAGTCGCGCGTCCCGCAATTGCCCGGCGCGGAGTTGGGCATCACTTCGGACGGCTTTTTCGCCCTCGAAGCGCGGCCGGCACGTGTCGCGGTCATCGGCAGCGGCTACATCGCCTGTGAACTGGCCGCATCGTTTCACGAGCTGGGCAGCGCGGTGGAGCTGTTCATCCGCAAGGATCATCTGCTGACGCACTTCGACACGATGCTGGGTAAATCGCTGATGCGGGAGATGCGCGCGGCGGGAATCATCATCAACGAGCATGTGGTGCCAAGCGCGGTTCACGAAAGTTCGAGCAAGAGAATCCTCGTGGCCGAGGACGGCCGGGAATTCGCAAATTTCGACAGCCTGTTGTGGGCGATAGGACGCGACGCGAATGTCGCACAGCTTGATTTGGCCAAGGCCGGCGTACTACTCGACGTCAATAATTTCATTCGCACCGATAAATTTCAGAACACCAACGTAGCCAACGTATACGCAATCGGGGATGTGACCGGGCGGGCGGCGTTGACGCCGGTGGCGATCGCCGCGGGCCGGCGTCTAAGCGACCGCCTGTTCGGCGGCAAGCTCGACCGCCACCTGGACTACGATTTGATTCCCACCGTGGTGTTCACGCATCCGCCCATAGGCACGGTAGGCGCCACGGAGGCCGAGGCGCGGGCGCAGTACGGTGACGCGGTCAAGGTATACATCGCTGAATTCACGCCCATGTACCACGCGCTGACTATTCGCAAGGTGCATACCGACATGAAGCTGGTATGCGTCGGGCCGGAGCAGCGCGTCGTGGGCTGCCACATCATCGGCGCCGGCGCCGACGAAATGCTGCAGGGATTCGCCGTCGCGGTGCGCATGGGTGCCACCAAGCGAGATTTCGACGACACCGTTGCCATTCACCCGACCAGCGCCGAAGAGCTGGTCACGATGCGGTAAGCCTGGCGGGATAAGGGGGCAGCGAGCAACGGAAAAGGCAGCAGTTGCTCGCTGCACCCTTATCCCGCCAGGCTGGGATTAGGGCCAGTCAACATCACGGAGGCGCGAGCACTAGGCGCGACGTTCGTATTAGCGTTCGTCGTGGTGTCGGGCGGCTCATACCACGGCCGGGGGCGAGAGACAGAAAGCGGCAACTGCGCCTTTTCCGTTGCCGCTTTCTGTCTCCGCCCCCGTCTTACGTGTGCTGTGCCAGCGCCGCGAGCACGGGCTTCGTGTCGGGACGGATGCCGCGCCATAACAGGAACGATTCCGCGGCCTGCTCGACCAGCATTCCCCAGCCCTTGACGGTGCGTCCGGCGCGCTGCGATTTTGCCCACAAGGTGAAAGCTGTGTGCCCCCGGCCGTAGGCCATGTCGTAGCAAACCGTTTGCTCGTTCACCAAGCCCGCTGGCATCGTCGGAACCTCACCCTGCAGGCTCGCCGCGGTGGCATTGATCACCAAATCGTACGGCGGACCCTTCACGTCGCTGAAGGCGTAGGGTTTTATCTCGCCCATGTCCGCGAAATCGGTGGCCAGTTGGCGCGCGCGTTCCGGCGTGCGATTGGCGATCACGCATTCGCCCAACTCGCGTTCCAGCAACGGACCGAGCACGCCGCGCACCGCCCCGCCGGCGCCCATGATCAGCACCCGCTTGTTGGCCAGCGTCAATCCCAAATTGCGCTCCAAGTCTGCCATCAATCCCAGTCCGTCGGTGTTGTCGCCGAGCAGCGAGGTGTCTTCAAAATAGGCGATGGTGTTGACCGCCTGCGCGCGCTCGGCCCGCGGCGTCAGTTCGTTGACCAATTCGGCCGCGGTCTGCTTATGCGGCAGAGTAATGTTGAGGCCGCGAACTCCCGATGCGAACATGCGCAGCGCCTCGCGGCGGAAATTGTTGGGCTGCACATCGAACAGCCGATACACCAGGTTTTGCGAAGTTTCCTTGGCGAACATGCCGTGGATGAAGGGCGACCAGCTGTGTGCTACTGGGTGCCCCACCAGCCCGTATTGATCCGGCGCTTCCGTCCCGACTGACGTACTCATTCCGCAAGCCACTCCGCTGCGCGTTTCGCGTAGTACGTTAGTATGCCATCAGCGCCCGCGCGTTTGATGCACGCCAGTGATTCCAGCGCGACCGCACGCTCGTCGAGCCAGCCCTTGTCGGCGGCGGCTTTGATCATGGCGTACTCTCCGCTGACCTGATAGACGAAAGTGGGCATGCTGAATTCATCCTTCACGCGCCGCACGATGTCCAGGTATGGCAGGCCGGGCTTGATCATGACCATATCGGCGCCTTCGCTGATGTCGAGAGCAACCTCGCGCAAGGCTTCGTCGGAGTTGCCGACGTCCATCTGATAGCTATGCTTGCTGCCCTTTCCCAACTGTGCCGCAGAGCCAACGGCTTCACGGTAAGGTCCATAGAAATTCGAGGCATATTTGGCCGCATAGGCAAGAATTTTGGTGTGCACCAAGCCCGCGCCTTCGAAAGCGGTGCGGATCGCGCCAATGCGCCCGTCCATCATATCCGAAGGCGCCACCACATCCGCGCCGGCGTCGGCATGCGAGCGCGCCTGCCGTACCAAGGTCTCCACGGTTAAATCGTTGATGATGTAGCCCTTTTCATCGATGAGACCGTCCTGGCCGTGAGTCGTGAAGGGATCGAGCGCTACGTCGGTGATGACGCCCAACTCGGGAAATTCGCGTTTCAGCGCGCGCACGGCCTGTTGCGCGACTCCTTCAGGATTCCAGCACTCGCGTGCGTCGAGCGTTTTTCTCGCGGCAGCCGTGAACGGAAACAAGGCGATCGCTGGAATCCTCAAGCGCATCAAGGACTCGCCCTCGCGCAACAATTCATCCACGGAAAAACGCTCGATTCCCGGCATGGATTGGACCGGCTGGCGCTGTTGGCGGCCTTCTACCACGAAAACGGGGTAAATCAACGAATCGACGGTCAAGCGGGTTTCCCGCATGAGCCGGCGCGAAAACTCGTCGCGCCGCATGCGGCGCATGCGAATCTGAGGAAATGAATTGCCGGCGATTCCGGTCATGTTGTTTGTGACTCCTATTCCCATTCCATGCAGTGCCGCATTTGGACGGCGCCCGCGGCATAACACGGTAATATCGCGCGCACGAATCGTCCTGCCGGGTGCTGATTTAACCATGAAGGATCGTTTTGGCGGAAATCAAAGACGCGCCCGCTTCCAGGCGCTGTGCCAGTCGCTGCGGCCGGACTTGCTGCGTTTCGCGTTCTGGCTGTCCCGTGATCGCGCCCTAGCCGAGGACGTGGTACAGGAGACCATGCTGAGGGCGTGGAAGGCACAAGACTCGTTGCTGGACGAGGGTGCCGCCAAGCCGTGGTTTCTTACCATCGTGCGGCGCGAGTTCGCCCGCACGTTCGAGCGCAAGCGCTTTCCGACCGTGGACATCGATGAACTCATACGCTCGGAGCAACCATCGTTGGCCGCCGCCGAGGAACACGAGCTGGGGGAACTGCGTACCGCCATCTTCAAGTTGCCTGACGAGTACCGCGAACCGCTGGTGCTGCAGGTTTTAATGGGCTATTCGACCGCTGAGATCGCCCGAGAGATGAACCTCTCCGGCGCGGCGGTGCTGACGCGGCTTTTTCGCGCCCGCAACCAGTTGCGAGCCATGTGCGGCGAGGAAACCCAGCAGGATCCGCCGGAATGATGGACCACGAGACATACCGGCGCGCGCTGCTGTCCGATCCACACAGCGAGGACGCAGCACTGCGACAGCATCGCGACACGTGTGAGCAGTGCGCTGGCTACACCGAGAGGTTGTTGCACTTCGAATCGCGGCTGGAGCGCGCCCTGCAGCTCGAGATGCGAGCGCCCGCCGCTGCCTTGCGGCCGGGCCGCGATCGGCCGGGCCGCGATCGGCGGGACGGCCATCGGCCCGGCCGTCTCGCATTGGCAGCCAGTGTTCTGCTGGCGTTGGTGGTGGCGGGCGCGGTGTGGCTGGCGGTGCCGCGCGCCAGTCTAGCCGCCGCAGTGGTGGCGCACATGGCGGGCGAGCCGGACGCCTGGAACACGCGGGCGGCGGTGGCTGACCCGGCACTCGAGTCGGTGCTGAAAAACGCAAATATGCAATTGAACGCGAGTGCGGGCGTGGTCAGCTACGCGAGCAGCTGTGAATTCCGCGGCCACGTGGTGCCGCACCTGGTGGTGCAATCTGCTGAGGGGCCGGTTACCGTCATGGTGCTGGTGCACGAATCGGTCAGCAAACAAGTGCAGTTCGACGAGCACGGCTATCGCGGGGTCATCGTACCGGTCGCTGGGCACGGCAGCATCGCGTTGCTCATGCGCGGGCCCGATGCGCGGATCGATGACGTGGAGGGCATTGCTGCGCGGGTCCGCAACGCCATCGTGTGGCCGCGCTAAATCCCGACTTCGCCCAGTAAATCGACGATGCGCCGCACGCTGCCCGCAAGCGCCGGATGGTTGGCCTCGAATTGCACCGCGACCTGCTCCAGGCGCTGCGGCAGCGAAGCGTCGGCCGTGCCGATCGTCACGGGTTGCTGCGTCAGACGCTTGATTTCCGGCAGAATCTCGCCCAGAGGACGGTGCGCCTCGGGATCGCCGCGATGCGCCTCGCTCAACTCGGCGTGCAGCTGGGAGAGTCTTTCACGCAATGAATCTTTGTCCATGGGATCGTCCTGTCGTTAACGAGTCTCTATTGTGCCATTCGTTCGGGCGTAAGGCGGGCGACTTCCACGTAGCCCGCGCCGGAAGCAGCGATGGCATGATGGATCGACGTGTACGCGTCGCGCAGATGTTGATCCGCGCCATAGGGCGGATTCACGATCATGATGCCGCTGCCGGCCAGTCCGACGCCTGCGTCATCGGGATGAATGGCGAGGTCGGCGAACAACATTTTGGGTATTTTCAATGCCTCGAAGCGCGCATGCACCATCGAGCGTTGCGTCGCACTGCGGATCGGGTACCACATCAGAAACATACCGCTCGGCCAACGCCGATAAGCATCGACGAATGCCAGCAGCATCGCCTTCAGCTCGTCAAGACTCTCATAGGGCGGATCGATCAGCACCAGGCCGCGACGTTCGCTCGGCGGCAGCTGCGCCTTGAGCACGACATAGCCGTCCTCGATCTGGGTCGAGATACGCCCGGCCGATTCGATTTCGCGCTCGATGGTGCGCGCCTCCGCCGGCAGCAGCTCCACGAACAGCGCACGATCATGCGGACGCAGGCACTGGGCGATGAGCGCCGGCGAGCCAGGATAACGCGCCAACCGCTTGCCGCGGCGCGCGCGGATGGCCGCGAAATAATCCTTGAGGGACGCCGTGTTAGCGGACGCCGTGTTAACGGACGCAGTGCCAGCGGACGCGGCGCTCAAGGCGGCGGAAATCAAACGCTGAACACCGCGTTCGGCTTCGCCGGACTTGGCGGCTTCGGCTGCCTGGAGATCGTAGTAGCCGCGGCCGGCATGGGTGTCTAGCACGAAGAACGGCGGCTCCTTGCGGCGCAGCGCCTGCAGGCAATACAAAAGGGCAACGTGCTTCGCCACGTCGGCGAAATTGCCGGCGTGATAAATGTGCCTGTAATTCATTGCGCCACGCGCAGGGCGTCCACGTAATTGTGAATGACGTCGGTGTGGGCATCTTCCTGCCATCCGCCGGCTTGCAGGTTGGTGTGAACATCGCGCGGCCGACCATGAGCGTCAATTGAGTACAAAGTGAAGTTGAGCGCGCGGCGCGCCTCGTCGGCCACTGCCGGCGATCCGGCCGCGGCCGCGTACATGGCCAGTACCGCCCCGTAAGTGGAGTTGACGCCGCCCCAAGCCTGCGGATCCTCATCTTGCTCGTGACAAACCGTCACGCCGAATTCGACATGAGTGAAGTTGTTGCGCGTGAACTCGATCAGCGATGCGGCGGCCTCGAGCCACGACGGCTGTGCCGACTCCCTGCGCTCGAGCAGGTAGCGCGCCAGGTTTAGCGGCGCCCACGCGGATCGATTGGTCGGCGTGTCGTGATCCTCGAAAAACTGCGCGAACAAGGCGCCGTCGGTCGCGGCGCTGGCGAGCTGATGTTGGCTGATCCAGCTCCAAAGCGAATCCCGCGGCACCTGAAACTCAGAGAACCCAAGCGACAGCAGAGCGTCGTACAACCGCACGATGAAACTCATGTTGCCGGATACCGGACCACGAGGTTCGCCATTGCGGTAATCGACGCGAAACGGCCAGGGCGAGTGGTCTGCGTCGCCGGACGCCTGATTGGCGGCGAGCACCCGGCCGTTGTGCAGTGCCTGCTGCAGATAGCTGCGTGCGCGGCCTGGATCGCGCACGCGTGCAGCCTGGTATAGCAGGCTGAGTGCGTACCCGGCGATGCCGCCCTTGTCCGGTTCGATTTCGAAGGGACGGTCGGATTGCGAGCCCGAGTCCGCTGCCAGCGGAAATTGTTGACGCAATCCCGTGGAGCGTGTGAAGCGCGGGTACGGCCCGGCGTCCGGGGTGAGAGTCTCGCGCACCAAGTAATCGCCCATCGACATGGCCGCGTCGAGCAGCCAAGGATCCTGGCCAGCGGTGAAATCGTAATACTTGAGATAGGACAATATCCCCGTGCCGTTTTGCGTCGCCGGGATGATGTCCGAGCGACCGTTGCTGGGATTCCAATCGGCGTCCAGAAAAGTCTCGCAAACGAATCGCGGGTAGCCGTGATCCAAGGGGCAGGTGCGGTAGAAACGCATTTCCAAGTCGAGCGCTTCGCGCCAGGAGATCCACGGCTCCAGGCGTCCGCGAGCGTCTTGCACGAGCGGGTGTCCTGCGATGCTGAGCGTACTGGTCATGGTACGGCGGGAAGGTCCATGGCTTTACGCTCGCGCGCGCTGCGCAATATTGCCTCCAGTGTCATCGCAGTATCGATGGATTCCTGCGGCGTCGCGCCGTTCCAATGTTCGGGTCCTCGATGCACCAACGCGGCGAAGGAATTGGCTTCCGCCAGGAAGCCGTTGGCGGTGGCCGTCTGCACCACCGTGTCGCGGGCTTTGGCGTCGCTGCCAACACGCAGCGCCAGCGATCCGGGCGCTGTTGCGGAAGTGTGGTTGAGGAAGGTGGTTTGAACCGTACCGCCCGACCCCACGATCAGAGCTTGGCGGTGCAGGCACGCGTCGAAGCTGCAGGTCACCTGCGCTTTGAGACCACTGGCGAATTCGATGGTGGCGGCCACCGTCCGGTCTACGGCTCCCTCAGGGCCGCTCTCCTTGGACCAATGCGCGCTCGCGTTGACGCGCGTCGGCCGTTCTCCTGCCACTACGCGAATCAAGCTGACGCAGTAGGTGCCGAGGTCCATCAGGGCGCCCCCGCCGAGGCCCGCATCCAGACGGATGTCATCGGGATTCGTCAGCGTGTAGGCGAAGCTGGCCTGAATCAGCCGCGGTTTGCCGATGATACCCGCGGCCAATAATTCGCGCAGCTTCAAGGTCTGCGGTTGGGCAAGGTACGGATAACCTTCCGCCAGGTGCACGCTGCCGGTACGCGCGGCCTCGAACATGGCGAGCGCCTCAGCCGCGCTCACCGCCAGCGGCTTTTCGCAGAGCACGTGTTTACCGGCACGCAGCGCGCGGATCGACCACTCTGCGTGCAGGCTGTTGGG
>Ga0182030_10000901_pt1 | contig 59086 bp, 45 predicted proteins | sample 812S3MmetaG_FD_121299 | JGI IMG/M metagenome (GOLD analysis project Ga0182030, IMG submission 121299) | Permafrost microbial communities from Stordalen Mire, Sweden - 812S3M metaG (Illumina Assembly) | ecosystem: Environmental > Terrestrial > Soil > Wetlands > Permafrost | place: Sweden... | reverse complement strand
GGTCATCGAAAAAGCGTTCCACGTGAAGATGAACCAGTACCAACACCCGACCGAGAACCGTAGGTTCTATGCACCGGACCGGGAGCCGACGGTTGACTTGCCGTTCCAGCTCTGGCGGATCGCCGGACTGGACAACTATTCGAAACCGAAGCCAGCGCTGACGCATCGGGACACGAAGGACCTCACGGTTGAGCCCAATGCCACAACCGGTTCCTGCCCAGAACAGTCGTATTGCGGCAGCGACATGCGAGCGGCATACTACGGCGGCACGACGCTTACAGGAGCTGGACAGACACTCGGGCTGCTCGAGTTTTACGGCACCGAACTAAGCGACCTCACGACGTACTACGCTAACGCCAAACAAACGGAGAACGTGCCGCTCAGTCTTGTGTCGGTGGATGGTACGGCATTGTCCTGCATCTTTACTTATGGTTGCGACGATGGAGAGCAGACGCTCGACATGACACAGGCGCTGGGCATGGCGCCGGGCCTGTCCAGACTCGTAATGTACGTCGGGAGTTCGGATGCTGCCCTTTTCAATGGTATGGCTACGGCAACCCCGCTAAACGCGCAATTAAGTTCCTCGTGGACTTGGAAATCCCCGGATCCCGGGACCGACGACCCGTACTTCGAGGAGTTTGCCGCGCAAGGTCAGACTCTGTTTCAGGCGGCAGGTGATAGCGGGAACTGGAATTACGATTCCGGTATTCAGGCCTATGAGTATCCGTCGGATGACGTATATCTGGTTTCGGTGGGCGGAACAGACCTTCAAACCCAGAATGCCGCCGGCCTTTGGGCGGCGGAAAGCGCGTGGGCAAATGGCGGTGGCGGCTATTCGCCGCTGTTGTTCGATATTCCTTCCTGGCAGGTAGCGACGGCGAGTGGCTGCTCGGAATGTTCGCAGCTCGTTCGCAACGCTCCGGACGTTGCGGCAGAAGCAAATTACGACTTTTACGTTTGCTCCGACCAACAGGGTTGTACGGCCAACTACTACGGCGGAACCAGTTTTGCGACTCCCATGTGGGCCGCTTATATAGCTCTCGCTAATCAACAGTTGGCAGCTAACGGACAACCACCGCTGGGTTTCATCAATCCGGCCCTGTATAGAATTGGTCTGAGCACAAACTACCCCACCGCATTCCACGACATCATGAGTGGAAGCAATGACATCTTTGGCGGTGGTTATCCCGCGATAACTGGCTTCGATCTGTCGACCGGTTGGGGAAGCCCGAACGGATCGGGCCTGATCACGGCGCTGACGGAGACCAACTTTTCTCTATCGGCGAGTCCGAACGCAGTGTGGACTTACCAGGGCGTTAGCGCCACTAGCACAATTACGGTTGCGCCCGCCAACGGGTTTAAGGGCAGTGTTACTTTGTCGGCTTCGGGTCTGCCGAATGGCATGACCGCCGCTTTTAGTCCGAATCCCGCAACCTCAACCAGTACGCTAACTTTAACGCCGGGTTCCAGCGTAGCGCCGGGTACTTACGCAGTGACGATTTCCGGTTTGTCGGGAGCGGTCGTGAACTATGCCACGACGGTGCAGATCGATGTTATGGCCGACACGACGGTTACGTTCTCGCCCACTTCTCTGGCGTTCGCCAGGGAAATGGTGGGAGCGACATCGAAAGCAAGGACAATTATGTTGTCGAACACCGGAAGTCAGGTTCTCCACATCAGCAGCCTAGTTGCAAGCGGCGATTTTGCAATCAGTCGGACAACCTGTGGCACATCATTGGCTGGCAATCGGAGCTGCACACTCAGTGTTACCTTCGCACCAATGCAGGTGGGAACACGAAGCGGGGCCATCGTACCCATAGGCAACGCATTGGGTACTCCAATGAGTGTGTTGTTATCGGGCACAGGCATGGCGCAGGCCACGCTGATACCGGCAAGCACGACGTTCGTGACGACGAAGGTAGGAAGCAGCAGTACCGCTAAGACCTTCACATTGGCGAATAAAACGAGCACAGCGTTAACCGGCGTCTCGATCTCGACGACCGGGGACTTTAGTGTATCGACGACGGGCACAACCTGCGTGACGAGTCTGGCGGCGAATTCAGGGTGCACGATCAGCGTGGTGTTCACGCCCACCACCAAAGGAAAACAGACGGGCGCGCTACAGATCGAGAACAGTGCGATTGGCAGCCCGCAAACATCGAGTCTGGCGGGCACAGGTAAGTAACCTGGGCTTTGATCCGGAGACGGGCAATGTTCCAGAAGCAGGTCAGTTGGTAGTAAAGGCGGTCAGGAGAAATTCAATGCGGGGACTTGAAGTGTCAAGAAAAGCTGTTTCATACCTAACATTGTTGGCGTGGGCCTTGAGCCTATTGGTGGGAGCGGCATTTGCGGGCACGAGGACGTCGGCGGATGCAAAGACTTCGACGGGCGCGACAACGGAAAAGGGTAACAAGGCCAGGAAGTCGGTGCGGACCGATAGCACGACTTGTTCTTACACGGGCTGGGTCCTGTCCGGCTTTACGTTACTCGATAGTTTCGAGGAAGGAAATTTAGGGGAAAGTTGGGTAAGTGGCGGCGTCCCACTTGGTCCAGTAATTCAGGATGCATGCGGCAACCTTTACGGGACGACTGCTTTCGGCGGCGGAGGGGGCAATCAAATCGGAGGAGTCGTGTATGAGTTGCCAGCCGGAGCTATGGGCACGCAAGTGGAAACAACGATGCACGCTTTTCCGGGGACCACGACAGACGGTCAGAATCCCGGCGTTGGCCTGCTTCTCGATTCCGCCGGCAACCTTTACGGTACTACATTCTATGGGGGACAAGTCAACCCGGGAGAGACCTGCGGCGCATGGGACACATATGGCACGGTATTTGAGCTGAATGCCGGCAGTGCGGTCACAAGTAGAGAAAACTCCACCGATACCCTGCTCTATGAGTTCAGTAATTTCCCGAACGTGGGGTCGAATCCCACCACGGGGCTTGTGCGGGATTCCTCCGGCAATTTATACGGTGTCGGACAGTCCTGTGGCATTTACGGCGGCACCGGCTACGGCCAGGGAGCTATATTTAAGCTGAGTCCCGGCGCTGGCAGTACATGGACGGCAAGCAACCTGTACAACTTCCCACCGTACAGCGCTTCGATAAACGATCCACTAAATGTCGGGGTGAACAATCAGGGTTATTTGGCCATGGATAGCTCCGGCAATCTCTATGGCACGACGTATGCCGGTGGCGCTTATGCGCACGGAAGTGTATTCAAACTAAGTCCCGGTACTGGCGACACCTGGATCGAAACCACCCTCTACAGCTTTCAAGGCGGCACGACCGATGGATGCAATCCCTACGCAGAGCCGGTGTTAGACTCATCCGGCAACCTGTATGGTACGACCTACAATTGTGGCGCTGTCGGCAATGGAATCGTGTGGAAGCTGACTCCGACTGGCACCGAGACGATCCTGCACAATTTCACCGGATACAGCACCAACGGAACCGGGGAAAACGCCGATGGCGCGAATCCCGTTGCGGGCGTGGCTCTAGACGCCTACGACAACCTCTACGGCACGACGATCAACGGTGGGGAGATGTATAACGGCCAATTGACTCTCTGCGCTAATTGCGGGGTATTATACGAAATTAGCACGAGCAGCGCATACTCGGTGCTGCACCATTTCTGGACCACTGTTTGTGGGACCTCGCCGAATCAATATATATGTGACGGCGCTCAGTCGACAGCGGCGCCGCTGGTAGCCCAGGATGGCAACATCTATGGCACTACCCTATATGGCTCCAGCGATGGAGGGGGCACCGGGACGGTCTGGGGCTATCCCATATCGCCTTCGGCCAGTGTGATTATTGCCGGCAATGGGGCGGGCACAGTGACCAGTACTCCGGCGGGTATCAATTGTCCGGGCAATTGCCGATACGTCTCCCAGTCGGGCAAGACGGTAGCTCTGACCGCTGCAGCGGAGTATGGCTCGAAGTTCGGAGGCTGGAGCGGAGCCTGCTCGGGCGCCGGAACCTGTTCGGTGACGCTGACCGGCACGGCCACAAGCAGCGTGACGGCGAATTTCATTTCTACTATGCAAGTAACAACCACCACCGTTGTCTCTTCTTCAAATCCTTCCTACTACGGGCAGGGCGTGACATTCACGGCGACGGTGAGTGCGGCGAGCGGCGTGCCGACGGGAGCGGTAACTTTCTACAACGGAACCACAACACTGGGCACGGCGACGTTGAGCGGCGGCAAGGGGATGTATAGCACCAATACTCTGCCAACCGGCTTGACCTCGGTCGCAGCTGTCTACAGTGGCGACTCGAAGAATCTGCCGAGCACTTCGTCGGCGCTGAGCCAGGCCGTTTATCAAGTAGCCTCTTCTACAACGCTGACTTCCTCGCCCAATCCGTCAGCGGTAAACCAAATTGTGACCTTCACCGCGACGGTAGCAGGCCAGAATGGTGGCACCCCGACGGGGGCGGTCGCGTTCTACGAGGGCACGGCGAAGCTGGGGACGGGAGCACTGAGCAATGGCACCGCTGGCTATACGATATCGGTTGCGACGGCGGGAACGTACAGTATCACGGCGATCTACTTAGGTGACTCGAACTTTACGGGCAGTACGTCGCCGGCGGTGAACCAGGTAGTGAACACGGTGACGCTGATCGCGACCGCGACCACACTGACGACGTCGAAGGCGTCATCGCCATACGGCGCGAGCGTAACCTTCTCGGCGACGGTAAAGGCTAAGAGCGGGACGCCAGCGGGAAATGTGACGTTCGTCGACGAGACCACCTCCACGACGCTGGGGACGGTTAGCCTGACCTCGGGCGTGGCGACGTATACGACAAACAATCTGAGTGTTGGCAAGCATACCATTGAAGCGTCGTATGCCGGAAACAGCCCGTTTGAGGCGAGCTCGAAGACAGTGACGCAGACGGTGACGGTGCTCGCGACGACGACGACGCTGATTTCTTCGCCAAATCCCTCGACCTCGGGTGAGACGGTAACGTTGACGGCGACGGTCGAGGCCACGGAGAGCAGCGAAGTCCCGACAGGCAGTGTGACATTCACCGACGAGACGACGTCCACGACGCTAGGTACGGGAACGTTGAACGCTTCCGGAGAGGCTACGTTGAGCACGATCACTCTAGCGGTGGGCAAGCACACGATCAAGGCTGTCTATGTGGGGGCGACGGAATTCAAGCCGAGCAACTCAAAGACCGTGAAGCAGACGGTGAACTCTGCCAGCTAGAAACGAGGAAATAAAAGGAAGGCTGGTGGAAGCGACCATGTTGTAACCGTAGTACGTGTCGTTCGCCGAAACTAAGGAGGGCGTTTCAGAGGCTTATCGACTAATTCACGAAAACGGTTCTGTAATCCAGAGACTGAGCGCTACCGTGTCGAAGTCCACGCTAATCCAAACAGCGCTCGGCAGCCCGGCGAGAACTGCTCCAAGCCGAGCATCGTGACGATATCCTTCGCCGTCGCCAAAGTTGTGGCCAACCTTCGCGAAAAAGGCGCGATGGAGTACACCGTGGTGGTCGTCGCCGAAGGTAACGATGCGCCCAGCTTGGTCTATATCACGCCCTACGCTGCGACAAGCATCGCCGAATATTTCATGGAAAAGGGACCTGACGCGCTCATCGTTTACGACGATCTCACGCAGCACGCCGGCGCGTATCGCGAGCTATCGTGGCTGCTCCGCAGTCCACCCGGCCGCGAAGCGTTCCCCGGCAACATCTTCTACGTTCAGTGAGCGGCCACACGAAGGAACTATCGGCGCAATCGTTTTCGGTCCTGACCAGGGTCTAGTCGGCAGGTTTAACGAGGCGGTCGTAAAATTCACCGTAAACAAGCTCAGGACGTTGCCCGGCGAAACAACAAAGATCTGGGCGGTCGGCGATCGCGCTCACGCGCTCATGGTGGACACCGGAATGGCCCCGGTCGAATTGGGAGCAGTTCCGACCTCAGTGAATGCGGCAAAGCGAGATGGCTTGGACCCATGCTTCATCCTTGTTTCACGCCGTTCATATGTTACTTGGGTTGGAGTGCCTGTCCGGTGTTGTTGAGTCCGTCGACATCTCGAGGAGTGTACGTGCCGCTCGAAAAGATGTAGTCCGTCCTTGCAGTACGTCTTGTTCAAGCGCTTCCATGCGTTCCTGAATCGCTGGATGAGACTCGAACCGCTGCCGCAATCCATGCTGGATGATCTCGTGCATCCATTGCCTCGCCTGATTCCGGCGAGTAAGGCTGAGCCAGCCGTTCGCTTTGGTCAAAACGGTGTATTCGAGGACGCAGTTCCAAAGCTCGGGGATGCCGTGGCCCGTCCGCGCTGAGCATGTGAGCGCGCGCGGCTTCCATCCAGATTGTGGACTTGGAAAATAGTGCAAGGCATTCTGAGCTTCAGCCCGAGCCTTCTCCGCCGCTGCGCGATTCGAACCATCTGCCTTGTTGATCACGACCAGGTCCGCCAGCTCCATCACGCCGCGCTTCATCCCTTGCAGTTCGTCGCCTGCTCCCGAGAGCGCGATGAGCAAAAAGAAATCGACCATGTCGTGCACCGCGGTTTCGGACTGCCCAACCCCCACCGTCTCTACAATGATGTTCTCGTATCCCGCCGCTTCACACAGCAGCATCACTTCACGTGTGCGCTGCGCAACTCCCCCCAGCGATCCACGTGAAGGCGAAGGCCGTATGAACGCCATATCGCTCGCCGCAAGAGACTTCATGCGTGTCTTGTCGCCGAGAATGCTGCCGCCGGAGAGCTGACTGCTGGGATCAATCGCCAGCACGGCGACCTTCTGCTTGCGATCGCGGATCAACGACATCCCGACGACTTCGATGATGCTGCTCTTGCCTGCGCCAGGAACTCCCGTGATGCCGACGCGTGTGGAATTGCCAGTATGCGGAAGACAGTCTTCGAGAATTTGCTCGGCCAGTTGCCGGTCCGGGGCGCGGGAACTTTCAATCAGAGTGATGGCTCGCGCCAGAATGGTGCGCTGCCCTTGCATAATTCCGTCAAGGTATTGCTGGCGAGAAAGCGAGCGGCGCCGGCTCGATGCCCGCTCAATCAGATCCTGCGGAGGCTCCGGCGCAGCGCGTCCCGGCCGAACACGCAGCGCACTGTCTCTTGACTCCACCAATCAGGAATGTCCCCCAACCAGACTGCCGCGCAGAATCTCCAGTATCCGCTGCGCTGCCACCGGAATCACAGTACCCGGCCCATATACGCCAACCGCTCCCGCTTGGTACAGGAATTCATAATCTTGCGGCGGAATCACCCCGCCCACAACCACCAGAATGTCATCCCGATCGAGCTTTCGCAATTCATCAATCAACTGCGGAACCAACGTCTTATGTCCCGCTGCCAACGAGGATACACCGACAACGTGCACATCGCTCTCCACCGCATGTCGCGCAACCTCGCCCGGAGTCTGGAACAACGGGCCTATATCCACATCGAAACCGACATCCGCAAAGGCGGTCGCGATGACTTTTGAGCCGCGGTCGTGACCATCCTGGCCCATCTTCGCAACTAGAATACGCGGGCGGCGGCCTTCGGCCTTCTCGAACTCCGCAACCATCTCCTGCGCCTTCTTGAATTCCTCGGCGCTGCCGCTTTCCGCCGAATAGACCCCCGCGATGGTGCGCGTCGTGGCTTCGTAACGGCCCCATTTCTTTTCCAGAGCGGAGGAAATCTCGCCCAAGCTGGCTCGCTTCCGGGCCGCATCCACAGCGCACTCCAGCAGATTGCCGCTGCCGTTGCCCGCGCACTGCTCGAGTTTTTCGAGCGCCTGCCGCACGGCAGCATTATCACGCTCACGCTTCAACTGGTCCAGTCGCCTGATCTGCGATTCCCGAACCGCGGCATTGTCTATGTCCAGGACCGGGATCGGCGTCTCCTCCGGCGGAAGGTATGCGTTGACCCCGACAATGATATCTCTGCCGGAATCGATGCGCGCCTGCTTGCGCGCCGCCGCTTCTTCGATGCGCATCTTCGGGATGCCGGTTTCAATCGCCTTCGCCATGCCGCCGAGTCCCTCGACTTCTTCAATCAGCGCCCAGGCGGCATGCATCAACTCATGCGTGAGCCGCTCTACATAATAGGAGCCAGCCCATGGGTCCACGATGCGAGTGATGTTGGTCTCTTCTTGCAGATAGAGCTGCGTGTTGCGCGCGATGCGGGCGGAAAAATCGGTAGGCAACGCCAGCGCTTCATCGAGCGCATTGGTGTGCAAGGATTGCGTATGCCCGAAAGCCGCTGCCAGCGCCTCAATACAAGTTCGAGCCACGTTGTTGAATGGATCCTGCGCCGTCAGGCTCCAGCCTGAAGTCTGGGAATGTGTCCGCAACGCAAGCGATTTCGGATTCTTCGGATTGAAAGTCTTTACCAGCTTCGCCCAAAGCATACGTCCCGCGCGCATCTTGGCAATCTCCATGAAGTGGTTCATGCCAATGCCCCAAAAGAAGGAGATACGCGGCGCAAAACTATCCACATCCAGCCCGGCCTTCACTCCCGTGCGCAAATACTCCAGCCCGTCCGCCAGCGTGTAAGCCAGTTCGATGTCGGCCGTCGCGCCCGCTTCCTGCATGTGGTATCCGCTCACACTGATGCAATTAAACTTCGGCATCTTCTCCGCACAGTAGCGGAAGATATCGCCGACAATCCGCATCGACCCTTCCGGCGGATAAATGTAAGTGTTGCGGACCATGAATTCCTTGAGGATGTCGTTCTGAATGGTCCCGCTCAACTGCTCCGGTTTCACTCCCTGCTCTTCGGCAGCCACGATATAAAAAGCCATGATCGGCAGCACCGCGCCATTCATGGTCATCGACACCGACATCCGGTCGAGCGGAATCTGGTCGAACAGAATCTTCATGTCAAGAATCGAGTCGATGGCAACGCCGGCCTTGCCAACGTCTCCGGTAACGCGTTCATGGTCGGAGTCGTATCCCCTGTGCGTTGCCAGATCGAACGCGACCGAAAGGCCTTTTTGACCCGCGGCCAGATTGCGGCGGTAAAACGCATTCGATTCTTCTGCGGTAGAGAATCCCGCATATTGCCGAATCGTCCACGGCTGCATCACATACATCGTGCTGTACGGCCCCCGCAGATACGGCGGAATTCCGGCGGCATAGTCAAGATGTTCGAGCCCTTGCAGGTCTTGCCGTGTATAGAAACCCTTGATCGGAATATGCTCCGTGGAGAGCCATTCATTCGCTGCATCCGGAAGCGCATTTTCCGGCGCTTTCGCTTCTTCCGGCGAGGGCTTATAGCTGATTGTTGAAAAGTCTGGACGCATACTTAACTCTTGATCCCCAACGTGTGCTGCCATTTGGTTAGAAGTTCAATGGGATTGCTTCGAACATGAACGAAGTCTGCAACACCGGCCGACTTCAGTTGCTCTACAGAATCGGGATAGCCCGCAACCACGACCGGAATTTTGCAATTCAGCGCCGTCAGTCTCGCGATCAGATCGGTCGCCAGCGCAGGATACTCTGGATCGGAGCTGCACAGCACGATCATATCGGTGCCGTTTTTGGCGATTTCTGTAATTCCATCGACGCTGTCAAATCTCTGCGTGACGATCTCAAAGCCGGCGCAACCAATGAAATTGGCGGCGAAGCTCGATCGGGCCGACCTCATTTTTACGTCTCCGATTTCCGCCAACAAAATTCGCGGAGTCTTGCCCGTCTCTGCCGCCGCACGCTCTGTACGCAAACGAAGCTGCTCATACATCTCCGTGGCGCGCCGCTCACGTTTCGGAAGAGACTCGTCGATACGATCCAGCGCCTTTTCGGCGAGATTCGCGTGCTGGTTAGTCCCCGTGAAGATTTGGCGGCGAATCAATACAGCCTTTTCTTTGGCGGCAAGGGATTTTTCCAAAGCCTGCCTGATTTGCCCCTCCGCCGAAGCTCGCCGGTAACCGCCAACAGCTTCGATCGCCTGCATCGCTTTCCAGCCTTCAGACGCAAGAAAATCCGTAATCACTTCAATGCAATACGATCCGCCGCCCGGATCGGAGACGCGGCACAGCAGCGCCTCTTGTTTGAGAAGGATCTGAGTATTGCGGGCCATCCGCCGGCTGGCTTCATCCGGTGACTTGTAACATTCGTCAAACGGCGCGACCGAGATCGAGTCTGCGCCCCCAATGGCTGCCGACATTGCTTCGGTCGTCCCGCGCAGAATATTCACGTGCGGGTCGTAGATGGTCTCATTCCATCGCGACGTGCGGGCATGGATTCTGGCTTTTGCGTTCTCGGCCGTCCCGCCAAAACTCTCGACAGCGCGAGCCCATAACATGCGGAACGCGCGCAGCTTGGCAATCTGAAAGAAGAAGCTGGAGCCGATTGCGAAAGAAAATGTGATGGAGCCGACGGCGCGGTTGATGTCGATCCCTCGGGATTGCATCTCCGCCAGAAAATCGATTCCCGCCGCCAGCGTAAATCCGATTTCCTGAACCGCCGTCGCTCCCGACTCTTCAAATTCACCGCCGCTGATCGTGAAGGGCACAAGAGTAGAAGGCGCGCCCGCAATCACCTTCGCCGCGAAGTCCAGGTTCGTCAGCGGATCGAAGCCGGCCGACACGCGTATCTGTGTCTTGCCTTCCATTAAGAGCCGAATCAGATCCTCATCGGCATCTGGAAAGTGAATAGGAATTTCGCCCAGGTTCGCCAGCAGCAGTTTCAAGTCGGCCGCGTCTTTAATCGCGATATGGGAGAATGCGATCTCCTCGGCACCTGCGGAAACCGCCGTGCACGCCGCGTGGTTGGCTTTCGCCGCACCGGCCACGACAATTTCTTCGCGAATACGCCATTCGTTGGTCGCCCGCGTGCCCCGCACATAAGGAAAATGGCCGGGCGCGTTGTCCAGATATTCCAGCCCCGCAATATCTTCCGCCCGGTAGTACGGCTTAATCCCAAGTCCTTCGTCCGTTTGCCAGACCAGTTTCTTCGCGTAGTCGGCGCCCTTCAGATCTTTCCGAATGGCTTCTTCCCAAGACTGCGTGCTTACGGGCGGAAATTCCTGCATCAGATTATTGGCGGCCATTTTCACTCACTTGCTTTCCGGATCTTCGACAATTTCGATGAGAATGCCGAAGGGATTGTCCGTTCGCGATTTCGGATGAACAAAAAAGACGGTCGTCCCCCGTGATCCTTTGCGTGGAGCTTTATCGAGGATTTGAAATCCACTCGCCTTCATCGCGTCGAAGGCCTGCTGCGCGCTCTTTACCCGGAACGCCACGTGAGCCAACCCTCCGCGCCCGCCGTTCCTCTCAATCAGCTTCTGCACCGGCGAATCCGCCGTCAATGGCTCGAGCAACTGAATCAGGTTCGGACCGTCCCCGATTTGCAGCAACGCTTCCCGCACCTGATCGGTGCCGAGCACTTCTTCCCGGTGAACTTCGTGGAACCCGATCATCTCGTATGCTTTGACTTGCCCCTCCAGTTCGCCCTGCTTCACAGCAACGGCCACATGATCCACAAACTGAATGCCCGGCACGTGTTTCAAGTCTTCCTGAGTACTGCTCATTCCTTCATCCTTTCTCGCCAGCTTGCAAACGAATCTCCGCCCATTGAGCGCTTCTATTCCAGTTCCACGACCACCTGATTTACCTTCACCGAGTCGCCCTGCGCCACTCTCACATTCTTGACTTTCCCCGAACTCGGCGCGGTGACGTTGGTTTCCATCTTCATCGCCTCCAGCACCATGATCAGGTCGTTGGCCTGAATCGACTGTCCCGCCTCGACATTCACTTTGATGACGACTCCCGCTACCGGACTGTGGCACAGCTTGTCGTCGTCCGCACTCTCTTCCGCTACAGGAGCCTGAGCGCGCGTCGCGGGAGTTGGAGCCATCATTGTCGAAGGCACCTGGGGATAGGATCCGTAACTCTGTTGCCGCGGGGCCGAATCGTCTTCCAGAACTTCGATTTCAACCTCGTATGTCTTTCCGTCTATTCCAATCTGAAGCTTCAAGTTATGACTTCCTTCCCTCGAGTCCTGGCTGCCTCAGCCTCTCGAGCGTAGATTATGCGATGCTTGTACGAATACCCGCCCCTGCTGCGACCATGGATTGATGATTTCGTATGGTGATTGCAGGACCTTGGCAGAGCGGATCCGGACATTCTTGCCTAGAAATGCGGTTACGGCCGCGGCGATCACGACCAAAATATCGGGAGTGACTTCGTTTTCGATCTTATTTTCGATCTTGCCATGAGTGGCTTCCTTCGCGGCAGCATGCACGGCTTCCGGGCCTGCCGCCGGCGCTCGGCTCAGTTCGGCGACTCGTGCCTCCAGAGCTTTCAGCGTACCGCTAACCACGTTCAGTTGGTGTTGCAGATCTTCTAAAGTCAAAGCCACGTGCTACTCCTCTTCTTCTTGCTGCTCGTCATAAGGAAATCAATCCATGTTTCTTCGGCGGACGAAGCTCGCGCTTGGCGTGCAACGCTTCCAGTGCCTGCGCCAGATATTTCCTGGTTTCGGCCGGTTCAATGATGTCGTCCACCAGTCTCCGTCCCGCCGAAACATAGGGATTCGCAAATGCGTCCCGATATTCCGCAATCAACTCTTTGCGGCGGGTCGCCTTGTCCGGCGCCGCGTCGATTTCGCGCCGGAACACGATCTCGGCAGCTCCTTCGGCGCCCATAACCGCAATCTCAGCTGTGGGCCATGCCACCACACGATCCGCACCTAAGTCCCTGCCGCACATCGCCAGATACGCTCCTCCGTATGCCTTGCGCAGCACCAGCGTGATTTTCGGGACGGTAGCGGCCGAATACGCAAACAGCATTTTGGCCCCGTGGCGAATGATGCCCCTGTGTTCCTGCTCAACCCCAGGCAGGAAGCCCGGCACATCCACGAATGTGATTAGTGGGATGTTGAAAGCGTTGCAGAAACGGACAAAGCGAGCCGCTTTGTCGGAGGCGTCGATGTCGAGCGCCCCTGCCAGAGCGTTCGGCTGGTTGGCGACGATCCCGATTGGCCGCCCTTGCAGCCGCCCAAAAGCGATCACAATGTTCGGAGCGAATCCCGGTTGGATCTCCAGAAGATCCTGATAATCCACTACGCGCGCCAGCACCCGCCGCACGTCGTAGCCAACTTTTGTATCCACCGGAACAATCCCTTTCATTTCCGGATCGGATTCGATCGGCAGGTTGTACGGCATGCGCGGCGCATCTTCCAGGTTGTTGGATGGCATGAAACCAAGCAGGCGCCGGCAAAGTTGCAGCGCCTCATCGTCGTTCTGGGCAATGAAGTGGACCACTCCCGACAGGTTCATCTGCGCCTGCGGGCCGCCAAGTTCCTCGGCCGTGACCACCTCGCCCGTGACCTGTTTAATAACCTGCGGTCCGGTGATGAACATCTGCGCTTGCTTGGTCTGAATCACAAAATCGGTGAGCGCGGGACTGTAAGCCGCCCCTCCCGCACACGGCCCGCAAATCAGGGAAATCTGCGGCACGGTTCCCGAGAGCATAACGTTGTTGTAAAAAACGCGGCCGTATCCCGCCAGACTGTCAATACCTTCCTGAACGCGCGCCCCGCCGGAATCGTTGATAAATACAAATGGGCTTCCGGTTTTCAGCGACAGCCGCATCATGTCGGCAATCTTGTCGCTGTGAACCTCACCGGCAGCTCCGCCAGCAACCGTAAAATCCTGGCTGGCAAGATGCACCAAGCGCCCGTCGATCGTGGCGCATCCCGTCACAACTCCGTCCGCCGGCATCTCCTTTTCGGCCATGCCGAAATAGGTTGCACGGTGACGGGCAAACAGCCCGATCTCCTGGAAGCTGCCATTATCCACCAGGTGTTCGACCCGCTCCCTCGCGGTCAGCTTGCCGGCCGCATGTTGTTTCTCGATGCGTTCCTTGCCACCGCCAAGTTCCATCGCAGCGCGTTTTGCGCGAAGGTCTAAAACCTTATCGTCAATCGTCTTCTTTTTCACACTCATTGCTGGCTTAGCCATTCTTTCTCCTAGGTTCGATCGCTTTCATGAATGATCCTGTTAATGAATGATCCTGAATATGAAGTTCGCTTCTATTTTTCCGGAGCCACGGTCACCCGGTGCTCCACCCCGTTCAGCGTAATGACGTAGTTCACTTTCGCCGCCAGGGCTGGTTCACCGCTTGCCGGCGCTGCCGGAGCCGCTTTCTCCGGCGCTTTCTTGGACGGATCCTTGCCCAGATTCTTACGGCCTTCGCCCCTGGTCTTGAAGAACTTCGGCGCCACCTGCGGGAACATGGCATAGGTCAATACGTCCTCGTCGCTCCCGTTGTTGCCCTCAATCGCATGCGCCGCCGTACTCAACTGTTCCCACTCCGGCTTGAGCAGGTCGGCGGGACGGCATGTGATCGCCGGCTTCTTCGCCTGCGCCTCGGCCTTCTTCAATACCTCCGGATTCTTTTCGCCCAGCGTGCTCCCGTAATACCCGAGCATCAGATCGGCAAATTCCCCGGTCATCACCTTGTACTTTCCCATCAGCACATTGAACACGGCTTGCGAGCCTACGATCTGGCTCGAAGGCGTCACCAGCGGCGGATAGCCGGCATCTTTACGAACATTGGGGACTTCCAGCAGCACTTCCTGCAGCCTGTCGGCCGCGCCTTGTCCCTTGAGCTGGCTTTCCATGTTCGAGATCATCCCTCCCGGAATCTGGCTCTTGAATATCTCCGTATCCACGCCGGTGAACTCACTAAAGAATTCCCTGTAGCGCGGCCGGACCGAAGCAAAGTGATTCGACACGCTCAGAACACGTCCCTTGTCGACGCGGGTGTCATATCCAGTCCCTTCCAGCATCTCGATCAGAGCTTCCGTCGGGTTGTGTCCCGGTCCCAGCGACAGGGAACTGACCGCCGTGTCCACAATGTCGCACCCGGCTTCGATCGCCTTCATCAGGGAGACGAGTGTGACCCCGGTCGTGGCATGCGTATGAAGATGGACCAACATGCCGGCGCCGCACTTCTCCTTGATTCCTTTTACGAGGTCATACGCGGGTTGCGGCTTCAGCAGTCCAGCCATGTCCTTGATGCAGATCGAATCGGATCCCATTTCCTGCAACCGTTGCGCCATCTCGGCAAAGGCCGCGACGGTATGCAGAGGGCTGATCGTGTAACAAATCGTGCCCTGCGCGTGCTTGCCCGTCTTCTTCACCGCATCGATACTGGTCTTCAGGTTTCGCACGTCGTTAAGAGCGTCGAACACGCGAAACACATCCATCCCATTCTCGGCGGACTTCTCTACAAAACGCCGCACCACTCCGTCCTCGTAATGCCGGTACCCAAGCAGGTTCTGGCCTCGAAGCAGCATCTGCAATCGGCTCTTCGGAAGCAGCTTGCGGAACATCCGCAGCCGTTCTCACGGATCCTCATTCAGAAATCGAATGCAGGAGTCGAAAGTTGCGCCTCCCCAGCATTCCACCGACCAATAACCGGCATTGTCGATGTCTTCGCAAACCGGGATCATGTCGTCCATTGCCATGCGAGTCGCCAGCAGACTCTGGTGAGCATCTCTAAGCGCGAGTTCCGTAATCTCAATAACGCGGGACATATCAGTCTCCTAACTCAACAATAATCTACAGATCAAGATCCTTGGCCAATTCGGTTCGTCCAAAAGTACGGTCCACTTCCCGTAACGGTCCGCTCCGAAGCCGCGCATAGCTCGATATCAACTCCTCGGCTCGCGATGCCCTGAACGGAAACCCTATAGTTTTAGTGCCCTGTAGGTTTGGATTCGACGTCGGCAAAATCAATTCAACATTCCACTTTCTTGGAGCGGGGCCCGGGAACGCTTTGCCAGCTTGCACGATAACGAGGCCAGAGAGGAGTAAAGGTCTTCGTTATGTACGATCATATGCTGCGGGACGTTTAATTTGACAGGGGCGAAGTTCCAGATCGCCTGAATACCGGCTCCCACCATTTCGTCGGCCACGGCTTGCGCGACCTCAGCGGGAGTAGTGATGACTCCAATTTGAATGCCCATCCGCTGGGCTATGACTGCCAGGCCTTCGAGGGCCAGCACGGTTTTGCCGTGGATCGTTTGGCCAATTTTGCTTTCGTCGACGTCGAAAGCCGCAACTATATGGAGCCCAAACCTCGAAAACCGTTCGTGGCCAAGAATCGCCGTTCCCAGATTTCCCGCTCCTACAAGCACTGCCTCATTGGCGACATCCCACCCCAGGAAAGACCCAATCGCCACCACCAATTCGGCTACCGAATAACCTATCTTGGGTTTCCCAATAACTCCTGTAAATTGCAGATCCTTACGGACTTGTACCGGAACACACTTCAAATCCCGGCCGATCGTGCTGCACGAGACCAGCGTGATTCCCTTCGCCTGCAGCCCTACCAGGTAATGGTGGTACTGCGGCAGCCTTTTTAGGCTCGGCTCAGGAATCGACAATCCAGAAGCTTCCTTCATGGGTCCGTACCGATAAAGTTTTATCGAATAGGTATGTTTATCCTAAACAGGTTGGATGGTTGATTTCTGTGACGGCCATCACCTTCGGATGCACCAGAGTAATTGCGTCCCTTGGCCACTCCTGCTTTCGTTCAGCCGATCAAACGAGAGCCTATTTTCGACCCACAATCCAAATCCCACAATCGAAATCCCACGATCCACCGACAAGACTGTTTTGCTCCAGTCATCCCTGAGCAAGCACAAAGGAGCGCAGCGACCAAGCGCGCGCCGAAGGACCCCTACTTTCTCAAGAGCTGCCGCGTCGACACATGTCCCCTAGTGTGGTGCGTCAACAGATCGACATTTATAAGCCGCCATTTCCGCTTTGATCCTGCGTGCCCTCTGTGGTCAAGCCTTTGAACTCCTCGCCGCACACACCACGCGGATCGAGGCACAATCTTCCGACGCACTACCCTAAAACGTGAATCGTGCCGAAAACTGAAGCACGCGGGGCAGGCCGTTGGGACTGATCTCCTGCAGCGTTCCAAAATTGCCGGCCCCAGAGTTCGGCACCAGATAGCAAGTCTGGTTCGGTGTCGTTCCGTCGCCGCAGTGCTGTCCAATTGGGTTGTATTGCAACTGGTTGATCCCATCGCCGTTCTGCACGTAGTAATTGCCGTGGTTGAACAAATTGAACGCCTGCGCCTGAAATTCCAGTTCCTTGCCTTCCTTCACTTCAAAACTGCGCGCCAGCCCAACGTCGATCCTCTCCAGCCACGGACCATAGAAGGAATTCAATCCGATGCCCGGCGTGGGGCCAGCCCCGTTGACGCCGCCTGCTGTGGCCGCAGTGTCCTGGTTAAAGGCCGTGTCGTTCAGGTTGTCATCGGCGCCTTTGCATGCGTAATTGGCGAAGGCTTCAATGATTGGCTTGGAAGTCGTGCATGCGGGACTCAACAAGCCTGCGTAGGCTCGTCCGGAAGAAAACTCCATGACACTGTTGAGCCGCCAGCCCGAAAGAAGTGTCCGTCCGCTTCCCGAAGATGTCAGTTTCTCCAACCCGGGCAGGTAAACAGCCGCCAGAGTAAGGCGGTGCCGCTGGTCGAGCAGCGACGGTGCATGGGTATTGCTGAAGTCGAATTGATTGTTGAAGTCCATCCCGTCGAGCATGATGCTCTTGGCGAAGGTGTAGGAAAATTGCAGGGCGACGCCCTGCGACATTCGGCGCTGGATCTGCGCGAAGAAAGAATTGTAGTGGTTTTGCGCCGGACTGATGAGCTCCTGGATCTGGCCGAGTTGGCTGCTGACCCGGCCCTCCGTGAGCAGGCCATTATCCATCGTCGGCAGCGTGTAAGTCGGCCCGTTGCAGGCCGCCGGCGTAAGCGCGCTCGGAGGACAAATGATGTAGGTCGTCCTGCCCTGCAACGGTTCCAGGTTCGCGTCATAGGCGCTGCCGGAAATAATGTGCACGCCGTGATTCCACATCGTGCCGAGGCTTAGCGTTGTGTTCTCCGAGATTTCGCGCCCAATCTGCAAACTCGCCTGCAGGATATAGGGCGCCCTGAACTGCGGAGAAACCAGGGAAATGTCCTCCGAAGCAGAGAATAACGGGGAATTCGCCGCGAGAATATTGGGAAATGTTGGTATCTGTTGGTCCGGGCAGCCCAGCGTTTTTGTGTAACTGGCGCTTGCCTCAGACTGCTGCGACCCCAGCCCGTTCGAGATCACCGCATTGCGGTAGTTCAGCCCGTTCATGTTGGTATAGAACATACCGAATCCTCCCCGCACTACGGTCTTCGATTCCGGCTGCCAGGCAAATCCAAAGCGCGGCGCAACCCGCCGAAACTGATTTGGATATTGCCCCGTGAGCGGAAACAACGGGTTTTCTGCCGGCTGCGGGTAAACCTGGAAGTCCTCGCGCAAGCCCATTTCCAGAGTTAATTTCGGCCAGGCGCGGAAAGTGTCCTGCACGTAGAACCCGTAATAAGGTACGGCAAAGGAAAAAGTCGGCTTTCCCGCAGCCTGACTGAAGTTGATATATTCTCCGAGCGCAAAGGCTTCCAGATTCGGAAATTCATACAGGCCGAGCGGCGATCCGAAATCGACAGCCTCGTTCGGATCCGCGCCACCGTCGTTGGTGTCCGCATCCCACGCGCGGTTGAAATCGAAACCGAATTGCAACGTATGCTTTCCAATCACATAGTCCACCCGGTCCGCCAGGGAGTACTGCCTTTCAAAAACTCTTCCAATAGAGAACGCCGAGTTCCCCAGGGTAAAAGCCGCGGGACTGTCCAGGACTACCGTCGGCGTGTTCGGAGCCAGACCGGTCGGCGTCGAGATCTCATTGTCTTGCGAAGTGCTGGCGTGAAATTCGTTCAGCAGCCTGGGCGAGAATGTGTGTGTCCATCCCAGGCTCGCCTGGAAGGTATGGACATAGGCGTTGGCCAGGGTTTGCTCCCCATAGTTTCCCACGGTCGGATCGGTGATCACTCCTCCCGGCGAACTGAAGCGGTTCACATTGAAGCTTAGGAATAGGCCATCGCGTGAACTCGCCTGATAGTCCAGCCGGGGCGTGATTACCCAGTCGTTGCGCTTCCTGGCTTTCGTGCCGAGATTGGAATTGAGCGCATTCACCGCGTTCGAAACTTGCTGCAGATAGCTCTGGTTGTTCGGGTCAGGTGCGCTGTCCTTCCCCGGCGCCGGCAATGGACCGTTCGGCGCGGGCAGCGAGGTCCCAGCCGGAATATCAAAATAAGTACTCAGGAAAGAAGCCAGATTCGCCGGCGTCGTCGCCAAATCCGGGTTGATCACCGAAATCGGATTGTTCCGCAGTTGCTGCTCATAATCCGCGAAAAACCATAGACGGTTGTGCACGATCGGCCCACCCACCGCTGCGCCAAATTGCTGTAACTCATCTTCCGGTTTCGGATTGCCCGCGGCTTTATCGAGAGCATCATTGGCCTCAAACACCGAGTTCCGGTTGTAATAGAACCCGCTGCCGTGGAACGCGTTGCTTCCCGACCGCGTGACCGCATCTACAAAACCCGCTCCACCTCCATAGATCGCCGAGTATGGGCTTACCGAGACTTGAAACTCCTGGATCGAGTCCTCACCATACAGATACGGAATGCGGTAACGCCCGATAATGTCGGAAAAGTAGTTGTTGGTCGCGTTGGATCCGTCCACGGTGAAGGCGGTCGAGCCATTTCCGTTCGCGTATCCCGAGTCTTCTCCGCCCTGTTGACCGGCAATGCTGACCAGGCCTGTGTCGCCGTCGTAGCTGGTGTTGGGCGTCAGAGTTACAAAGTCTGTGTATTTCCGTCCGTTGAGCGGTAACTCCTCAATTAACGACCGGTCGAGCACCGTGCTGGCCGAGGATTCCTCGGGCCGCAGCAGCGGCATGGTTCCCAAAACTTTAATCGTGTCCGCGCTCGCGCCCACCTGTAGCTTGATGTCCAGCAACGCTGTGTTTCCTACGCGCACTTGCACCAACGCCTGCACATCCCGAAACCCCTCGAGCCTCGCCGCGACCGAGTAGTTGCCCGGCTTGACCGCGGGAAACTGGTACAGTCCCGCATGGTTCGTCTCTGCGGATTGTTCGACGCCGGTCGCAAGGTTACGCACAACCACCGACGCTCCCTGTACGATCGCCCCGCTCTGGTCGATAACGCGGCCGCCAATCGAACCCGTCATCACCACATTCTGCGCGGTCAGCAATGCGCAGCTTGCTAATACAACGAAAGCGCCGAAGACGGCCAGCGTCCAGGCCACGCGAGTCATTCTCCGGTTCGGTAGAACGATGGTTTTGCCGGCAGAATTTAAAAAGAGGGCAGGGAATTGGTCAGGCTTCATATCTGTCTCATCTTCGTCCTTGGCCTTATCTCGTCCTCGGCACGTCGATCTCATGTGTGTTCTTAGAATCCTACGTCAGACCAGTGCCAATGCTTCAACAAAAGCCTACTATCGCCAATGGTAGTTATCCCGCGCGCTGCCACCCCGCCTACTAGTGTCGTGTCCTGCAGGTGCCCCATGTTTGCCCGCTTTTGGCAAACGTGGGATCCCGCTCGAAGAACCATTAGGGTGCTGAAAACCCGGTGTTGATTTTGGGCGGCGCAGCGCTTCAGCGCCTGGGGGGCGACTCTAGGGAAACTCTGATTAAGTGTGGCGGCGGGCCCTCGCCGCGAAAAATCGGCGATCTGGGGCAGCTCTCGCCCTTCAGAAGATACTTAATCAGAGTTTCCCTAGGAAGCGGAAAAAATGTCTGGTGTGGCGCCGTCGAAACCACTTCTGAGTCGCCGGTCCGCTCAGTGATCCTCTGTGGTTTTGCACTTCTCGCAGGACACCACCGATCACGCGCGCCAAGCGTTACTTCTGCGTGGGCGCCTGATTCTGCGGTACGGTCGGCGGCGTCGACGAAACGGGCTTAGTCTGACCTGTCGTCTGTGCAGGTTTCACGCCCGAAAGCACCGACGTTGGACCAGTTCGCCGGGAGGCATAAATGGAAAGCGTGATCGAGGTGATCATAAAGATGATCGCCGACCAGGTCGTCGCTCTCGAAAGCGCCGAGGCCGCGCCCCGCGGGCCAAATGCCGTCTGGCTGCCCTGTCCTCCGAAAGCCGCGGCCAGATCCCCGCTCTTGCCGCTCTGCAGCAGCACCACTGCAATCAGAAACAGACAGACGATGACGTGAATAATTGTGATCAAAATTGTCATGACAACAAAACTCCCCAAGGGCCCTGTTTAGCAGGCGCCTTCCGTTTCAATAAGCCCTGTCAATGAAGGCTGATCGGCACGATCATCCGAGCAACGGGATCTGATAATTCATCCAAACTGCTCGCAGGAGCGCGTGGCGCTCTTCTCCCGACCGTTTTCCTATTGTAGGGTACGGCCCCGCAGCCTGTAAACCGGCCAGACTTGCTGGTAGTGTCCCTAATAATTAGGGCGCTACCGACTTGGTGCTAGTGGCTCAACTTGATTGTCATCCCGAGGAAGCGCCTTTTGCGCACCTAGGGGCCTGTCCTGAAAGCGTGTGACCTTTTGTGCCCATGGCCCCTGTTATCCTAAGTGTTCTTGCCCTCTGTCATCCTGAGCGACGTAAGGTGAGCGAAGCGAGCCGAACAAGTCGAAGGACCCCTACACTTCCCAAGCCGACGCCAGTGACGCAAGGCATTCTCCCCGCGCCCTATCGACTTTGCATTCGCATCCGTCGCAGCCGCTTTTGATTTTGGGCGGTGCAGCGCTTCGGCGCTGCACCAAAACTCGGCCACCCCAATCAAATGAAATGTCTTCCTGAGAGCCTGTGACTTTTTTAAAATCGCCAAAAATCAGCGCTGCAAACAATATAGTTACGGCGACAAAATGGTCAAAAAATCAAAAAAGTCACAAACTCTGAGAGCCGCCGAAATCTGGGCGCCCCGCGCAAACCGGGGTCCCCCGTCCCGCCCGGTTTTGGCATGATGGGGTGGGCGAACCGTCGCGGTTTTTGCGACGCAAAATCGCGCGTTTGGCTCGCTTCCTTCTACCGCTCGATCTTTACCGACTTCACAACCACATCTTTACTGGGGCGGTCCTGTCGATTCTTCGGCGCTTTCGAAATTTTCTCGACCACGTCGTACCCTTCCACCACTTCTCCGAAAATGGTGTGCTTGCCGGTAAGCCAGTCGGTATTGGCAACAGTCAGAAAAAACTGACTCCCATTGCTATTTGGGCCGGAGTTCGCCATCGCCAGCTTGCCCGCCTTGTCAAATTTGTGCGGCGAGCCTTTGGTCTCATCCTCAAACTGATAGCCAGGACCGCCAAATCCCGTACCCTGCGGATCTCCGCCCTGAATCATGAAGTCCGGGATCACGCGGTGGAAGATGGTTCCGTTGTAAAGAGGGTCTTTCGTCTTTTTGCGCGTCGTCGGATGCGTCCATTCGCGCTGGCCTTCGGCGAGTTCAACAAAATTCGCCACAGTCTTAGGCGCATCTTTCTCGAACAGACGGCAAACGATCGTGCCCTCGCTGGTTTCAAACACGGCATAGGTACCGGGTGTGCGGGTCATAGGCTCCCTTTCGGATTGCTGTATATATTCCGTCGACTTTCGGTTGCCGATTACGCTGCCGGTTTCGCTGCAGTCGACTTGTTCGCTGGCTTCGCGGAAGCTGCTCCAGCTTCGTGGATCTCAATGTGTGTGATCTTTACCGGGTTGGCCGGAAAGTCGTTAGCGCCACGCTTCATGCGGGCAATCTTCTTTACCAGCGCAACCGCGGCATCATCGCACTGGCCAAAAATGGTATAGCCGCCATTCAGGCTGGGATACGGAACTTCGGTGATGAAAAATTGCGAGCCGTTCGTGCCTGGGCCCGCATTCGCGTAAGCGAGGCGTCCGGGACGATCGAAGCCCACGCTGGACGACGTCTCATTCTTGAATTTGTAGCCGGGATCGCCCATGCCGCTACCGGCCGGATCGCCGCCCTGGATCATGAATTCGGGAATCACGCGATGGAAGATGGTTCCGTCGTACAGAGGAACGCCATGTTTTTTCTCGTGCGTCACAGGACTGGTCCAATCCTTAGTGCCCTTGGCGAGGCCGATAAAATTCTCCACGCCGATGGGCGCGATCTTCGGAAACAGCGTGCAGTGCAGGTCGCCGGCAGTCGTGTGAATAATGGCGGTCGGGTCGCCGCTAGCGGCGTCGCCCGTCTTATGAGCGGGTGTTGCTGGAGGCGCTGCCTGAGCAGCGGCGAACAGGGAAGTGAAAAGAATCAGGCCAAGCGTATGCAGTAGAGTGCGCATGTATGCTCCTATAAGGATTTTGACAATGTTCGATTGTACGACAAGAGGATGGTTCACGGAATTCTGCTCACACAAATCGGAACAGTGGCTCGCCGAAATGCGGCGCTTATTGTGATGCGCCTGAGGCCGTGACCGGCTCGGCTGTTTCTTCGGCCGGATGCTGCGGGAATAACGCTTGATTCTGCCGCCAATCTGCGTATCGTTCGGAGACCATGATATGGAAGCACCAATGGCGGCTTTCTTCCTCCGCTTCGACCAGGCCGAGCGCGTGCAGATAGAAGAGGTAATATTCGATGAAACGAATCTCATCCTTGCTCAGACCGCGCCGCTGCAGATCGACCGTAATGCCGGCAAGGTGTGAGGAAGCCGTTTCGCCTTCCGCCGGAGCCGCATTGCGATTGCGTCGCCGCAGCTTCTTCTGAACCTTCACCGTGCGCACGGCCGAGTTCAGTTGAATCTGATCGTGGAAGCGGTCGTAGTAAAGCTCCGAAAGATCCTCGACGAAATCGCGTGTCCACGGCCGACAATAGCGGCGCGAAGGATCGAGCCCGTGTTCAATCCGTAGAGTCTCGCTCTCTTCAAGAGGAACCAATTCGTGCGACGACTTCAACTCTTCCAGTTGTGCATCATCCTCTATGCGCGGAAGCGCGAGGCGGTCGATTTCCTCATTCTGACGAAGCAGGGAATCGTGCGTTGGAGGAAAGAGCGGGTTACGCAGAATCGTGTACATGCGGTGCAAAATGCGATGCGGACGCGCCATAAGACGGTGCCGGCGAGTGATACGAGGAATATTGTGTATAGCAAACGCAGTGCTACAGGTGCCGGCCAGCATCGCAACCAGCGCACAAATCCTCAACCACCGCATTGCGATCTTAAAACCTTGGCTCATTCGGAAAGCCCCCTGGGATCGGGGAAACCCCGATATTCCAAGAGGACTTGTCATTCTAACCCACACGTCCTTGATTTGTTGTAGGAATCATGCTGGTTTCCGTTACGGAAGGCTAACACTAGGCCGAAGATCAGAACTCTGGTAATAGTTACTGCCGGGTCGAAAGCTTGCTGTTCAGAAGCAGCCTCTTGTAGACGGTTCCCGTTTCTTGCCTCCCTCTGTGCCCCTCTGTGTACCTCGTGGTTAAGAGTCTTTGACTTCATCCGCTGAGGTCGGGCTTTCGTCTAGGAAATGCTCTTTCAGCGTTGTCTCAGTCCCCCGACGGCATCAACTCGTCTGCGTCGTCCGTGCGAAACAATTCTTCGTCGGAGAGTCCCGCTTTGTGAGCCTCTTCCGGACCCGGCCATGTCTTGTGGATCATCTCCATCAGGCGCTTCCGATCGGGTTTCACCATTTCGGCCATGCCTTCCTTGCTGACTTGCGCCACAATGATCTGCCCGATTTCTGTATGTACATCGGAGAAGATTCCCATGCGCTTCATCTTCTGCGCCTGGTGCCGATTGTCCTCCGTCGGGATGACGTAATGCACCGCGCTCGCCGAGTAGCGGTGAATCAGGAACAACTGCGTCAGCGTCATCAGCCGCTTCTTTCGGAAGGGCATAGTGATGTTCTGATCGCGAACCGACAGGAAGTTGCGCCCGCGCCGATCCTGGAGGCTCGCGAAAATTACGTTCGCTAGTTTCTCCTGATCGGTCCCGCTGAACACAGTCAACTCCAACAGTTCCGAACCGGCTGTATGTGGGCGCAGCTGGACGCGAATCTTTGCCGGATATTGATTGTGTTCGCCCCAAGCCGCCAGCCACTCCTCGAGCAGCCGCGGTGGAACTTCCGTTTGCACCAGATGCTGGAACTGCGTAGACCCTTTGCCCATGGCCTTGGTTGCAGCCGTGCGGCCCGATGACGCCATCAGCGCGCCATCGAGGCGAGGCCCGCCGACTAGCGTCTGCGGCGTGCGATATGGCGACTCCAGCAGCCGGAACTTGCGCTGTAAACGGGCCAGAGCCAGCATGCCATCCTGCTTGAGCGCGGTGGCGAAATCCTCCGCGGCCAAGCCGTCGATCTGATGCCCGCCATACGTGATGAAGTTGAAGACGTAACCGAGCTTGCCGAGTTCCTCGGGGAAGCGTCGCATCTGCTCGTCAGACATGCCGGTCGTATCCCAGTTGAATGACGGCGACAAGTTATAGGCCAACATCTTGTCGGGATACTGCGCGTGAATTGCATGAGCGAATTTCTCCGCGTCCTCCAGGTCAGCGGTTTTCGTCTCCATCCACAGCAAGTCGGCAAAGGGCGCGGCCGCCAGCGATTTGGCAATCGCGTAATCGAGTCCGCCCTGTACTTGATAAAAACCTTCGGGAGTTTTCGGCAGCTCGCACTCCCAAACCTGATGAATGCCCATCGACCGCGCCTGCTCGCGGACCTCATAAAAAGAAGCGCGTTTGGCGAAGTCGCGCCACTGTTCAATGGTCATGTCAAAGCGCTCGCCATCGTCGACGCGCGCCTGCATGGCGTCGGCGACCGCTCCACCGTAAGTCTTCAGCTTGGCTTCCGCCTGCCAGGCTTCCATGAAGAGCGTGTCCATGTTGTCGAGCGCACCTTCTATCTCGGTGGGCGCGGCATTGCGGAGGGTCTGCGCAGTGGCCTGAATCGCCGGTATGAGTCCGACTCTTTCGAGCCATGCGAATGCGGCTTGGTATTCGATTTCCGATACCGCGAACAGCAAATGTCCGTGGACTTCCTCGACTCCCAACTCGGCTAATTTTTTCAGAGTGGCGAGGTAGCCGACGCGATAACTGGGCAGGTCGGTGTTGGTCGCGCCGAGAATAAAAGGCTGATCGCGTTCGTCGCTGAGATTTTCGAGAAATGTCGCCGACTCGGCATCGGTACGCGCCACGATGATGCCCGGCACGCGCATGATATCGAGTTGCAGGCGAGCGGCGTTGAGCCGGCGGATTTGCTCATCCTCAGCGACCAACACCTTGCCGCCCTGGTGGCCGCACTTCTTCGCGCCCGGCTTCTGATCTTCAATGTGATATCCCGGCACTCCGACCTCAACAAAACGGCGGACCAGATTGCGCACGTGCGCATCTCCGCCATGACCGGTGTCGGCATCGGCAATAATAAAAGGACGGTAGTCGATTGCGGGAGTTGCCTTGCGCTGCTGTTCTGTCATTCGAGCGCGCGCGAAATGCTGATTCTTGTCGGCGGCGAGCAACGCACGCACCAGCACTGCGGCTTCGTCGGGCACCTGGCTGAGCGGATAGCTTGCCAAATCCGGGCCGGGATCTTCGTTGACCGAACCTTTGGCCGATGTCGCCCAACCGCCGAGGTAGATTCCTTCCATCCCCATGCGCTTCATGGCGACGGCTTGGCCCGGCGAATAAGGGCCGAATGTCGTGATCTGCTTGCGCTCCGTGAACAGCTCGCGCAGGCGCGCATAAAATTCTTCCGCTGCCTGCCGTGCCACGGTGTAGTCGCCGCGAATTGTGCCTTGCTGTTCGGCTACCTGCTGGGCTCCATAGAGGCGGATGATGCCTGAGAAACGGGAATTTGCGAACCAGTGGCGCGCCGCCGCGATCTGCTGATCGAACAAGGTTCCGGTTGGCTTTTCGGTTTTCTCGCCGTGCGCAGCTTCAGGTTTGGTCTTTGTCTTCGGGTTCACGCTGATAATCCTCAATTTCTATTAAGTCTTCGCCGCTCTTCACCGTTCTTGGCCGCCGTGCTTTGCCTAGCCGCCGCGCCCGATCTTCTTTCGGCACTTCTATGCACACTTTGTTCGGCACACTCGTCACGCACTTCTCGTCTTTCACGTCCTTTGGACAGTAGAGCCCCAAAACAATATTTGGACAACTCCGTATGGCCCGTGTGTCCCACTAGTCCGAATTGACCTAGTAAAAATAATTGCGCTCAGAATGGGCGGTATGATCTCTAGCATTATGAGTACAATTGCCTCCTTGGAAAACCCGACCCAGACCGCAATCCTCAGCCCGGAAGCGCACGCCTTTTTGTCGAAACTGGCGCATGAATTCGAGCCTCGCCGTCAGCAGTTGCTGGCGCGGCGCAAAGACGTTCAACAGAAACTCGACTCTGGGTGGACGCCCGATTTTTTACCGGAGACGGCTGCCGTCCGAAAAGGCGATTGGAAAGTCGCAGCCATTCCCAAGGATTTGCTGGACCGCCGCGTTGAGATCACGGGTCCGGTCGAGCGCAAGATGATCATCAACGCGCTCAACTCGGGCGCAAGCGTGTTCATGGCGGATTTCGAGGACTCGAATTCGCCGACCTGGAATAACAATATGGATGGCCAGCAGAATCTCTACGACGCGATTCGCGGGACCATCGAATACGTCAGCCCCGAAGGCAAGCACTACAAACTGGGATCGAAACTGGCCACGCTGGTTGTGCGTCCGCGGGGATGGCATCTCGACGAAAAACACTTTTTAGTGGATGGCAAGCCGATCTCGGGCTCGCTGTTCGATTTCGGTTTGTTCTTCTTTCACAATGCCAAGGAACTTCTCAAGAACGGCACCGGTCCTTATTTCTATCTGCCCAAGATGGAAAGTCATTTCGAGGCGCGCCTGTGGAATGAAGTGTTCTGCTTCGCACAGGATGAGTTAGGCATTCCCCGCGGATCGATTCGCGCCACCGTCCTGATTGAGACCATTCTCGCCGCCTTCGAGATGGACGAAATTCTTTACGAGCTGCGCGAACACTCTGCGGGCCTGAACTGTGGCCGCTGGGATTACATTTTCAGCTTCATCAAGAAATTCCGCGCGCGGCCCGACTTCGTGCTGCCGGATCGTTCGCTGGTCACCATGGAGCGCCATTTCCTCGGCTCCTACGTCGAACTGCTGATTCAAACCTGCCATCGGCGCGGCATCCATGCCATGGGTGGAATGGCGGCGCAGATTCCGATTCGCAATGACGCGGCCGCCAACGAACAGGCGCTCGACAAAGTTCGCCGCGATAAATTGCGCGAGGTCCAAGCCGGCCACGATGGCACCTGGGTGGCCCACCCCGGCCTGGTTCCCATTGCGAAAGAGATTTTCGACACCTACATGCCCACCCCAAATCAGATTGCGAAGCCGCGCACTGATCGCTCAATCACGGCGCAGGATTTGTTGAAAGTCCCCGCCGGCATCATTACCGAAGGCGGTTTGCGCTGGAACATTGATGTCGGATTGCAGTACCTTCATTCGTGGCTGGGTGGATCGGGATGCGTGCCGATCTATAACCTGATGGAAGATGCGGCGACCGCTGAAATTTGCCGCGCGCAGGTATGGCAGTGGGTGAAACACGGCGCGCGCATGGTCGGTGGCGAGACGGTCACGGAGAGCCTGGTGAAACAAATCATTCACGAGCGCGTGGCCGAGTTGCAAGGAAAAGCGGCGCGCCCCGACCGTCAGCTTCAAAAAGCCGCCGAGGTTCTTGAAACGCTCATGACCAGCCGGGAGTTTCCTGAGTTCCTGACGCTTGCCAGTTACGATTTATTGGATTAGAACGTCAAGGCATGGGCGCACGCCAGGGTTCCCCTGCCAGGCAAATTGACCGGGCCTTTCTTTCCCAGCTCCAGCAGCACGTGGCCGCGCGCGAAATTGAGCGCGGCCTCGCTTGCCTTGCATCGCACCGTGACTTAATTGCCGGGATCGACCCCGCGCAGCCCAATGCGGCTCGCCTGCTGGTGCTGCTCGCCATTTGGAGCGATATCGGTTTCGCCGGGTCGCCACCGGTCAAAGAGCTTCTCTCGCGATTCGAGTCTCGGGTGCGCTCGCGCCTTTCCGTCGCCGACTACCTTTGCCTGCGCATGGCCGAGGGCATGGCCGCGATGGCTGAGGAAGCCATGGACGTCGCCATCCCGCATTTTAATTTTGTCTTGAGCCTGCCAGAAGAACTCGACGACCGATTTCTGCTGGCGATCGCGTACTACTGGAAAGGCCGTTGTCTGCGCCGCAAGGGCGACTATGACGAAGCCCTGATCTATACGGGACAGGGGAGGGATCTCGCGCTCAAGCTTGGCCATCCGCGCATGGCAGCCGTGATGGAAGTCATGGAGAGCTGGCTGCTGTTTCAGCAGGGCAAGTGGAAGGATGCGGTGCGCGTTTCCGAAGCAGCCGAGGCCGTTCTCCGCCACACCGACGATCACGTGACGCTCGGCAATATCCAGTCGTTCTACGGGCGCATGGCGCGGCGAGAAAGCCGCTTTGATAAAGCGGTCGATTTTTTTGCGAGCGCCATCGAGCATTACCGCAAGCGCGATCCCAGGCATCCCAACCTGGCGCGCTCGCTCGCCAACATGGCCCTGGCCAAGCGCGGCATCGCCCAGCAATTGCAGCGCAGAATCGATATGGATGCACAGCGGCAACGCAAGAGTTCGGGTAAGGCTGGCAAGGCTTCTGCCGGCGCAACCGGGATTGCGGCGCGTCCCGACCATCGCCGCCGCTTCACGCAATTGCGCCGCGAGGCGCTTGAACATCTCGATGCCGCGCGCGAAATTTACCAGCAGCGGCCCACGCATCATGGCCTGGGAACGGTGCACCTGAATGCCGCCTACATCCATCTGGATGGCGGCGACTATCAGCGCGCGGAAGAAGAATCCGCTTCCGCGTACGAGTTGGCGAAAGAAAAGAACGACTACATCCTGATGGGCCGCGCGCGCATTCTGCAATGCATGATTGAAAATTCCAAGGTGGAGGAAGGAATTGGGGGAAACGCCGATCCCGGCACGCATGCCCGGCGGGCGCTCGACCTGAGCCAGGAAGGGGTGGATTTGGCAAAGCACACGCAACATCACTTGCTGCTGGCGACGGCTTATCTGTGGCAGGGACTGACGCAGTGCAATTCGTTTTTTGACAATCCAGAAGCGGCGCGCGAGTTGTATGACCTGGCTCGTGCGGCTTGCGGAGCCGCTCAGTCCGATAGCATTTGGCAGGAATTGCAAGCCTTACGCGCGCGCATTGTCAGCAAGGGAACGGTCGATCCCGCTCTGAAAGCCTGGTCGCAGGGCGCGGTGGGCGAGAAATCTTTCCGGCAGATCAGCGAAGAGTTCGCCGAAATTGTCATTGCGCGGGTTTGGGAACGCGAGGGACGAAAGGTCTCGCGCGTGGCGTCGCGCTTGTCGATTTCCCCAAAGAAGGTGCGGAGAATTCTGGCGCGAGTCGGCCGCCGGAAACCTCGCGCCCAGTAATCCGCATCGCTAAGTCCTCTGTCATCCCAAGCGGAGCGCTGTGAAGCGAAGCGCGCCCCGCGGAGTCGAAGGACCCCTACTCTCTCAAACGACTTCCGAACGCCGCAAGGCTTCGCTTACCCGCTTCGCTCAGAGCCTGTGACTTTATTGGGTGGGTTGTATGTTGGCGGGAAGCGTTCTCCCTGGAGTTTCTTATCGGCTTACTGCGGATACCCAAGCATTTCATCCTGGGAGCCTGTGACTTTTTTGTTTTCCCGTACAAATCGATGCTGAGAGAATCGCGTAAATTCAAAAGAGGCACAAAACCTGGCCGGAGTCGAAGGGGTCTAGGCGAACCGCACCTCGTGTCGGGTTTTGGGGATGCAACAATCGCGCGTTTGGCTCGCTTCCTTTTAAACTGAGCCAGTCACAGAAGATTCCTACTCGTCCTCTTCTTCTTTATCGTCGATCTTGATGCGGAGGGAACGCAGAAACTTCAAATCCTGATCGCTGATTTTGAGCTCGGGGTTGGTGCTCAAAGTCGAAACCAGGGATGTTTTTTCGGGAGTGCGCTCGCCCTGCTTGCTCACACCGATGGTGGCCTCGAGCACAAGAAATATGTCGTAGCCGCCTTCTTTGATGCGCGCCACAACTTCGGCGATCTGTTCGGAATCCGAGAGAGACCCGTTAATGGCCTCGCCCAGTTCCTTCATAAGTTGCTTCAGTTGTTGATCCACCAGCCCCCCTCGCCAGCTGAAGAAAGACGGCCAAAATGCACAGGAACGACCGTTGTCACAGTCTCCTGTGATGTTAACCACAACTATTGTACGCTTGGCCGCTGCTAAAATCGACAGAATGATTGCTGCCCAATTGCTGAGGAAACTCGGGATCATAGCGCGCGTGGCAGTCCAGCAATTGCGCCGTACCCGCATGGGCGGCGCACTTATTAAGGGGTTCCAGGCTACAGCCAGTTCGTTCGGAAGGGTTCTGCACCAGCTCTGGTTGGAAGTTACTGGATTCACCTTCCTGGCAGTCGCCGCCATCGGCGTCATAACCGGCCTGCGCGAGTATGGGAAGTACCATGCCGGTCAGGCATCCGGTCCTGGCCGGTTGATCTTGGCCATCGCCTTCACGCTTTGTTTCACCTGGTTCGGATTAAGTTCGTTCTGGCGCGTGAACAAAAGTGTAGCCCGGCACCGCGCCTCGCGCCTTCGTTCAGAGATAAGATAGCCGCATCGCGCAGCATGAAGCGCGATCGGAGGAATGCATGGAGTCCGCATCGGCGAACGGTCCCAACCCCCATGTTCCTCTGTGTACTCTGTGGTTAACAGTTTTTCGTTTGCTGCTCTGCATGTCTCTGGCGAGCCTGGCGTATGCGCAATCTCCAGCGGCCCACCCGGCACAAGCGCCCCAATCACGCGCGCCCCGCGATGTTCCTGCCGCCGATCAGCTCATCTTCGACGACGAATTCGACGGCAACCAACTCGACCTCACGAAGTGGTACCGCTGCTTCAACTGGTGCGATGAAAACGTCGGCTACTCCTACGGTCCTCCCTACGATCTCGAGTGGTATTGGAAACACAACGTCTCAGTCTCGAACGGATACCTGCACCTCACCGCTAAAAAACAGAGCGAGCATGGTTACGATTACACATCCGGAGTCATTACAACCGGAGGTTCGCCAACCGAGCCGCCCAGTTTCACCTTCCAATACGGCTACATGGAAATGAGCGCAAAGTTCCCGCCCGGAAAAGGCATGTGGCCCGCCTTCTGGCTCCTGCCCGCCGATGGCACTTGGCCTCCCGAGATCGACGCCCTGGAATGGCAGGGCGGCACGCCGACCATTGACTACGCCACCATCCACTGGGGCGTTGAACGCCAGGGCCATCATCCCTCGATCGGCACATCCTACGACACCGGCATTGATCTCTCCACCGGATTCCATACCTACGGTTTGGACTGGCAGGCCGATTCGGTGGCGTGGTACTTCGATGGCAAAGTGATCAAGACCTTCACCAAAGTGAACGACATTCCCCACAAGCCCATGTACATCCTGGTGGATCTGGCAGTCGGCGGATGGATTTCGTTCCCCGATCAAACGACGAATTTTCCAGCCACCATGCTGGTCGACTATGTCCGGGTCTGGCCGACCAAGCCTGAGTGAGACGAGGGCGGCGGTAAACGTGACTTTAACGCAAGCTCGTGAGATTGTGATCTGAGATTATCCCGACAGTAAGCTAACAGTAATCATCCAGCAGGCCTTATACTATTGTCGTTTGAACGGGGAGGAAAACTCATGAAGACCCTGTTATCCACGTTCGTCTTACTGCTCTGTAACCTGACCTTGTTTGCGCAGACCGGTCAGAGCCCTCGGATATTGCATGCCAAAGAAAAATCTGCGATCCACGTGCCGCCGCTAGAAATTGAGGCGGGTTTGAAAACGATCTACAGCAATCTTGGGGCGAAGACCGACCTTTATAACAGCAGTCAAGAGCTTGGACTTATGGGACCAAACGTCCCGAAGGACGGTGGCCACGACCAGTTCGACGGAATGGCATTTACTCCGAAAACAAACTCACATGTCTCGCAGGTGCGCGTTGCGATCCAGTATGGAGGAAGTGGAGCGAACCAAGTGAGTCTAAGCATCTATGGCGATTCGGATGGAATTCCCGGGACGCTGCTTGCAGGGCCAGTGACGGTGACGAATTTGCCGGACAACTTTACCTGCTGTACTCTTGCCGTCGCAACATTCACTCCAGTTGCCCTTACCGGCGGGACTCAATATTGGGTGGTTGCGAATACGCCTCTCACTGGCACAGGAAGCGACTTCTTTGGGGGCTGGAATACCGTTGCCAAGCCAGACCTTCGGATGGCATATATGTCTGGCGAAGTTGGTGAGGAGTCTTGGTTTGCGCAGAACGCTGACCTGCTCGCCGCTGGCGAAGTGCTCGGTACAATCCCGTAGGAACCTAACAACCGGAATTCCCAGCGGAGTGCCCCGTTCAATCCCTCCTTCGCTTGGAATTTCTCATTCCGCCGCCTCGCACTACACCTAGCTCTTCAGCCGCTTCCTGGTCCACGACGGATTTCTGCGACAGTCCAGCACGGCGTGAACGCTGATTAGATCGCCCGCAACCTTGTAGTAGATCGCAAACGGGAATCGGCGTGAAAGGGAACGGTGATACCGAAGACGATTGGATGAAGTGCATCAGTGAGTCGATGTCAGAAAAAAGGCAGTCGAGAAAATACGACCCTACGCCTAGTCTCTCATAGAACCGGAAGCCCTGAATCAGATCCTCCTGGGCTTCGTCGAGAATCTCAATTTTCACCGAAGCTTGCTGCGGATCTCAGCCTTAGCCGTCTCCCAGTCCGCGAAGCGCGCTTTACCCTCAGCCGCTCTCCGGCCGCACTCTTCCAGAGTCTCTTTGTGCCAGTCCGGCGATTCCACAGAGCCGGCACTGCGCGCCATATCCTCCCTCAGCACTTCCAGCACTTCCAGCTTCTCCCGCAGCGTCATACTCTTGAGAGGCAAGTGCACTGACATAGGCCCAGTATATCCTCACTAAATGCCCTCGCACGAGCGTCCATTTCGTGCTGAATAGAGTTTGGGTGCCCTATTCAAGCCTTGCTTTGGCTTGAGCGGGCTAGTCCTCATTCTGCGGTCTGGTAGTCGCAGGCCGTGCGGCAATCTTCGCAATACATCAGGCCATCGGTGCAGAGGCGCACTTCCATCATCGACCGGCACAGGATGCAATACTTCTCGCACATGCAGTCCGCTCCCACATGCTCACACTGCGCGCAGACAACATGGCTCGTCCCCGCTTTGGAGGTCATGCCCCAAGTGTAGGGTGGCCCGTTCCGCCAGAGAACGTGACCAAGGTAACGAAAAACGTCTCAGGTGTTGGGTCTCAGGTCTCAGGAAAATCCCCCGGTTCGGAACGGTAAGTTCGTCAACGGAATTCTGTTGACCGTCTCATCCAGTCCGCATTGCGCTTTCCTGAGACCTGACACCTGAGACCTGAGACCTGACACCTGAGACCTGAGACCTGACACCTGAGACCTGAGACCTGAGACCTGACACCTGAGACCTGACACCTGACACCTGAGACCTGACACCTGAGACCTGACACCTGAGACCTGACACCTGACACCTGAGACCTGACACCCGACACCTGACACCTGGTCCCGGTAGTGGCCGAAATGTGCGTTGACGCGTGTTCACGCTTTCTTCGGCGGAGCCGGACGCCGATTTGACCGCATGTGGGTGATACCAGCGAGCGCCGAAACTAGCAGCGTAGGAATCACTGCAACGTGACCGAGTACGCCAGCCGTATCTGGCCAGACAGAAGCCAACACAAAGAACAAGCCGAGCGTTGCGCCAAGTCCAACGACAATCCAAAGAAGAGTCGCCCACCGCTTAGCGCTGTTCTGTATGGCCCACGCCACGGCAAGCAAGTAAAGAGCGAGGGGAATGGGGTTGTGGTTCATGCGAAGCAGTATAATTCGCGTTAATCAAATGGCTCAAAGAATAACTTTTCTAGGGCCGTTCGTCGAAACTGCCACTGAGTTAACTCTTTATCTTTAACAAGCAATTGGCACTTGCCCTCGTTGTTGAGGGTTAGGCTAGTTGAGTACAGAAGCTGGTTGCTGCCGTCGTAGACTTCTATTTTGTCTTTCGCACACACAAAATCTACTGCGCGAGATATTCCCCTCATTGGATCGTCTACGCGGATGACGGAGAACCTTCTCGTAGTTGTCATTGCCAGTGAGAATTTCCGTTCGCTGTGGGGGGGTATTAGAGACTGCGCCGCTTCTACATCTTCGCGCGCTCCCTGTTCGAGTTCCTTGAAAATATGTGGCACCGAACATTCAGAACGGGCGTGCACCCAGTCGAACTGTTCCAGCACTTTATCGTTTGTCATTGGTTTCTGCTCCCGCTTTGTTGTTCCGTCTTAGCCTTCCGCTTTTTCTTTCGTTTCTTGGCTGCTTTCTCCGCGCATCCAGTGCGGCCTTTATTCCGCGAATCGGGCCTTTTACTATGCGGCCAGCAGTTCTTTCAACTCCCAAACGTGATCCGTGAGACCCGCTTCCATCGCCGGGGTAACGCGCAACGTCTGATGGATGCGGCAGAAATTGTAATAAGCGAAATGCAGCGCAATCGCTGCTCTCAGGTTCTCCCACTTCTTCGAGAACGCATTGGTGAGCCGAGTCAGTCTGCGAATCTGCATTCTCATCGTGAGGTTCTGGCGTTCAACGTGCGATGTGCAAATGCGCTCGTAATCAGGCATTCCGATTCTTGGGACTACCTCCACGTCCACAACTTCGGCCGGAGAGTACCGCTGTTCGCCATCGCGGGAAGTTCCGTAAACCTTGATCAATTGCGCGTAGTGAATGTCAGCGCCAAACACGCGCTCTACTGCATCGGGATATGAAGGCCAGCCATCAGTGCTCAATTGAAATTTGCCAGTTGTGGCGCGGCGCAGTTTGGTGATGAACGTGAGAGTGTCTTGGCGATTGCGCTTCCCGAGATGCCACGCCAGAATCAGTTTTGAATTGCGCTCGATTGCGACGTAGGTATAAGCGTCTCCCAAGCTATCCACGTTCTTGTATAAATTTCCCTTGGCCTTTTCCTTCATTCCGACGTAGCCCCACATCTCATCGGCTTCCACATCGCGGACCTGAAGATTTTGGATCGTATCGGCCAGCAGTCTTTCGCAGCGTTCCCCAGCCAGCACCAACACGCGGAGAATCGTGTCCCGATGCACGCCAGTGACGCGCTCAATACTTCTGACGGAGCAGCCTTCAACGAACAGCCGCACGATGGAGATTGCTTTCTCGACAGGCAGGCGCATATCGGCCAGAGGCCGCGTGTGATCTTCCGTGAACGTTCTACGGCAGAGCGAGCAGCGGAAGCGCTGTAGGCCGTTGCGGTGCTTCCCAAAGCGATTGCAGCGTGATTGGCAGTTGTGGCAGGTCACTGTGAAAACTCCTTGAGTTCACAGCCGACTTGCCGGATAATGAAGTTGCGAGTCTCATTGCGGCTACGGCTGTGATGGATTCAAGCCCCGATTTTCTGTTTCTGCAGAGTCGGGGCTTCTTCTTGCTATCAACAATTTATACTTGCTCGGGCATGAAGTCAACAATTATCTTGACTTCTTTCTCGGGCAAGCATAGATTCTGGATCATGGCATACCGAGACGATAAAAAAGAACCGGAGTCTAGTTCTAGTTCCAGTGATGCGGCCCAGACTCTCTCATCCTTGGGCGCGTCGAAGGGTGGAGAGGCGCGCGCCCTGAAACTGTCTCCCGAACGGCGACGGGAAATAGCGCGTACCGCTGTAGAGGCGCGCTGGCTCAAGGCCGGGAAACAGCCACTTCCGCGAGCAACACACAAAGGCAGCTTCAAGGAAGAGTTTGGCACTGATGTTGATTGCTACGTCTTGAACGATGAGCAAAAGACTGCTGTTATCAGCCAAACCGGGATGGGACAAGCGCTCGGGCTTTCATCGCGTGGGAATGCATTCCCGCGATTCTTAGCTAGCAAGGCGATGGAAAGTGTCGTTGGCGCGCAGCTCCGCGGAAAAATCGAACAACCCCTTAGATTTCAATGGTCCAGCGGTGGCGCGCAGCCTTCGGTTATTGTCAACGGATTTGACGCCACGCTTTTGGTCGATGTTTGTAAAGCAATCGTTGCCGCTGAGGCCAAGGGAAAATTAAATAGACAGCAGGCACACGTTGCCAAACAAGCACATACCATTCTTGGAGCTTCCGCAAAAGCCGGAATTAAAGGCCTTGTCTACGCCTTGGCTGGCTATGATGCAACGAGACAGGAAGTCATTGCGGCATTCAAATTCTACGTTCAAGAGGAGGCAAGAGAGTACGAGAAGGAATTCCCCGATCAACTCTACGAAGAATGGTATAGGCTATACGGGCTGCCCAAACCCGAGCGAAACAGGCCTTGGAAATTCATGCATCTCACGGTGGATCAGGTTTACAGGCCTTTAGCCAAAAGCAACGGGAAGATTTTTGAACTGACCAAGACTCAAAGAGAAAACAGCAGCGCGCGATGGAAGAGACTGCATCAATTTCTTTCGGAGATCGGCGTAAAGGCATTGCGAACGCAACTCGGGCAACTGCTAGGAATTGCCAGAATCTCCAAAACGAAAGGCGAATACGAGCGTCACTTCAAAACACTCTTTGGCGGACAGATTGAATTGTTTGATGAAGAATCAAAGCCGTGAAGAACTGGCGGCCTTTCTTTCCGAGGCCGCCACCAAATCTCCAACGCAGTGTTAGGACACTACCCTGGTCCCCCTGTCCTTGCTGCCCATCCCGCGCGAGTGGTAACTTAGTCAGTTCCAGATTCCGGCAGGCCCAGCCACTGTCTATTGAGGTTTTCTTGTCCGTCGCACCAGTCGCACCGCCACCAGTCCGTAAAACTGCGCTGAATGCCGTCCATCGCCAAATGGGTGCGAAGATGGTCGAGTTCAACGGCTGGGATATGCCCGTCGAATATCCCGCCTCCATCGGTTGCGGCATCGTCAATGAGCATCTCGCCGTGCGCAACGGCGTGGGAATTTTTGACGTCAGCCACATGGGCGATATCCGCCTCGCCGGCCCCGGGGCACTCGTCGCGGTCCAGCACATCTCAATGAACGATGCCTCGCGGCTCGCTATCGGACAAGCGCAATATTCCGCGCTGCTCTATCCCGAAGGCACGTTTGTCGATGACGTGATCGTTCACCGTCTCGGCGAAGATGAATATCTGCTCGTGATCAATGCCGGTACGCGCGAAAAAGATTTCAACTGGGTGCGAGACAACACGCGCCAATTCGACTGCGCAGTCGAACATCTCTCCGACGATTTCACGCAGATCGCGATTCAGGGTCCAAAGGGTGTCAACCTGCTCCAGAAGCTCACCGACGCCGACCTGAGCGTAGTCAAATTTTATTGGGTCACGCGCGGCACCGTCTGCGGATTGAAGAACATCCTCATGGGCCGCACCGGCTACACCGCCGAAGACGGATTCGAAATTTATGTTCCAGCCGACGAGGCGACGAGCGCGCGGGTCTGGTACGCCATTCTCGATGCTGGCAAGGAGTTTGGCGTCGTCCCCTGTGGCTTGGGTGCGCGCAACACGTTGCGCTTGGAAGGCAAGCTTCCGCTTTATGGGCACGAGATTTCAGACACGATCAATGTCTGGGAAGCCCGCCTCGACCGCTTCATCAAAATGGAGAAGCCGGAATTCATCGGCCGCGCCGCGCTCGAAAAAGCGCGAGCCGAAAGCTTGAAGCGCGCGCTCGTTGGCCTCGAAATGATTGATCGTGGAATTGCCCGCGACGGTTATAAAGTTCTTGACGCCAGTGGCAGCGAGATTGGCTACGTCACCAGCGGAAGCCCAGCGCCGTTCTTGAAGAAGAATATAGCGCTGGCGTATGTGCCGCCCAGACACGCAGAAGTCGGCAGCACGGTGCAGGTAGAAATCCGCGGCCAGGGCGTGAAAGCGCAGGTAGTGCCAACGCCGTTCTACAAGCGTCCAAAGAAATCATGAAGGCGGCTCGTGAGGGCTGCTTGATGAGGCAACCTGTTGGGAAGCTAGGTATCAGGTGTCAGGCCTCAGGCCTGAGGTTTCATGTCTGAGCTCATAGGTTTGAGGTTTTTTAGGTCTCATCTGATCGATTCGGTGTTTTGGTTTTCCTGAGACCTGAGGCCTGACACCTCAAATGCGAACGGCGAACGACGGAACGTGAACGATACAGTAACGCGAACGATACAGTAAGGAGCAAGCACTCATGTCATACCCCAACGACCGCAAATATACAAAAGAGCATGAATGGATCGGCAACGACGGCAAAATCGGCATCACCAGCCACGCCCAGGACTCGCTCGGCGATATCGTTTTTGTCGAGCTGCCCAAAGTCGGCACTGAGCTTTCGGCTGGCAAGACATTCGGCACCGTCGAATCGGTAAAGGCAGTGTCCGATCTTTACGCACCCGTTTCGGGCACCGTGACCGAAGTCAACGGCGCGCTCGCCACCGCTCCCGAGCAGGTCAACAAAGATGCCCACGCCGCGTGGATGGTGAAAATCACCGTGAAGGATCCGGCGGAGTTGAATACGCTGCTCTCGGCCGCCGACTACGAAAAATTCGTAAGCGAAGAGGCAGGACATTAAAAGCATCGGATCATCGGCTGATCGGGTCATCGGGCCATTAAACGGCAACCTGCAAGAGCGGTTTGCAGTGAATGTGAAGTCGCTCAGCGGCGATCAGGTTCTTGAGGTTTTCAATCACCCGATGACCCGACCACCCGATGGCCCGATTTCATCATTCAACCGCGCCGCCGTTATCATTCAGATAAGGTTCTTATGAGATATCTACCTAAGTCTCCTTCCGACCGCGAAGCCATGCTCAAAGCGATCGGAGTCCGTTCCGTGGACGATCTTTTCTCGCCCATCCCCGCCGCATTTCGCCTCAATCGCGATCTAGCCGTGCCGCGCCAAATGGCCGAGTCGGAGATCGTCGATTTCTTCAAACAGCGCGCCCAGGAAAATGGCGAAGGCTATACCAGCTTTCTCGGTGCAGGCGCTTACTTCCATTACCGCCCCGTCGTCATCGATGCGCTCGTGCAGCGCGGTGAATTTCTAACTTCCTACACGCCCTATCAGGCCGAGTTTGCGCAGGGAACGTTGCAAGCCATTTTCGAATTCCAGACGATGGTCGCCGAGCTCACCGGCATGGATCTCGCCAACGCCTCCATGTACGACGGCTCAACTGGCGCAGCGGAAGCCGTGATGATGGCCGTCCGCATCACGGGCAAGCAGGGCGCCGTCGTGGCGCGTACGCTGCATCCCGAGTATCGCGAAGTCATCGAGACCTACGCTACCCACCAGGGCATTCCGCTAAGCACCGTCGCCTATACCGACTCCGGCCGCCTCGATCTCAAAGCTCTCGAGTCCGCCATCACCGACCAGACCGCCTGCGTCCTTATCCAGTCGCCCAACTTCTTCGGGACCATTGAAGACATCGAAGCCATCGCCGAAATCGCCCACGAGCGCGGAGCCCTGCTGATCGTCTCCATCGCCGAAGCCGTTTCACTCGGCATTGTCGAACCGCCGCGCGCGGCCGACATCGTTTCCATGGAAGCGCAGTCCTTCGGCGTGCCCCTCGGTTTCGGAGGCCCGTACTGCGGCGTCCTCGCCACGAAAGATAAATTCGTCCGCCAAATGCCCGGCCGTCTAGCCGGTCAAACTGTCGACAAAAACGGTAAGCGCGGATTCGTCCTCACGCTCGCCACCCGCGAGCAGCACATCCGCCGAGAGAAGGCGACCTCGAACATCTGCACCAATCAGGCGCTGGTCGCTCTCATGGTCAACATCTTCATGACCGTCTACGGCAAGGTCGGCCTGCGGGAACTGGCGAAACAGAATCTGGCCAAGACCGCCTACGCGGCCGACCAATTCTCAAAGCACGCCAAGGTTCTATTTACGAAATCGCCGCGCTTCAACGAATTCGTAGTCGAAAGCAGCGAAGATCCTGCGGCGATCAACTCGCGCCTGCTCGGCCACAAAATTGTCGGAGGCCTGCCGCTCAAGAAGTTCTATCCCGAGATAGGCAATGCCGCGCTGTGGTGCTGCACCGAACTCACAACGCGCTCCATGATCGACACCGCCGTTGGCCTCGTCGCCGAGAGCGAACGCGGTGTGCGCAGTATGAAGGAAGTCGAGGAGCAGGAAGTAACGCGATGAAACGCGGTTGTGCGCTGCGAAGAGTGCTGTCGGTGGGTTGGCTCGGTTTCGCGCTTTGTTTCGTGGCGGTTGCCCAGCAACGTTCGGTCACTGGGGAATACCGAAACGACGCGATGGGTTTCGCCGTGCGCATTCCAGATAAGATGCGGGGTCAGGCCGGAGATCAAGCGGGGCCCGAACGTGGAGTTGGGATTTCACTCCCTTCTGGTGGTCAAGTGACCGTGTACGGGGAACCCAATAGTTTCGGATACAAGACGACTGAGGAGGGAATTCGACATTCGTTGTCAGAGTACTGTGACTCTGACAAACCCTCTATTTCGGTGGCTCGTGTTGGAAAGCTCCAGGGTGCCAAGGGCAGACTCATGTGCGGAGAGCGAGTTATCGAGGAGATGCTGGCGTTCAGACCCGGCGGAGGCCCTATTTATTGGCTGACATTGCAAACTGGGAGCGTTCATGCTGTAGAAGATGAGGCAGCATTGGGAAGAATTGCACAAGGATTCAAACTCATTGCATGGCGATGACTGTGCTTAAGTGCGATGACATTGACTGTCGGCTCGCGACCCAAAGCCGCGAAGCGGCGAGAGAATACAGCCCAGGGCGGAAGCCCTGGGTCCGCGAGAAAATAAGATCCAGCCCCGAAGGGGCGAAAGAAACGAATTTATGAAGCACATTACTCGCAAAGCCACGCGCCACATCAGCCAGAACGAAGGCCTCATCTTCGAGAAGTCATCGCCCGGCAAAGCCGCCTGGAAACTTCCACCGCTCGACGTGCCGGAAGTCGACACCGCCAAGATGCTCGGCAAGCAGGAGCGCAAAGACCTCGGCACTATGCCCGAGGTCAGCGAGATCGAAATCATCCGCCACTTCACGCGCCTCTCCACGTGGAATTACGCCATCGATCTCGGCATGTTCCCGCTCGGTTCCTGCACCATGAAATACAATCCGCGCGTCAACGAATTCGTCTCACGCATCGAAGGCCTCGCCAACGGTCATCCCTACCAGCCCGAGAAAATCTCGCAAGGCGCGCTGCGCATCTTGAAGACGCTCAGCGATTGCCTCATCGAAATCACTGGCATGGATGCCATCACGCTCCAGCCCGCCGCAGGCGCCCACGGAGAACTTACCGGCCTCCTGCTCGTCCGCGCCTATCACGAGTCAAAAGGCAACGCGCGCAAGAAAATTCTCATCCCCGATTCCGCACACGGCACCAATCCCGCCACCGCCGCAACGGTCGGCTATGCTGTCGAGAATTTAACATCCAACGACCGGGGCATGGTCGATGTAGCCGCGCTCGCTTCGCAGATGAACGAAGACGTGGCCGCGCTCATGCTTACCAATCCCAACACGCTCGGCGTCTTCGAGCAGGAGATCCACAAGATCGCCGAACTCATGCATGCCAAAGGCGGTCTCCTCTACATGGATGGCGCCAACATGAACGCCCTCGTCGGCAAAGCCCGCCCTGGAGATTTCGGCGTCGATGTCATGCACCTCAACCTGCACAAAACTTTTTCCACGCCCCACGGCGGCGGCGGTCCCGGCTCCGGCCCCGTCGCGGTCAAGAAAATCCTCGAACCATTTCTGCCGACGCCCGTTGTCATCGCCAAGCCCGATGGCACGCTCGGCTTCGACTACAACCGCCCGCAGTCAGTCGGCCGCGTGCGCGCCTTCTACGGCAACTTCGGAATGTTCATCCGCGCGCTCGCCTACATCTTCGCCAACGGACCCGACGGCCTCCGCCAAACTACCGAAGACGCCGTCCTCAACGCCAACTACATCCGCGAGGGACTCGAAGGCACCTACGACCTGCCCTACGAGACACCGTCCATGCACGAGGTCGTCTTCAGCGATAAAGTGCAGTCGAAAAAAGGCGTGCGCACCATGGATCTGGCCAAGCGCCTCATCGACTACGGATTCCATCCCTACACGACGGCTTTCCCGCTGATCGTCCCCGGCGCGCTCATGATCGAGCCCACCGAAAGCGAACCAAAAGAAGAATTGGATCTGTTTATTGAAGCGATGAAATCAATCGCCGAAGAGGTAGAAGAAGATCCGCAGTTCGTACTCGACGCCCCGCACAACACACGCATCCAGCGCCTCGACGAAACCGCCGCCGCGCGCAAACCCATCCTCCGCTGGAAACCCGAGCACGTCGGGTAGAATCCAGCTCAAAGGTTGAGAAACAATTGGTGCCCGAAAGCCCGCCCTGAGCTTGTCGAAGGGTTCGGGCTCGTCTTTTGTCGCTAACCTGCGGCCTCCTGCCCAAGCACATCGCAATAGCTCGACCCTCGATGCTGGCACCCGTAGTAACGCGCGCCGCCGCTCGTGCTCATCGAAAAGGGTAATACAGACTGCGAAATTCCATTACTCCCGTAAGTAGCGTTTCCACTCCGGCGGGATTTTACTCCTTGTGAAAGGCCGAAATGACCATTCCCAAGCGGGTTCTCACGTTCTTCTCATTATTATTTTGGGTGTTACCTGTCTTCGCACAGCCGTCTCGAATCGGTGGCGCCGACACTTTGATTTATCTGGGCCAGCGCTTCGTCGAGCGATATCAGATGAAGCGGCCCGAGCTTCACTTCAGGGTTTTCGGCAAGGAGCAAAGCGCAGCCATGGCCGACAACCTCGATATTTTACAGATTGAAGGTTCCGCGCCTGCTGGTAACCGGCTTAAATTCCCGATTGCCGTGCAGTCGGTCGTGCTGTACGTGAACAAATCGAATCACATCAAGGAGCTTTCCGTCGCGCAAGTCCGCGCCATTTTTCTCGGACGCATCACCAACTGGAAAGATCTCGGAGGCCCCGACCGCACCATTGCTCTCTACGCCGGTGAAAGCACCACCGGCACACTGCCGTTTTTCGAGGATACCGTCCTCCACGGCGAAGAGCCCTATCCGTTCGAGGGCAAGAGCAACACCCACGCCTTATTGGAGGTCATCGCCTCCAATCCTGCGGCCATCGGATACGGCACCGTCGATTCCAATCCCGGAGTCCGCGCAATCGCCATCAAAGCTGGACTAACTTCTGGCGCGGTCGAGCCGACCATTCAAAATATTCGATCCCAGCAATATCCGATCACGCGTCACATCTATTGGGCGATCAACCCAAACGCGTCGCGTGCCGTTAAGGATCTCTGTGCTTGGGTCCTTGCCTCCGACGGACAAATCGTCGCCGAAGCCGCCGGCTTCGAACCACTCTTGCCCGAAGAGCGCAACGCAGGCCTGTTCCGTCTCGGCCTCAAAGAACCCGGCCAGGTCTCCGCCAGCCGCTAGTGCATTTTTCTTGATGGAGTAGAGTGCGCTGCGCGCAGAGCCGGCCCTGAGCTTGTCGAAGGGTGCGCGCCCGTCTTTTGCGCGCTAACCTGGGTGTGCGCTAACTTGGTTGTGTCTCTAGACGTGAGGCTTACCGGCTCGCCCCCTTCTCTCTATACATGGCCGCGTCGGCGCGCTCAATCATGGACCGCACCGTATCCCCCGCCTGCCATTCTGTAACTCCAGTCGCCGCGTCCACAGTCAGCTGAACCTCGCCCGTACCTTTTCCTGGACGAATCGTGTAATTGCCGAAAACCCATTTCTTCATCCGTTCAAGCTGCGCCTTTGCTCCCGAGGCATTGCATTCCATGACCACAATGAACTCGTCTCCGCCCCAGCGTCCGACAAGATCGGTGGTTCGCATACTCGATCGCAGTTCCTGGGAAAACTGCTGCAGCAGGTTGTCTCCCGCCAAATGCCCGTATTTGTCGTTCACCTGCTTAAACCGGTTCAAATCCAGGAGCATCACGCAGAACGGTTGTGCGGCCGCGATCCGCGCCTCGATGCGGTCCTCCGACTTCCGGCGGTTCGCCAGGCCAGTCAATGGATCAGACAGCGCCATCTCTTCCACCTTCTTCAGGCGCGTCTCGTAGGTGGAAACCTGCATTTTCAGGCTCTCCACCACCTGCTGGCTGTCTTGCCCCATCTTCTCGACGTAGGTCTTGAGTTCGCCTACTTGTTGCGTCAGCGACGTGCGGACGTGCGTCAAATCTTCCAGATTGGAAATAGTCCGCAGCCGTACGGTCAGCTGCTGGAAATGAGCTGTGTATCGCTGGTCGCGTTCGCCCACCGACTGGGCCGCCTGCGCCAGCATAATCAGCAGCTCTTTTACTTCCGTGGCTTTCGTTTTGAAATGTTCCGCCGTCCGGTCGCCCCATTGCCGGAGTTCCTCGTCGGCGCGGGTTCCCGCTTCCGTCAGCACATCCGGGGAAATTTCGTTCGCCAGCTGCCGGGCCAGCGCTCCCAGGCTTTCCCGCAAATCGGATCCAACCGCCGGGCACGCACGCGCCCCGCTCTCGCCCATTGCATTTAGCACAGCCCGGAACGACTCCAGGCAAACCGGCAACAGCTCAGCCGGATCGGGGCCGCTAACGTGAGCTTCCTTTGCTTCCATGTCCAGATATTTTTTTAATGAGATCATTTTTTATTTGTAAACAAAATTTCTCGGCAGCGGGCTCCCGCTGGCTTGCGAACGTGCAAAGGGGAACGAATCGCTCGCGAAGCAACTATCGGCACTCGCAGGCCAAAGTCTTTAGCGAAACTGGCCACCTGCCAGCCGTTTCCCTGACCCATAGACGTAGAACTTTGGGAACACAATCAAACCCTACGCCGCGAAATCCCCGAGCGCGAGTGCCGCGAGTACTAGACCGTGTGGGTACCGAGGTTCCTTCGATTCTGTCTTGTTGAGCGGAGCAGAGACTTCACGAAGTGAAGCCTCTGCGGAATCGAAACATCCCTGCTGGCCCGGTGGGCTTGTCTTGCATGATTGGCACGTGAAGCGCCCTTGCATCACCGGGACAATTCCTCCGTGTCCTTAGTGTCCCGGTGGTTTAAGATTTTCCTACGCATGTCCGATCATCCTCCGCCAAATCGCGACCAGGCCGAATCCCACTACTACGCCGCCCTCGACCACGTCGCCGAAGGCCGCGACCAGCAGGCCATCGAGGAGTACCAGCACTCACTCGCCGCCGACCCCACTTTCACCGACGCTCTCCACGGCCTCAGCCGCGCCCTGCAAAATCTCAACCGCCTCGACGAAGCCATCGAGGTTTCGCAGCGCATCTCCGCCCTCGATCCCGACGACGTTCTCGCCCACACCAGCCTCTCCATCCTCTATCAGAAAAAAGGAATGGTCCCCGAAGCCGAAGCCGAAGGCAACAAGGCCAGAGTCCTGGGCTGGAAGCAGCAATTAAAAAAGAGGTAAAGAACTTGATCCGCGACCCATTTGAGTTTCATCTAGAAGACATGCGAAGCAAATCGGGCGTAGTCACCGTGCTGATCACTATTCTTGTGTTTCTCGGCACCCATTTCGCGACCGCGCAAACCATCGCGCCACCAGCGTCCCCCACCGACGTGCCGCCTGCTCTCGTCGTTCCTGCGGGCCTCGACCTTGTTCTGCTCGCACACGGAGTGGGATCGCAGATCTACACTTGCCAACCGGCGTCTGACGGAAAGTCCACTTGGATACTCAAAGCCCCCGATGCCGAAATGCGCGACCATAGCGGCAAAGTGATCGGGCATCATTTCGCCGGGCCCACCTGGAAGCTGAACGACGGCAGCGAAGTCACGGGCAAAGCCGCAGCGCACGTGGATTCGCCCGACGCCGATTCGATCCCCTGGCTACTGGTGAACGTTGTCAGCCATGCGGGCAACGGCCTGCTCTCGAACGTGGCCACAATTCAGCGCCTGCATACGCAAGGAGGCAAGCCGCCGCTCTCCGGCTGCGATGAGTCGCACAAGAACGCAGAAACGAAGAGCGCCTACTCCGCCGACTATTACTTCTACGCGCCTAGGCCGGGTGTCTAGTCATCGCGCAATGGGTGGGGCAGTGGGCTACTTTGAATCTTGAGACGGTGGGTGACCGCCCGGTGCGCCAGAGCCTGCCCTGAGCTTGTCGAAGGGTTCGCGCCCAAGCCAGCCCGAATCCGCTCACTCCAATTTCGCCTCTAGGCCAATGTCCCGCGAGTCAAGTTGGCCTTGTATCGCCCACAGGCTCGCACATCAAAGGGAACCCGCGAGTCCGCGGAGCCGGGAAAAGAAGAGGTCTTGCCAGGATTTGATTTTCTCGGCGTCTCTGCGGTGAAAAAAAGGAAACTTGCGCTCCCACCCAACCTTGCTATAATCGCGCAAAGTTTTTGGCCTGCGCCATTCCTGCAACTAACGGAGACTCCGCGCCGCGCTAAAGGAAATGAATCGATGAATCGCCAGCGAATGTTCATTGCCGTAGCCTCGCTCTCCGCAATGTTAATCCCAGTAATCGCGCTTCCTGCAAATGCCAGAGCTGCCAGCGATCACGCCTCAGCCGCGGATAACGTCACTACCAAGAATTCTCCCTCTGAAAACAGCTTCGCCAAAAGATGGATCGCCGCCTGGAATTCTCACGATCCCGACAAAATGTTGCCGCTGTTCTCGGACGACATTCTCTATGAAGATGTGGCTTATGGCGAAATAAGCCACGGACAAGCCGAAGTGCGCAAATTCGCAGCCGATGAGTTTGAAGCCGTTCCCGATCTCGAGCTTAAGCTGCTACGCGCGTCATTCTCCAACAATCATGCAACCATCGAATGGAGCTTCAGCGGCACCGATAAAGGCATCTACAAAACCGGCAAGAAGTTTACCGTCCGAGGCGTGAGCGTGATCGACCTTCGCGGAGGCAAGATCGTCCGCAACCTCGATTTCTACGACTCGGCCGCAATCATGCGCCAAGTTGGCGTGTTGCCGGCGCAATGACAGAAACCTGAAACAGTTTGAGAGAGTAGAAGACGACTCGCGGCCTGCATAGCTTTTGGCACCGTGCAAAGGGAATCCTTATGAAACCAGAAACGACCGCCGAGCGAGATACGGCCCAACTCGAAGCCCTCGGATACGACTCGAACTTTGAGCGCTCCATGAGCTTGTGGGCCAACTTCTCGCTCGGCTTCACTTACCTGTCTCCAGTGGTCGGCGTCTACACCGTTTTCGCCTTCGCCATTTCCACCGGCGGACCGCCGATGTTCTGGAGCTACTTATTCGTTGGCCTCGGCCAGTTACTGGTCGCGCTCGTATTTGGCGAAGTCGTTTCTCAATTCCCCATCTCTGGCGGACTTTATCCCTGGGCTCGCCGCTTAGTAGGTAAGCGCTGGGCATGGATGGCAGGTTGGGTCTATCTCTGGGCGTTGTTCACAACGATCGCCGCGGTCGCTGTCGGCGGAGCGCCTTATGTGGCGCAGCTCTTCGCCATCAAAGCCAGTCAGGCCGGAGAAGTTGCGATTGCAGTCGCCATGATCGCAATCACTACCGCGCTGAATCTCAGCGGTACCAAGCTTCTGGCGCGTGTGGCCATGTTTGGCTTCATCTGCGAGTTAGTCGGCGCTATCGTTGTCGGCGGCTATCTGCTCATCTTTGCCCGACGCCAAAGCTTCCATGCGCTGTTTGAAAGCTTCGGCCTCGGCAATGGTCATTACTTGCCTGCGTTCCTGGCCTCCAGCGTCGCCGCTATGTTCTGTTACTACGGTTTCGAAGCCTGCGGAGACGTAGCCGAGGAAACTCCCGATGCCAGCCGAGCTATTCCAAAAGCCATGCGGATGACCATCTATATTGGCGGCTTTGCCGCGATGCTGGTCTGCCTCGCTCTTGTACTTGCAGTGCCCGATCTGAACGCGATCTTTTCCGGCAAGGATACCGACCCGGTTGTTACGGTCTTACGCGCAGCCATGGGTGAACTCGGCCTGCGAGCCGTGATCGCGGTGGTGATGGTCTCGTTCTTCTCCTGTCTCATCAGCCTGGAAGCGGCCACCAGCCGCCTGTTGTTCAGCTATGGCCGCGACCGCATGATTGCCGGCGGCGAACAACTCAGCAAGCTTTCCGAGCACACGCGAATCCCGTTCAACGCGCTGATGGTCGCGGGGATTGTCCCCGCCGTAATCGCAATCGCGGGCCTGTTCCTCGAGCAGATGATTCAGACCATCATCGTATTTGGCTCCGCCGGAATTTATGTCGCCTTCCAGATGATCGTCTTAGGGGCTTTGATTGCCCGCGCGAAGGGATGGAAGCCAAGCGGAGCATTTCGTTTGGGCGTTTGGGCTTATCCGGTCAATGTGGCTGCGCTTACCTATGGAGTGCTGGCGATCGTCAACATGGTATGGCCTCGCGCTCCGCAGGATCCCTGGTACCGCAATTACGGCATGATTGTCGGAACCACGATCGTGCTCGCCGTCGGGTTCTTGTACGCCGCGCTGTTTCGCCCATACGATCACGGCGACGCGCCCGCCGGAGATGCGCACCTCGCCCATCTACGTGCACGCTCTCCGCTGACAGTGGCATCGAGTAGCTTGCCATCGAGTAAGTAGGACCGATCAGAGGATGTCCCGTAAGTTGCTTTGGGTAGGGCACGGCTTTTAGAGGTTGCGGAAAAACTTCGTTTCGCGCGGTTTTGGGAAGGGCACGAGTCTCACTCGTGCCGTAAATGCCACGCAATCAATGCGGCTTCCAGCCGCTGGGGGGAACGCTTCGCCGGGAAGGACACTTTTTCCGCAACCTCTCTTCGCCGTACCGTCCAGAGCCAATAAAAGCAAGGGCTTCAGCCCCTGAGGGAGCTTGCCGCAAGACCAGCTCGAAAGGCAGTCAGAACGTTGGAGGCGTATTCACCCAAAGCAGCCACGTCTCACGTGTTCCGGGGTTGAACCAGCGATGCGGCGTGGCGCTTTCGAAGTAGAAACTGTCGCCGCGCTTGAGATGGTATTCCTCATCGGCCAGCGCGATCTTCAGTTCTCCGCGAAGCACGAATAGGAATTCCTCGCCCTCGTGCGCATACGATTCTCCGCTGCCGGCATGGGGCTTGATGCGGAACAGATGCGGCTCCATGGCTGTGTTTCCCCAGGCAAGCAATTCCATGTGTACGCCAGCGCCGGCTTCGAGCACCTTGCGTTTGGCGGGACGTACCAGGCGAGGGTTCGCTCCGGTCGGATCGAAGAAGTCCAGAATGTTGGTGCGATAGTATCGTGCCAGCCTGCGCAGTGTTCCCACGGATGCGCTCGTTTGCGAGCGTTCCAGCGCGCTAAGAAAGCCCACCGAGATTCCGGCGGCGGAGGCGACTTCCGCCAGACCGAGTCCGCGCGTGGTGCGCAACTGCCGCAGGCGAGAACCAAGGCTGGGGGATGCGGCGGCGGAGGGCGGAATAGCCCCATCGCGCTTCAACATCTCGACGATGGCGGGAGTATTCAGGCCGCGCACCTTGCGCAGGTAACGCGCTCTTTTGAGCACGCGCACGTCGTCGTTGGTGTAGAGACGATACCGGCTTTCGCTCCGTTGCGGACGGGTCAGCCCAAGGCTTTCCCATCCACGGATGGCCGAAGGAGAAACGCCAACCAGCCTCGCCACGTCGCCGATTTTGAGATGCACCTGTGCGTCTTTCGACATGATTGCCTGAGATGCCTGAGGGCCGCGCTGGGATTCCCACTTTCCGCTTGACAGGAGACAAACGAATCTCTAACCTTACGCGATTATAGCAAGGTTCACGTTGCGCACAGCATTGAAAATCAAGCCAAAAGTGCGGATCTGGCGCCCCTAGGAGATCTGGAGGATCTGTTTATGCCGCTGCCGAAGCCTTCCCGGTTGACTCGCTGGCTCGCCGTTCTGAGCCTGTGCCTCGTCTGTTCCACGTTGCTTGTCGCGCAAGGTACCGGCGGCCGAATTCTCGGCCGCGTGGCCGATCCCAGTGGCGCCGTGCTCGCGGATGTGAAGGTGACGGCTACCAACGAAGCGACGGGCGTCAGCCGCGAAACGGCGACCAACGGTAATGGCGATTATGGTTTTCCGGAAGTCCCGATTGGCACTTACACGCTATCGTTCGATCTCTCCGGTTTCAAGACCAACGTCCGGAAAGGCATCACTGTCGAGTTGAATCAGGTGGTGACCTTCAACTCCACGTTGGAGGTCGGCGAGACCAAAGAGGTAGTGGAGGTGACGTCCGAAGCCCCGTTGGTGGATACGACCAGCACGCAGTTGGGCGCGGTTGTAAATAACAAGTCGGTAAACGAACTGCCGTTGAACACCCGCGATACGTATCAGTTCTTACAGTTACAGCCCGGCGTGCAATCACAATTGGGATCGAGCGGCAGCACGTTTTATGGGAGCGACGACCCTGGGTCCGTCTCGGTTAACGGCGGTCGCGGCCGCGCCAACAACTTCAGCGTGAACGGTGGCGACGCCAACGATACGTTTGTAAACGGAGCCGCTGTGCAACCCACTCCCGATGCCATCGATGAGTTTCGTGTTATCACCAACACGTTCGATGCCGAGTACGGACGCAATTCCGGCGCCGTCGTTAACGTTGTGACCAAGTCGGGCACCAACGCACTTCATGGCGATGTATACGAGTACTTCCGCAACAAGGTCCTCAATGCCCAGGGATTTCTCAATACTACGAAGCCCCAGTTCAATCAGAACCAGTTCGGGGGCACGTTGGGTGGTCCGATCAAGAAGGACCGGACATTCTTCTTTGGGTCGTACGAAGGCCGTCGTATCCGGGAGGGCCTGGCTAGCCCAGTGGTACAGTTGCCGACGCCTGCTGAAGTGTCGGGAGACTTCTCTGCGGGCGGACAAAACCCAGCTTTTGCTGGAGGAATCGATACAACTGGCCTTGCCCCGTCAGCTGCGCCTTTTCTAGCTCAAGCCCTTGATGGACGTCCGGGTTGCGACACTGCTCTGGGGTATTCAATTGGGAGTCTGCCGCACCAACCTAACCCGAATGTCCCAGGCAATAGCTACATCCCATGGACTGAGGTTTTTCCCAATGTCAATATTCCCCAACCGTGTATGGACCCGGTGGCGCTAAACTTGCTTCAGTACTTGCCCGGCGCAAATCTTCCGGGCAGCCAGTACGAAGGTGTGCCGACCGCTTCAACGGACGCTGATCAGTTTACTTTCCGCTTCGATCACAGAGTTAACGATCGCCAGAATATCAGCGTTTACTACTATTTTAATGACGAAAGAGATCTCAATCCTTTTTATAACTTTCAGGCAGCCGGCGCCAACGTGCCCGGCTACGGGACTTTTGTCAAACAGCGCTTTCAGCAATGGAATCCAAGCTACACATGGACAATCAGTAACTCGCTCGTGAATGAGTCCCGGGTCACGTATCTGCGTGAAGGCGAGTTGACGTTCCAGCATCCCCAAAACACCGGCGCGGTCACGAGTTTTTGCACGGGATCAGCGAGCGCATATTGTTTCACTGGAGTGTCCGATTCGAATAGTGGACCCAACTCAATTCAGGGACAGCTCGGAACGAATCCTCAATATGGCATAACTACGGGTTTGCCCTCGAACCGTACCGGACTTCCTTTCGTGGACGTTGCCGGCGGTTTCAATATCGGAAATGGCTGGGAGGGAGAACTGCCGCAAGTGGGAAACTCCTTTCAGTTCGTGGATAACCTGAGTTGGCTCAAAGGCAACCACACCCTAAAGTTCGGCGCCGATGTGCAGCGTAATCGCTTCGACCAGACGCTCTACTACAACGTCAGCGGGAACTTCACCTTCGATAGTTCTGGAACGAACGCTGTTAGTTCGCTCGATAATTATCCAGGTTACTTCCTCGGTCTCGTGGACACATATTCTCAAGGCTCCGCGCAGAGGGAGAACATTCGGAACACCGGCCTCTATCTCTTTGCGCAGGACAGCTGGAAGATCAAAAGCAACCTTACCTTGAATTATGGACTCCGCTGGGAACTCGATACGCCGCTAACTGACGCGCTGGCGCACGTGCAGACTTTCCGTCCGGGCGAGAACAGTAAGATATTTCCCTGCACCATCCCCGGTATAGATGCGTTGGGCAATTCTTCCACGCTAGCATATTGTCCTACAGGGCTGGTTGTTCCTGGCGATCCGGGTGTGCCCGCGGGGTTGACCTCAACCTATTACAAGGCGTTCGCCCCGCGAATCGGCCTTGCCTACAGTCCAACCTTCGACCACGGCTTCCTGGGCAAGTTATTCGGCGGCAACGGCAAGACGAGCATTCGCACAGGCTGGGGGCTGTTCTATAACCCGATGGAGCAACTTGTGCTCGAGCAGTTCGGCGCTGAGCCGCCTTTCGGGAGCAGTCCAAGCTTCTACAACACCTTTTTCAATACTCCATTCATCGGACAGTACGGCACGGTCGCTCCAAACGGTTTCAACGGCATCATTACCCCTCCGAGAGGCCAGGATCCGGGGTGGGCAAACTTTTCGCCCATCTTGATGTATGGCGACTTTCAGCCTCATCTACGCACACAGTACACGGCCCAGTACAACTTCAGCATTCAGCGCGAACTGGCCAAAGACCTGCTGTGGCAGATTAACTACGTAGGCTCGCAGGGGCATCGCCTGTTGGCATCGCACGATATCAACCCCGGCGATCCGCAGACCTGCTTGGATCTGGCGAGCCTGGGACAAGGCTGTGGGCCAACGGCAGAAGATAATACTTACCAGTTCACATTGCTTCAGGGACAAACGCTGCACTTACCCTCGGGCCAGATCCTTAACGGAGCTGTTGGAGGAACTCCGATTTTTCTGGCGGGAACGCGACCTTATTCGGCGCCCAACTGCGTCACTAACGGTCCGAACGCGGGTCTGAATTGTCCTGCCCAAGGCAATCCGATCTTTACCAACATTTTCGCCGAAGACACGATTGCTACATCCGCGTACAACTCGTTGCAGACCATGCTTGAGAAAAGGTTTTCGCATGGATTGCAATTTCAGGCGGCATACACTTTCAGCAAGTCGCTCGACTGGGCGTCCTCCTTCGAGGAAACTCTCAATCCCTTCGACTTCAAGAAGAGCCGTGCGCTTTCGCTATTCAATTCGAAGCAACGCTTTGTCATCAACTATGTGTGGGATATTCCAGTGCCGAAGTATGCGGGAGTCAAAGGCAAGGTTCTCGACAACTGGCAGCTTTCCGGCATTACCCAATTCCAGAGCGGCTTCCCCATCCGGTTGCAGACGCAGGACGACGATGAGCTGATTGGCAGTCTATTCTTCTTCGGAACCGCCGCACCCCAGGTTAATGGGCCCCTGCAAATTCAAGATCCGAAGATTTCGGTGCCGCAATCGAATGGGCAATTTGTCCACTACTATCTCAATCCCAATCAATTTTCCGATCCTCCGCTGGGTACTTTTGCCACCACACCGCGTTCCATTTGCTGCGGCCCCGGGGAAAACCAGTGGGATGTCACTCTAATGAAGAAGGTTTCGATCACAGAAGCCCGGTACTTCGAGTTTCGGACCGACATCTTTAATCTGTTTAATCGGACGGAGTTTGTAAACCCGGACGGCAATTTTTCGGATTCGACCTTTGGCCAGGTGCAAGAGGTTCTTCCTCCCCGTCTTGTACAATTTGCTTTGAAGTTCTACTTCTGATTTGTTTCTGAAAGCGTTTGTCTGAAAACCGGGCGGCTTCAAACCGCCCGGACCCAATCTAATGGCCCATCCTCCACCCCAGCGGGCCAGAAGCAGAACCCGCTGGGGACCCCGGATTCGGCCTGAGCATTTTTGGAGATCACGATGTATCCCGCACTGCAAAAAGAGCTCGACACATTCGAGCGACGAACCCCGAAGTCCGCCGAGGCGCACAAGAAAAATCTGAAGCGCCTTCCTTTGGGCGTGGCCAGCAACTACCGCGCTTATGAACCCTATCCCATCTTTGTTTCGGAAGCCTCGGGCAGTAAGTTCCGCGATCTCGACGGAAACGAATACATCGACCACAATCTATGTTTCGGCACTTTAATGGCCGGCCATTCGCACCCCGCGGTGATCAAGGCTGTCGAGCGTCGCCTGCACAAAGGCACCGCCTACGGCATGCCGCACAACATGGAGTGGGAACTGGCGGAGGAGATCTGCACCCGCTTTCCGATTGAGATGTGCCGTTTTGGCAATAGCGGCACCGAAGCTACGATGCATACAATCCGGCTGGCGCGAGCTGCGACTGGCCGCGACAAGATCATCAAGTTCGAAGGCGGCTACCATGGCTTACACGACGCGGCCCTGGTTAGCGTGAAGCCGCATCCGCCCGCCGACGATTTCGGCGACATCAAGAATCCCAAGCCAGTGTCGGGGGGCGCGGGCGTGCCGAAAGCCAGTTTGGCTAAAGTGCCGATCGCGACCTTCAACGATCTCGAAACTGTCGAGCGGCGCTTTCGCGAGAACCCCAACGAAATTGCGGCCGTTATTCTTGAACCGATCATGATGAACGTCGGCTTGTGCATGCCGCAAAAAGGATTTCTGGAAGGCTTGCGCGAACTCTGCGACAAGAACGGCGCGCTCTTGATCTTCGATGAGGTAAAGACTGGCGCGAAGCTCTGCTGGAGCGGTGCGTCGGAGTATTTCGGTGTTACGCCCGACATGATCTGCCTGGCGAAGTCGATTGGCGGCGGATTTCCGTTGGCCGCGTTCGGCACGCATAAGCGCGTCATGGACCTGATTTCCGATCACAAAGTATTTCACGGCGGCACTTATAACACGAACCCCATTTCAACGGCAGCTGGGATTGCAACCTTTCGCGAAGTGCTCACGCGCGCTAACTACGCGTACGTCGAGAAGCTGGAAACGAAGCTCGTCGATGGCTATCGCAGGATCATCGCTAAAGTTGGCCTGCAAGCGTATGTCGCCAGTGCGGGTGCGAATGGGGCGCTTATGCTCTACCCGAAAGAGATTCGCAACTATCGCGACTGGCTTGCGGTTGATACGGATTTGTGGCGCCACTACTGGTTCGGAATGGTTAACCGCGGCGTGATGCCGCAGCCGTACTGGTGGGACGAGCAGTGGACGATCTCTGTGCAACACACAGAGGCCGATATCGATAAACATCTGGCGGTGTTCGAAGACGTCGCCGCGCCGTTGGCAGCCGCGCAGCATGAACGCCTGGGAGCCGTGGCCACGCACTAAATCGACAAATTGAGACATTGAGTCATTGAGGCATTGAGTCATTCAAATCGTTGATAAACGATTACTCGACGCGCAATGACTCAATGACTCAATGATTCAATGATTCAATGAGTCAATCCGCCGACAATCAGCCGCACTTGAAACGCGTCCTCGGACGCTTCGACCTTGTGTTGCTGTTTGTCGTCGCGGTATTCAATCTCAACGTGGTTCCGTCAATCGCGGCCAACGGCGGGGTAACGGTCTGGCTCTGGATTATTTCGCTGCTGCTTTTCTTCTGGCCGCAGGGGATCGCGGTGATCGAACTCGCTCATCGCTACCCGGGCGAAGGCGGCGTGTATCTGTGGGCGAAGGAAGTATTCGGCGACTTCCACGGCTTCCTCTCGGGCTGGTGTTACTGGACGAACAACATGCTCTACGTGCCGACGGTAATGCTCTACTTCGTCGGCGTGTCAGTGTTCGCCATGGGGCCGGGACATGCCGGGTTCGCCGACAACAAGACGTTCGCCATGCTCGCATCGCTCATCCTGCTCGCGCTGCTTACGGTCCTGAACATTGTCGGACTCGGGATAGGGAAGTGGTTGAACAACCTGGGCGCCATCGGAACCTTTGTGGCAGCCGCTGTTTTAATCGGCCTGGGAGTCACCGTCTGGTCGCGCTTCGGCACCAGCGTCACTGCTGCCGATTATCGCATCCCGGCGGATCCGCGCTTCGTTCTGAATTCGTTTGGGGTGATTTGCTTCGGCCTGGTCGGGTTAGAGCTTGCCTCGGTCATGGGCGACGAAATTAGAGATCCGCAGAAGACGCTGCCCGGTGCGGTTGCGTGGGGAGGTCTGATCTCCGGCGCGCTTTACATTGGCGCGACGCTCACGCTGTTGGTGGCCGTGGGCAAAAACGACATCAGCGTGCTGCAAGGGATCGTGCAAGCCGTCAGCCACATGGCTGGCAAGGTCGGCGTGACGTGGATCATCACGCCGTTTGCTTTGATGTTGAGCTTGTCGATTGCGGGCATTGGTTCGGCCTGGATGGGCGGGTCGGCGCGCATTCCGTTTGTCGCCGGCCTTGACTCTTATATGCCTTCATGGCTCGGCAAGGTGCATCCGAGATATGCGACGCCGCACGCAGCGCTGATTGTGCAGGCGGTGGTTTCGCTGATATTAATCGTCATCAATTTTTACGCCTCCGGCGGGGTGCAGGAAGCGTTTCAAACCATGCTGTCGTTGGCGGTGGTTCTGCAACTCGTTCCTTTTCTTTATGTATTCGCCGCACTGCTGAAGTTCGCTTTTGTTGGGGATTTGACGGACGGGCGCTACGGTCGAGAAACGTTGATTTTTGCGGGCTCGTGCGGTTTTCTGACCACTGCGCTTGGAATTGTGCTTGCTTTCTTTCCCGCAAAGCAAATCACGTCGGTATGGAAATACGAAGCCAAGATGTTCGGGTTCACGTTGTTTTTTCTGGCGCTGGCAGCGTTTTTCTTTTTCGTATACGGGAGACTGAAGCCGTCACAAGTTGCGGTGGTCAAGCCTATTTAGTTAGCAGGAGGTCCTTATGCCGAGTGGAGTGCAAGCTAAGGTCAAGACATACCAGATGTTCATTAATGGCGAGTGGGTGGCGAGTAAGTCGAATAAGACTTTTCCCGTCTATGACCCATCGACTGAAGAAGTAATTGCGCAAGTTCCCGATGCTAACGCCGATGATGTGAACCGCGCGGTCGCCGCGGCTAAGGCTGCTTTTGAAGAAGGTCCCTGGGCAACGTCCACGGCGCAGGAGCGCGGCCGCGTGTTGTTCCGCTTGGCGGAGAAAGTCCGGCAAAATCTCAGCGCCCTTGCCGAGCTCGAATGTCGCAACACTGGCAAACCCATCGTCGAAGCTGAATTCGATATCAACGACGTTGCGACCTGCTTCGAATATTATGGCGGCCTCGCAACTAAGGTTGTCGGCTATGTAAATCCCGTGCCTGACAATGCCATGAGCCTCTCGCTCAAAGAGCCGGTGGGCGTCGCGGGGCAAATTATCCCTTGGAATTACCCGCTGCTGATGGCGGCGTGGAAACTGGCTCCCGCACTGGCGGCCGGTTGTACGTGCGTGTTGAAGCCAGCCGAGCAAACGCCGCTCACCGCGCTCGAAATGGCGAAGTGGTTTGACGAAGTAGGCCTCTCGAAAGGTGTCGTGAACGTAATCACCGGTTTTGGCGAGACCTGCGGATCGCCGCTCGTTAGGCACCCCGACGTGAATAAGATTGCATTCACCGGATCGGCGTCGGTTGGCAAGATCATCGTCAAGGAAGCAGCCGACACAGTGAAGCGCGTGACGCTCGAACTGGGTGGTAAGTCGCCGAACATTTTCTTTGCCGACGCCGATTTCGAGACCGCCATCGACGGTGCACTTTTTGGCGTGTTTATCAATCAGGGAGAAGTCTGCTCGGCCGGCAGCCGAATTCTTGTTCAGAAGACGATTTACAAGAAATTTGTCGAAGCCATGGCCGAGAAGGCGAAAAAGATCAAGATTGGTCCGCCGATGGAGCGCGAAACGAAGATGGGCGTGCTCGTCAGCAAAGAGCAATATGACCGCGTACTCTCGTATCTCGACATTGGCAAGAAAGAGGCGAAGGTCGCATCTGGGGGCGGGCGCGCCGACAAGTTCGATAAAGGCTATTATGTGCAGCCGACTATATTCTATGACGTCGATAACAACGCCCGCATAGCGCGCGAGGAAATCTTTGGCCCAGTCGCGGCGGTGATTCCGTTTGACGACGAAAAAGACGCCCTGAAGATTGCCAACGATTCGCCTTATGGTTTAGCTGCAGCCGTCTGGACGCGCGACATTTTCAAAGCCATGCGCGCGGTGAAGGCCCTGCGAGCCGGAATTGTTTGGGTGAATCACATGCAGCCGACTTACGTAGAAGCTCCATGGGGAGGTTATAAGCAATCCGGCTTTGGCCGCGAACTCGGCCCTTGGGGGATCGAAGAGTATCTCGAAACCAAGCAGGTCTATATCAACCTGAACGAGGCGCCGATTGGCTGGTACTGAAAGGCAGTGGCCGGTGGTCAGTGGCCGGTCGCCAATAAAGGCAACCGCAGCACCGTCCAGCGCGATCCGATTCTGAGAACTGAGAACTGAGAACTGAGAACTGAGAACTGAGAACTGAGAACTGAGAACTGAGAACTGAGAACTGAGAACT